>Ga0307508_10002163_pt1 | contig 21045 bp, 24 predicted proteins | sample 9_EM_MG_FD_203089 | JGI IMG/M metagenome (GOLD analysis project Ga0307508, IMG submission 203089) | Populus trichocarpa ectomycorrhiza microbial communities from riparian zone in the Pacific Northwest, United States - 9_EM | ecosystem: Host-associated > Plants > Roots > Unclassified | place...
TTCATGATGTATGCCAACTACTGAGACTTTCTAAATTGTGGTTGTGGGGATCGAGAAGGTTGAGTGAGGGCATCATGGGCAGTTGTACCTGGGTGTACGGAAACTTTTGGCCTAGTACTTTAACTATAGCAACGAACGGCACCACAGAAGGAAAAACATAGAAAACCCAGTATCCTCGGATGCCTAGTTAGAACTCATGACCGTGTCATAACCGTGTTGGAAATCTCGTGGGAAAACCACGGGCATAGGAGAGGGGGTGCATCCACCAAAGAAAGAAAGGAGAGGGAAAGATAACCTGTTTAACCGCCTGCCACCCGCTCAGCCAGAAGCTTTCCCTCGATACCCGGCGGATCCCCAGGCCGGTCCATAGGAAGATCAGTCTATTGGCAGCATTTAACATAGTTATAGTAGCTCCATCATTAGGCGCGCGCAAATCCAGCATCACCAAGCGCGCACGCAGCTCCACCGAAGGATTGTTTTTGAGAACGCCGAGAACGATCGCAGTACAGCTCGAAAGAAAGTGGCAAACGACGGTGGTATCCGAGATCGCTTCGTCGGTTGCGGCCAATTCCTGCCGAACGGCGAGTAGTCTCAAGATGTGTTCGACGACCGAATATTGTGAAGGAAGTGTCGTATTCCTTGTAAAGGGATCCCCAGACGCGGGCTGCAGAATCGATTTCGTTCACGGGAGGTCTGCGGATGACGGTTCGGGTTGTGGTTTCAACCGATAGGTAGATCATCGAGGTAGCGTAGTCGCCGCACCGATTGTAGTCACGGCCCTAGATAGTTGTGTCAGAGTTCGACGGAAATTTCTTTGAGGGCACCAATCTTGGAGGCACACACAGCGCAGGGAGTGCAGACAGCGGGAAGAGGTGAGGAGGGCGGAGACAGAGGAACCACCGCTGTTCCTACCCGCGCCCTCCTTCATGGCATCTACAGACGAGGTGGAGGAGGAGGAGGAGGAGGAGGAGGAGGAGGAGGAGAAGGGGTAGGGGACGCGTCATACTTTCTTTTGTTCTTTCTTTTTGTTCGCATTCCTTTCCTTTGGGATTTCTTTGGTGCGCTGTATATCTTGGGACAGGCTTGGGAGGACGGCTTTCAACGTGCTGCCTTGCGCGGACAGCGGACGGGGAACCGGGACAAAAAGTGCGCCCCCGTAGTATAGATACATAGGCTGTATGCGAGTATGAATGGGCAAAAAAAAGCCCGTAAACCATCATTAAACTGCATGTAGTGTTATTGCTACTAAGGAGTTGGGTGAACCTCACGACAGAGTTGTTGCATTACCACCAGACAGCCATAGAATTAACAACTACCGTCCCATGAACCACTCAATATGCGCTGATACTGAAAAAAAAAAGCCAAACTCCCACCACAATTACACCACACGTTTTTGTACCTGGGGCGTATGTAACGTACGCTTCTACTTGGCTAAGCAGTAAGCAGAACCCTAAGCAGAAAGAGTGAGATGTTGCAACATTTTCCGGCCGCAATGGTGTTTTCGCCTTGGTCCCAGATCCGGGGATTCTGGGTGCGGTCGGATAAGTCGGTTCGAGCTCGGAAGTGGAGCTCCCCGCGGTAGAAGGAGTGCGGAGCGCTGGAGACAGCAGTCCCGTTCTTCTGGTTGCCTGCCCTACGCCCGCAGCTCACCTCCCGGCCCCCTATGGACCAGTGGTTTGGACTGGGGCGACATTTGACCTGGCGTCAGCCCTGGCTAAACCGCCCCATCTGTTGGAATATCGAGAGGAAGATAGTGAATTGGTTTCAAGATACGGTACATCATCGTGCACAGAACATTCTCTCCATATTCTAGGGTCCTCGGGGATTCGTCGGGGGAATCGACAGCGAACAATCCCCCGCGACGGCACTCGGAGACTCGAGCAGCCGCTATCTCCGGACGTCCGTCGTTTTGGCAGTATCTATGGACGGCTATGACGGCTATTGGATGTTCGGTTGGTTAAGGGTTAGGGTTCGGCGTTTGTGGGAAGTAAAGTGACGGTTAGTCATGACTCATCTAGCGGAGTACTCTTGGCAGTCGTGGTGATCCTGGCTCGTCCTCCGCAACAATTGCGGGGCACAGCTTGGTGCTTCATTTTCCTTCTTCTCCACCCCATAACCGATAGAACATCAGTTCTCTCTCTCACTAATCCACCACCAAGAGGCCTTCGGAGCCATCGCGTGCCCCATCGGCGAAGTGAGGCATCCTCTATTTCTCAAGTAGTCGATACTGATTTCACGGCTGGCAAGACCAGGTCTAAGACTTCGTTCAGTTACAAGAACCATGTAAAAGGCGAACACTTGGACCAACATTGCCACCAACCTTCACGACGACTTATACTGAGATGATCAACACTCCCGAGATGTCACCCCTCTATTGAGTTTGTTTCTGAGACGACGGTTCCAGCGGCAGAAGACGTGCCCACCGCTGGCCATCAGAACGAATGTAAGCGCATATGTAAAACGATTCAGCCTTCTCAAAGGGGCAAAAGCTGATGCAGTTCACGGCGCAGCGCAATCTCGGTCAACTCCACAGACTCAGTCGCCGGTACTTGGTCCTTCCAAGCTCGACATCTCGTTTGTCATGAGTACCTCCAGCGACACCTACAGTGCCGTTGCGCGAGAATTTCGGATTGATTTGCTCCGTCCCGTTACTGGTCGTCCGGGATACGGAAGTGGTGCTGTGTCTTCAAAAGCAGTTGCCCGACGGAATCAGTCTTTTGAATTCTGGATTTGTCTGTGGAATGAACCCCAAACCAACGAAGGCTGAGGAAGGGTTCCGCGTATGCTGAAGGCTCCGTGAAATGAAGTCTTCCAGGGCACCGCCAGGTGTTTGAGAACTGGTAGGAAATACATTCTCGTGTAGAGATTGATCTAATGACGCCGTAGAGGAACGCGGGCTCCATTCCAGGAACATATCCAGGTCGACGCGAACCTTATAGCCAAGAGCGCGTTGCCAACCGCGGAGTCGAGCAGGAAGAGTGCTTTCAAGGATCTTGTTTGCTACACTGGGTTTTAAGGGGCGCGCAATCCCGAGAGACGACAATTAGGAAAGAAGATGCCCCAGAAATACAAGAAGATCTTGGACAACCTAAGGGACACGACCATCCTACCAATGACACACAGAGCGGTAACTCCGGAAGGCAGCGAGATGCATCTGGGAGTCCGGGTTTGATATTTAACGTCGGTATTCTCGCTACCCCACTGCTACAAGTTCTCATCTAATCTCAGACAGTGGCTGTTGGGCGTCAACGGACGTGTTCTCGTCTTGCAAATGATACTCTAGTTCCTTTCGAAAAGTTCCAGCAGTCATCGGTGCCAGACACCCGCAGCGCGGGAGTACTGGACTATCAGCAAGCCGACAGAAGGTGCAGCCAGTCGATACTCGACTTCCTCTCCACCACGGATGTGGGAAGGCTGGCCCCCGCCGGGGGACGGGGAGCGAGGTGTCAGAGTGGGAGCGCAGGGAGTGGGGAGAGGAGCGGAGGGTAGAGGTTGAGGAGGTTGGTGCCGAGGGTGAGGAACAATCGTTGTTCTTCCCCACGACCACGCTCCTAGCATCCGCAGAAGAGTAGTAAGGGGGGGGGGTCACGGTTTCCTAAATTATTTCTTTTGTCTTTCTTTTGTGATTTCTATGGTGCGCGCCGCATCTTCTTGGGGCGGGCTTGGGCGGGGGCAAAGGGGAACTTGCAACGTGCCGCCATCGGGCGCACGGCGGGCAGGAAACTATCAAATGTACGCCACCACAGTCTACATGGGCTGAATTCGAGTATGATTTAACAAAATCTGGAGTATCGGTAGCAGATATCTAAAGAGGATGCTGCAAGCCACGCGCTTGCAGAGATGAGATTGGAGATGGCAACCATTCCTGCCATGTCATCGGAACCTGGGAAGGTTTTCTCAAGTTATGTTTTCTCACTTTGTCGAGGCTACACCTCCTAAATAGACAGAGTGGGAGCTACGCCATCTGTTCAGAGCGTGCCAGGCTCCGTGATGATATGATTGAGGCAATCGAGTGTCGTAAATCTTGGTCCAGGGATGATCTCGTTTTCACTGATAAGTCCCAGGTGGGAGCGACGGAGGAGATGATGGTTGTGCTGTTAACGCAAGTCGATATCGAGAATGGAAGGTATGACTGGCGGGCAGGACGGACTATTGGGAACCATGCTCTTCCCAGCTCTTTCCTGAATCCATTGAGGTCGCTAGTCTACCACCTCTTCTTCCTAGCATGCTTGTCAAGGGTAGCCATCATAACCTGTGGCAGTCCTACCACTGCCGCATCCACTTGTTCGACTGTGCTGTGGTCATCCAAGACTGCCACCTTGCTTGCCGCTCTCGTAGCAAGCCAGTGCGGTTGCACCATTCACCCCCACTGCCCCCCAGTCTCTTCCACTCTTGCCCTTGGGATTCCATCCTCTTATATCCCACCCTGTGGTGCTCGTGCTGGCTTACCGCTCCCCAGGTCCGTCACCCGGCACTTGCCACACAATGATCTCATGATCCGACCCAGTGGCATCTCCCTTCACTGCGACGCTCCAGTTCAGCTCTGTGTTCGGTGATGACGGAGTCGGGTCGATTATTGTGTGGTTGTTCGCTTCCAGCCCTTTCCTAGTCGCCTCTTCTGATTCCACACTACCAGGACCTGGCCCTCCCCGAAGGCCGCGTTTCTCTGCCTAGTCGCTCTCCCATTCCAGACCCTGCTGTGGCGTTCAAGTCTCTGGCAATGATCACCCGTCTTTTGGTAAGCCCCCCCCCCAATTCACTCGCTGTGTGGGACGCTCACCATTTCTCGTTCGTTGATCGTAGACATTGGTGGCGGTAACTATGTCTGCCAAGGGGTGTGAACTCCACCACCTTGGCGTAGTTGGCGCAGCCCCGAGTCATACATATCTCTCAACACTGTCACCTGGCACCTCGACTCCCAGTCGATGGCCACTCAGCACTTCGCTGCTTGACCCTCTGCCCCCGCCGATAAACCTAAAGTTTGGGAGCGACCGCGTGCTGTCTTTCTCCTTCCCCCCTTTGGGCTCCCGTATCAGCACCAGATCTGTTCCCATTCTCACCGCTGTTTCCAGAACCGCCTCCACTACCCTTCAACTGTGCAGTAAATGCCAATGGAAGCTTTTTCTACCTCCACCTTGGCACTGACGGGATGCCTCCAGTTTTTGGAGTTTTCAGATTCCAATTTTTTGATATTGCGTTTTTATATTGATGTCGAGTAGGCCTTCATATGCTCCCGTTGGGGGTGGTTCTGGGTGCTATTTTCCGCGTCTGGAGTTTTCCCGAGTTCGGGGTTTTGGGCTCAGACTTCCAAACAGTCAGAATTTAGTCACTTGGAGAGGGTCAAGCGAGACTAGCTTTTGTGTACAAATACACTCGCCATGGCAGGCACTAGCGCCCGCCTCCATCCTGATAATGAATTTCCGGCAAATGTGTCAAATGTGACCATATTTGGCGCAGTGGGAGGTAGAGAGGGTGGATGGAGGTAGCAAATTGGGGTGTTTTGGTACAGGACAATGTTCAGAAGCAAGCTAGTAATCCGACATCTGGCAAAAGAAACCTGCGGGCCGTCAGATTTTACACAAGGTGACTTGACCCCTCCGTCCCTGAGCAACCGACTAACTGCTAGACGTGCTGGTACCCGGCCCTCGGAGTCTAGAGTACATTGCTGCTTTCCCAGCATGTCTCGCCCCCGCACAACGTTCCACCCGGCGTCCTTCGCACTTCCTTCCCGTGTCGTAAAACAACCACACGACACTACGTACGCTACCCACCGCCACCAGAGGAGGCCAGGCTCCCTATGATCGCCGATGTGGGTCCGATCATGCCCATCGCGAATGGCGTAGCCATTGCGGAGTTCGAGTGTTCCCTCCTCAAGTCTTTGCGTCCTGGAGGAAACCGGAACTGGACATTTTTGGGGTTTGATGGCCGCCAGTCTCGATTGACCTATGGTGCCGGTGACGAACCCGACAATCCAGCTGCTTTGCAGCAATCCAATGAGCTGTCGCGCTGGAGGAATCGAAACGGAACCATTCATCGTGGCGGCGATAGGCGGGCCGGGCTTTGGTATCCCTGGTCTTGATAATATCGGCTATTCTCCGGGCTGTCGGGATCGCCACCGGCACCATAGGGAAATCGTGGCTAGTGGCCGTCGGGAACCAGCAATGTCCAGCGCCGGTTTCCTCCAGGACGCGAAGGATTGAACGGCACAAACGCTCGAACTCCGAAATAGACACGCCATCCACGATGGGGCATGGTCGGACCCATTATGAGATAGTGCGGACTGCCATCGGCGATCGTAGGGAACCTTGCCTCCTCGGGTAGCGGTGGATGGTGTACGTATGGTCGTTTCGGCTCACCTCTTCGGTAGGGTCGTGTTCGGGTGATTTGAGAGTAGCGGCGTGTTCGGGTGATTTTCGAACAGCCTCGGGGACGCCCTCAATTTCCGTCAACAAAGCTGTTTCACTATGCGCAAAAGGGCTTGGAAATGTGTCAGTAGCTCAGTTGTTGTCCACAGATCGACAGCGAATATGTACCTTGTATTTGCCCCGCATGCAGTCCTGGAAACTTTCCGCTTCAGATGATGGGGAGCATCCCGGGAGGATTGTGTTATTTCCCGTTGCTCCTGCCCATATGACTACACAATATTCCCTTACCCCGGTAGGAAGTTTGGAGACTACGTTACACCTCAACGTCAGCGTCGATGGTAATAGACTATCTTCGGCGCGGCACAAACTCACCTGCCACTCTGCGTAGACCTCTAGCAAGGAGCTGTCCACCATGCTCCACAAGCACGAAGGAGCAAACTCCGGCCGCCGAAGTCGCTCACGGTGGGTCCATACTCGCTCGACGATCGGCATCCCTTGTAACCTGATCCCTTCTATGGCACCGGTGGTAACGAAGACAGTTGGTTGGAAGACTGATCGCACTTTGAGTATATCGGGCGCGCACGTTCGACGTTATCGGGCACCTGCGGTGGTTCGATTGTTCAGTACGGCAGCTAGTGGAAGGGATGCATAGATGTATCGACGGGCTCACTTTTCTATCGGTTGGGAAAAGGTGATTTCACTGACCATCCGACAACGCTCTAGATCCGCCCATTCTCCCGTCACCCTCGTAGTGTCTTCCCACGGTTTGAGCATTCGTGTGTATCGCAGGCTTGACTGGGGATTCGGGCCGACGCGGAGCGGGGAAGTGCAGTGTGGATTTGTGTGTGGGTTTGTTTTGGGATTAGGGTAGGAATTGTGAAGGACGCCGGGTGGAGTGTGGGACAGGAACGAGAGAAGCTGGAAACGGAGCGATTTACTCTAGAGTCCGAGGACCATGGAGCAGTGCATCCGGAAGTTGCTCGGGGAGGTGGGTTCTAGTCGTTTTGCGTAACATCTGATGGTCCGCGGTGAGAAAAACGCCATGTGGGTGGGAGAGTAATCGGACTGAAGGTAGGGGAGACAGTGATAGTAATTCGTGACCTTGCTATCTAGTGATGGGCACACAATACCGAGCTACCTCACCCTGCCGCTCGCCAAAGGCTCCATCCCGCAGACTAACACCTCTGACCCGCCTCGGCGCTCACTCTTCTAAGAGCCGTTAACATCCGCATTACACCTCCTACTTCGCCATTCACGCACCATTAAACCCTCAACTAACCCCATGGACCTCTTCATCAACCGAAATCGCAAGAAACAAATCTTCCTCCGCCAAACAATGCAAGTTCACCTCTCCGCTCCACACCCAAGCACAGCCTTGTCTCCCGCCCTGGAGAGAGCAGATAGCAGTCCATCCTCCTCCCTCTGGGGTCCACCAGCGGGCGATCTTCCTCCTCCCCATGCCGACTCCTTTCTCCTCCCTGCTATTCCTCCCCTTCACATCAGCTTCTTCTTTCCACTGCCCTATTGAACGCCTGCATACTTCGCTTCCTCGGTAAAACGTCAAAGCAACCGTAGAAACGGCGCAAACAGCTGTACTGACGTCCAATGCGACCGTAAAATTGTCTGACGCAAGCGTAGAACCGTCTAAAGCAAGCGTAAGATTTTCTAAGTAACCGTAAAACCGGCCGAAATGGCCGTAGAATCGTCAAAAGCAACCGCAGAACCACGAAGCAACCGTAGAAATGTCGAAATCCGTAAACGTAGAAACCCCGTCAACCGTAACTATAGAATCCTGCTTCTCCGTAACAATCGAAACTTGCGTCACCCGTAACCATATAATCCCCTTCATCCTCTTTTTCCGCCGAATTGTATATCCCTAACTCCTTCGAATCGAACAACTTACCATCTCCAGTCCTTCGCTCCAATTCCCCACTTCCGCCAATTCGGAGCGATCAGAGACCGCTCTTAATGCTTCATTTTCCTGAATCGAGCCGCCCCCTTTACCGCTGCCAGTAGGAGAACCGGCACCTCGTTGCGGTAGTCGTTTTCCACATCTGCGTATTCCGTTCCAGCGTCCACAACTTCCACCGTCGGAACGTCAGTTGTAACTTGGCCTCCCCTCAATATATGCGGCATCCGACGAGGAGCCTCATGGTTTCGTGGAGCCAGTTGGCTGTCATGCTGTAGCTTCCGGTGCAGTCCGTATTGCTGCTGAGACTGTCCGGTATTCGAATTCGGGTTTCGCGCGGATCGGTCTTGTCGCAGATGGTTATTGTCTTTAGCGCAACGTCCTGTAGATTTTCCGGATGAAGCGGCTTGTCCCCTCTCCGTTTGCTTAGGGTCCTCCCATTGGAGAACATCCGCGTGCTCGATTCCATTCTGGGCCGAACTCAGCATCTCAACACCCGATTTTAACCACATTAACAACTGCGGAAACTTGACTTACGCTCAGCCGAGGCTGTCCATTTTGCTGTTGAAGTAGTCTGATTTGCTGCAGAAGTTGTTCGAGTTGTTGTTGTAATGACGCTCCCTCGATATACTGGTCTCGAGGCGGGGAGGACCGAAGGTGATCACCCTGCTCACACCTAGGTTCGGGGCCGTAGCGATCATTATGGTACTGGTAATTCCCGCATTGGTTGGGGTCCTGCTCATACCGAGGCCCGTACCAAGGTTCCGAGTCATGCCGATAATTTTGGGGCTGGTAATTTGGGCGTTGATTGTTGTTCATGTAGAAGTCGCTTCTCCCATTCGCGATGGCGTTGACCGGCTGAATTACGTGATGAGCGGGTATCATCTGAGTAGCCGGAGGAACCGCAGCCGCTCGAACGACTGGAGGAGCTGGAATCATCTGAACGTCGGACTCGGCTAAAGGGCCTGGTAAGTCTGGCACGACATGCCATAGCCCAGTACTCCAGCGTGGGGTTGCAGGCTAGGCCTCGTCCGAGCCGCCAATTCCTGCAGTTGCTCCACTTGCTGACGTAACTCTTCGTTCTCCTTCTTAATCTCTCTCAATTGATCGCAGTTATTTTTCCCATACCTCTTCGCCTTCTCCTCACGCCGCTTCCGATGCTTCCGGGCTTCCTTCTCACGCTTTTTCTTCTTTCTCCGGCGGTCGCGGTCGTCCTCGCTCGAGTCCGAATCCGAACCCGATGAGTCGATGGATGTGTCGGTATCCGTATCCGAGTCCGACGACGTGGAGCCAAGCTTGTACGATGGGTCTGTGAGAACCAGTTGCCTAGCGCAATACAGGCAAGTCTCCAAACGGATTCTTCCTTTCTGCTCCCAGATTCCGGCGACTACGACTACCAAAGAAACACGGTAGACTTTATCCTGGATTCCTCGAACGAACCGAAAGGTCAATTCGTCAAACAGGTCATCTCGTCCGTTGCAGAGCAGCGCCATCTTCCGAGTCCTCTTGATGTAATGCTCGAATGCTTCTTTCGCTCTCTGGTGGAGATTGTCGAGCTTGTTCCGTCCGACCTCCCATACGCTATTGCTCAGCATCCGGTATCTGCTAACCAGCACATCCTGAACCCGGTCCGGCTCTTCTTCCCAGTTGCCGTCCAGCGTGCAGAGGAACTTGCGAACTCGAGATCCACAATGGGTATAAATCATGGCAACATGCTCCGCGTTCTTTTCTTCCTCGGAGCGATACTTTCCGCTCCCTGCGTTCGTATCTATCCTTCTCTTAATCCTTGCGAGGAACCGGTCGATACCGTCGCCTGATTTCCCCTCAAAGGTCGTGATGATCAGGGGGTAGGTTAGGGATCGCGAGCTGCGGCGATGTCGTGACGGCGATCGATGCTGGTGTCCAGAACTTGGTTGATCCTGAGCTGGTTCGGGATTGTTGCCACCGCTCTGAGCGTTCCGTAGGATTCTGATCCCCTGCTCCCGTGATTCTCGGCCCCTTAAGCCGTTCCGCGGTCGTAAAACATTTTGAATTGCGAACTGGTGGCGGGAGGAACCAAGCTGCTTCTTCGTCCCCGATCTTAAGGTTTCACAGGGGGGCCCCGTGTGCTCGTCTCCAGATTTCGTGTTGATCACGGGCGTACTCTCGATACCGCTCGGCCAAACGCTGCCTTCGGTTTGCCGTTGCCGCCAGCTTCCGCTGCTGTGGCTGAAGGATGGGCTTCGACGAAAAGGATCCGACGTAAAAGGGACTAGTCGCTATCCGGGTTTCCCGAACCAGATGAGACTGTCGAGCGATGTGGGTGGGAGAGAAATCAGAATGAAGGTGGGGACAAAGATGGTGATCTGCAGCCCTGCTATCTACATAGAGATGTGAACAGGATACCGAGCTACTTACCCCACCACCGTGCGCCTAAGAGTCCATCCCGCTGACTAACTACCTCTCACACGCCTCGGTGCTAACCTTTCTGAGAAGTAGCACCCCCACTACGAACCGCCATCTCCGGACGTCCGTCATTCCGACGAAGGGCGAACGTTCCGGCCGTGGTTCGAGCGTGAGCGGAAATCCCCCCCCCCCCCGGCACTATTTTGATATCATTATTCATCAATCGGCGTGTGTCCTCCACTTCTCCGTTGCTGTAGTTGCAGCGAGAGGTGTCTCCAATGCAGCCAGGGCAGGCAGTCGCCAGTCTCGCAGCAGCGCCCTTTCACTACAACAGACTGAAAACGGGCTGTCGTGTGAGGCGGGATCCTATGTAAGGAAAAAAATAATAATTGCTATTTGCGGGAAGAAAAGAAACAGAACAAAATGCACGCAAAAAAAAAAGGAGGAACGACCCCCACGCCTTCTCCAATCGAAACGCCCCCTCTTCCGCTCCCTCCCCCGCCCCCTCTGTTTCTACTCGCTCGCGTACCGGCAAGCCAGTACAGCAAGGAGGATCGCCATCGCGACTACGACGTGCCAGACGAGCAGATGTCGGACCTCCCCGCCCTCCTCTCGCGCTCGGCTCATGATTCCTTCGTGGATGGCGTCGACCAGATGGCCGAGCGCCTCCGCCTGCGCTGCCAGCCTGCTTGCGTCAGCCTGGCGGGCACGCCGCTGCTCCAGCCGCGCCCTCTCGAACACGGCGGCGTTGTACGTGAATTCGTCCCACAGTGCCTCGCGGAAACTGGCCTCCCGGCCCGCATGCTCGGCCTCGGCGTCCTCACCGGCCAGGGGAATCTCCGGCTTGGCCCGTGGCCTCACCTCCAGCGCGCATCCGGCAGCGACAGGTTCCAACTCGGTGGTGGTGGTGGTAGAAAGTCCGTCGTCGCTGACGGCCACCTTCTTCACTCCACCGGCGGAGAGTCTCGTAGGCAGTACACAACGCGCTCCGCGCACGGCGGCGCCCCGCTTGGTCGCCCTTCTCTGCGTCGCTGACGACGACTTTCTCGTCGGTCTCGATCGGCAAGAGGTACTGCTCGCGCAGTTCTCTGGGTCGGAGTTGTATCCACGGTCGGCCGTGCCGTGCGCATACTTGGTCATCTTTGTGGGCATCTCCGCCGCATCCGGACCATCATCCTCCAACTTCCTCTTCGACCCTCGCTGCGTCTGCGGCAGCCCGGGAGGCGGCTCGGACGCGCTCCGGCCCCTTGGCGCAATGCCGGTTCCGACGGATTTCTTGTGGGCGGTGTCGACTGCGGTCCAGCGAGGAGCGGTACCTGTACCCTTGCGCTCGCGGCTCAAAGATGGCTCACTGCTGGAGACCACCAGTTCCCTCATGTGCCCTTGCACGGGGGATTCCATTCGCGGCATCTTGTGGTCCTTCTGCTCCGCCTCCCGCTCCGGGTCGCCACCCCGCTTGCGCTTGGCTCTGACTTCGGGTCCTCCGCTCGGCGGCGGGGCGAAAAAGGTAGGAGGATCGGCGCGGCCGTCAGACATGACAGGTTGTGATCGGTTGGAAGTATCGGTTGGTGGTTGGGATACTAAAATAGCTCTGCTGTAATCAGTGCATTCGGCGTAGACGATTAGTCGGCGGGATACTGCAGCGTGGTGGAGGGCTGCTCACGGGGTCGAAAGAAGTTCTTCGTCGTTGTGGATCACTGTCGGCAGTGAAGTTGGGGGGGAAGAGAAGGGAGTGGGATCGTGAGGGCCGAATTAAATCGGCTGCACAGGAAGGGTGCTTCCGCGATAGCTGAGACGGGTGGCCCTAGTGGGTGGTCGATTGAAAAGTCCGTCATGAAATGGAGGTCGAGTGCCGCTCAGTGACCTCGTTTAGTGTCAGTTATGTAATCATGATTCCTCTCCGGCGCAGGTGCCCGTAAGTAACACAAGCCAGTCGTGAAGAAAAATAATGTCGTCGGCGGTAGAAGTAATCACCGTCGTGGAACGGTGAAAGTGGCTTATTCTGTATAGGAAATCGGATTCACGTTCGAAATCTCGAGTGGTATAGATGTAGGGACTGTCCTATTGCGGGCTATATTCTCAAACTATGTCGCTTGACACGCTGGGTTTTCGGGCGATGGATGAGCGTTCGGTAGCCGTCCGCCCGTGCCTGTCCTCATAGTAGAACACACCACCTGTGGACCGGGATATAACAAAGGAGATCACAGAGGAAAGACAGATGAAAAACCGGCGCGAGACTTCCTACTCCTCCCCCGCAGAAGCCAGACGGAGGCCGTGGGAAGGAAGAGCAGTCAGTTCTCGCCCCCAGCACCCAGCTCCACTACATTCCGCCTCCTCTCCACTTCCCTAACTGTCAGAATAATGGGCGTCCGGAGATGACGGACCGGAGGTGGCGTCCGGACATGACTGAGTCCCCGAGCACCGTCTCGGGGGGCAGTCTTCCGTCCTTTGTCCTGACGGCCCTCCTGTATATAGAGAGATCTTGTGCCCGCATTATACTGTAATACATCTTCACGTTTAACGATCCATATATCCGAACACTAACTCTTCTTTCCCGTGGTCCCCTTTCCGACGACTCGCTCTGCGCGCCATCCTACCTAAGTGGACATGGAGGGAATATTGGTTTACTGTACCTCCAGGCCTATAAGTTTCTCCGCCCTTTCTTCGGTGTGATGGTCGTAGAGAGCCTATCGCCAGCTGAATTAGGCTCTTCCCGGATATCGACGCCGAGGCCCATGGGCTGGTGGGTGCTCGCTGATCCTGATTCTTGGCGGGTCCCTTTGGTCCCTATTCTCACGTCAGTGCACTGCAAAGCCTCAAGGCGCTGCAACAGGCGGGTACGAACTCCATCCTTTATGGAATCCGTCTGCATCTTCTCTGCGGCGGGGGCCGCTGGCGTCGGTACGCGGGGCTCGGGCGGGTGGGAATGCGGCGCTCGTCGTGAGGCGCATGAGCTTTGCTGCGTCCGGATCGTGGGGTGGGGCAAGTGGAGCTGTCCGTTCGCGGGAGAATCGGTCGGGAAGGGGAAGTGAAGAAGCAGAAGAAATGTTTGGCAGTGGGTGTCGTTTTCAGTGCCCGCGGAACGACATATCACGTGGTGTCCCTCTTTCGGGAGGGGGATAGAGAGCGCCTTTCGCTGGTTGCACCGAGGATGACAAAACGGGAGACAGAAGGACAGACAGAAGGAAGCCGAACGGAAAGACAAGGGTCGGCGCTGCTCTCGGTGAACAAGCGTCGTCGTGGCCTCTCCCTCCGCACCTCCTTGAGACCACTCAGCGTGCCCGGGAGCGACCACTCCTGGCGCGGACCTGCTCATCGGGCATTAGATGTGTCTGCTGTGAAGCGAGAGCGCACATCCGTTGCTCCCCTGTTACCATCGTCGACCCCGACCATATCTGCGAGGCTCCGTCGTGGTGCGTGCAGCTTCACCATGGGCATGCCGAGGTGTGTTTGTGTTGCGACCCGCTCAGCCTTCGGCAATGCTAGTGTTTGTGGCACTGGTTGATCTTCTCGTCGGTATCTCTGGAAGTTGATCAGCACTACTCCCAGCCCCAGCAGTGCGCCGTGGCGTTGGCACCTGGGTCTTTGACGGCGCGGTCCGATTAAGGATTTTTGACTGCGCGGTCAGCCAGGCCTGGCCCCCCAAGTTCCAGATGGGCGTTTGGTGGTGGGCCTGGTAGCGCGCGAGAATCCGCCGACCGGTCTCGCAAACAGCGCGAGGGCTGCTCTTCGCCCGCTGCCGCCCGTTCCGGGGCACGATGCGGCGACAACCAGGGCTTCCCTCTCAGGGACTTTGTGCTCGTTCGGGTGCAACCCCGAGGCTGAAAATCGCGGTAACTCGGGGAATCGGGGACCACGAGTTCCTCGACAAGCTCGTTCCCGTTGCACGAGATAGCATTGAGATCGTCTCTGCTTCGATATGCAGAAAAATATAGAGAAGGGCAGTGACACGATCGCATCGAATCGGTAAGGTATAGCAATCAACATCGGTGGGCCGTCGGAGCGCCCGTACGTGGCAGCCGTGACGGATGGCTAGATCCTCGTGCCGGTAGTAGACAGCCACCGCTAAGCCGGCCCGCCGCCGTAGTATTGCCGTTGCTGCCCCCGCGCACCAGCGGGTGGGCACTCCGCAGCCTGGCCAGCGACACTTGCAGTGCGGCAAAAGCGGAAACAGCGAACGCGCTTCCTTCAACGGAGAACCACTACTGGCGATGATTCCCGGCAACGATACACACGGTACCAGCTTCCACCGAAGCTGTGTCCTTTTCCGCCGTCCTCCCCACCTTCGTCCTCCGCAGAGACCCGGCACCTCTCGGGGCCCTCCTCGCCAGCCTGCGCCATCCTTTACAGCGGCTCTGCAATCCAGTTGGTGTATTGATGCAACCTGCCGTCGTCCGACTATCAGAACCGCCGCTACCGTCGTCTGCCCTCGGATATCAGCTCCATGGGTTGGGCTAACCTCATGTGCGCGCCAGACACCCCGCAATAGCACTGCCGCGGGTCTCCTTTTTTCCGGCAATTGGCTCCGAGTCCCGTACGACCCAATTTTGTGGGATTGGCTCCGATACCGCACAAACTTTAGGGGCTCTCCAGTACCCAAATCCGCGAGTGGTGGAATTTCGGGTTACCACGCGGCCGATCGGAGCTACAACCACGCGAACGAAAGGCACAGTAGTAGGTGGAACACAGTATAGTAGGTAAGGCAGATGTCTTGTGGTATTCGCAGCGGTGTTGAGCCACAGGGGGGTAGAGCATGCCGTTCAGCCCTAGATCGAGCACTCTGAAGGGTGATTTATCTTCGGTTCGTCTCCTTATGCCAAATTGTCTCCACCGGAGGAAGGTGACGCTCTTCGATGCAAAGCGCATTCATCGGTTCAACCATGTTTGACGTGGGAGATACAAGAATCGGCGGCCAGGGAAGTGGCTCGTAGCAAGAGTTCGGGTGTGGGTCTACTCACTCAATCTGCTGCCCGACTGTTTGGCTTCTCGCAGCTCGGCGAGGGGTTCGGAGCATCAACGCATGCCACCGATGACTGTGGTACCGTGGTTTTGCCACCTTTCAATAATGATCTCGGGCCACAATCTGGGATCATGAGCGAACATTGTCTTCAATGTGCTGCGCTCAGATGCCCCTATATTCATTTGGGGAGAGAGTCAGTCGCCTTGAATAAACCCATCACCCGGCCTTAAGATCACGAGAGGATCTGTAACTATAGAACCGATGACATTGCGCAGGCACCGGAGAACTGCCAATTTTGCTCGTACTCTGATTGAACCAGCGCACAAGTAAGCAGGATAATCTTGTTGCTCCCATCAGTCAGAATAATTGGCGTCGGGAGATGGCAGTTGCCCGAGTCTCCGAGCAGTCTTCCGTCCTTGCCTCCTGCCGAGTCCCTAAGTCCCGTTGTATATAGAGAGAATGTTCTGCCTTGGACTAGTTATGTGCCATCACCGCCCCCACCTGGATCGATCCCGATACTCTACGGTACCCAAGCCGGTGGCGAACAGCAGTGTCTGACGGAGGTTGAATGCAGTAAAGGTCCCGTCGCTGACCAGCAATAGTAGACCTTCTTTCCTAGACTCGTGATGACTGGCGACCGACAGCCCTCTCGGTTGCGGTTATAAGTCAGTTTCATTCTAGTGTAAGTGGTATCTTGATAGAAGCAACCGTTTTCGGTATCATTTACTACCGCGGTATCAGGTCGCGGTCAGTTTTACCCCATTGCTGGTACTGCAGTTAACTTGAATACATTAAAATAGTACATACCTAGTAAGGCAGTGCCACATTCTCACGAGAAAACGAACTTCGAGTCTCGTCAGGCAAAACTTCACTAGCTCGTGCGAGCCAGCCAACATTTGACCCCATCAGCTGTGAGACATCTACATAGCAGCCAGACGTTTAAGGCTTATCTAAGCATTTAAACAAAACCGACAAGGCCTTCGCGCCCTTTCCGTTCCCCCCCCCACCGATCGTTCGCAAACACCGTTGTAGAACCGCCGCTTTCAGCCTCACGATTCCAACCCTTCCGACGATCGACTACAACTATGCCAACGATGCCGAATCTCAGCATCGCGGAGGAGCATCAGCTCCGATTTACGAACGACTACCTGCGACAACATGCTCAAGTTGAAGTCTTGGGCCATCCCCCCAGCGGCAGCTGCACCCGCCGCCAATGTTTCCGGGCTTCTCCCAGAGGATCGGAAGCCGTACCATCCGATACCGGGGATGACGGACCCACAATGCCACATCTCGGCGATCGGAAACCCGCAGGGAAGTGGAAACGGGGGCTGACGACCACACTTTTGCGTGAACTGCTCGCACGAGCTGACCACGTGCGCAACGAGCACATCAGGTAGCGGGGAAAGGTCGCGCGTGCCTGCCTCGTGAGTGAGGTGCTCGTTGCCAGGCGGGCCGTCCAGCAGATAGGGCTTAGGCCACCCCGTGCGGAGGGCTGGCGATACGGCAAATTGGTGATGGTGGGGATTACCTCCGGAATCTGCACAATTTTTGCGCGACGTATTGAGGCCGGAAGGTGGCCATGGCAGCTGATGGGAGTTGAGTAAATAATGGTGACAGCGGGGTAAACAGCGGTGGCAATGACGTTGTGCTTTTAGTTTGCTTCGCGAATAGTTAAGTATCTATTACCTACCTTTTTTTTAGGCTTGTGAACTAGGAAAATGTTCGCCGGGGGGGCGGCGGAGAGCAAAATTTCTCCGAACCGGCCAGGCTGGTAGCGTAGGGCTCGGAACATACCTACGTGCTCATCGGGTAAACGATCCAGTGTGCCTACGTAGAGTAATCGTTTCCATCGTGGCCGCCGGCGTGAGCAATGGTATTCCACCCACGAGCGCTTAGTCCATCACAATTTCATGCCGGCAAAATCCCGCTTCAGTGGTGCCAATGCACGATGTCAAGAATAAGAAGCAGTGCTCCGTTCGAATTCGTGTATCAAAAATCAGTAACGCTTTCCTCCCCCTCCCCGCCCCCCCCATTCTCTCTCCTTCCTTTCCGTGTAGCAAGAACAAGCACAGAAACGAAAGGGGAGAAAACGATACCCGGAAGTGGCACGGGTACTTAAAGCTCGATCGGGGCCTCGCAGCTGCCGAGCACGTGGTCGGCTATCTGCTGCCGTTGGCTGTGTGAGAAGCGTGGCGAGCTCCTGCGGCGTTTTCCCAGCCCCGTGGGACTCCAGGAGAGGGAACGGGCTGCCACAGCTGTCTTTGGCCGTGGCGGAGTACTCGACCTCGCACGAGTCATCGTGCGCTGCGGTTTCGGAGAAACCCTCACCCGCGTGCAGATTACATCTACCGAGTCGATGACGAATGGGGAGTCCTCGGTACCGTGACCGCCAACGATCTTCGCTCCGGTGGGACGCCACTTGAAGGGGTCCTCAGCCACCCCAGCCGCCTCCGCGGTGGAGGGGTCGTTCTTGACGGGAGCTGGAGAGACGCAGCGGCACTTTGGCGTCGAGGGAGGAGAACCCGGGGACCTAAACGACTCCCGCTGGGTGAGCACCGCCAGGTCCACCGAGCCGTCAGCCGTCGCAACCCAGCCGTTGATCAACTTGTACAAGTACTTGTTGAACGAGGACTGCTGGATCAGAAGATCCTGCCTGGTGAAGGTACATTTGTACCAGATCATCAGGTCCTCTTTCTTGCCGGCGGGCGCGACAGCCAACACCTCCTCCTCGAAGGCGGCAAAGCCGTGTCCGGATGACAGGGAGCACAGGACACCATTGATCCTGGCCCGGTAGGTAGGACCCAGCTTGCTGAGCACATCTGAGGTGGTCGTTGGCTCGGGAGCAGTCTCAACGATCAGGTCGTCGTCGCTGTCCTCGGTATTGTCGACCACTTTGGTGACGTCGTCGCTGTCGTCGCTCTGGCCCGCGGACGGCGAGCGGGAGTCTTCGTAATCGCTCTCGGAGAGCGATTCGGCCGCGGCCTCGGGGTCGACTCCGCCGCTGGCATCCTCGTGGGAGTTGAAATTGTGGCGGCGGGGGCTATTCACTTGGGCGTTGGGGCTGCCCGGGTGGGTTGTAACAGGCATCATGTTGCGCTGGATTTGTTAGCGGATTGCTCTCAGGCTTTGGAAGAACGAACCTACTGGAGACTGCGAATGTCCTGTGTATGTGGAGAGGAGTAGAGAGCAGCTGCGGTTCCGGTCGTGTTTGTGGATTGTGTGGGAGAAAAGAGAAGTAGAGGGCCCTGGCGGGGATTTATATATGTAGTCCAGAAACTGTGGTTGTGCAGGCACAATGGGTGTTGAGGAAGGGAACGAGCTGTTGCTGGGATAGACGAGAAGACAGCCTAGCATGAGGCGCCATTTTATCTGGCTGGCGGCGGTTCACCCAACATCAACGTCGCCTTACGGCGCTCACTACCAGATCGTAGAATTTCACCCGTCAATCTTTTTTATCTTTCATTATTCGCATACGACCTCTCTATATCATGGTATCCACCCCGGTTCCCGTCCACTGTCCATACCGAAGGATGCTTGTTATGGCTTCCGTACCCTCCGCCCTGGGCCGCTCCCAGAATCAATATCATAGAGCTCCCCTCAATCCTCGCCAAATCCCTCCTGCTGAGGATCACCTGACTCCGTACCTGCGCATCCATCTTCTCTTCTCTTTTTCTAATCCCGCCCTGCGATGTCTCACTCTGAGCATCTTCCCCATGGCCGGCCCCGCCCCCCGCGGCCCCGCATCCGCTGCCCGCGGTAGGAAGAAAGCCCGAAATCGCCTCTGCTGCACCGCGGGTCGGTGAAATGGTCCCTGGTGTTCGACCGGTCCTTGCCCCTGCCGGCGGTACTGGTATTTTATTCCCGCGATCCGAGAAACTGCCAACATCTTGGCTTCTAGCCATTTCTTAACTGATATCTCCTGCTTGAGATGCGCATCACGCGCCCGCCACACCGGTTGGAATACCGCCACGCCCCCCCCCCCCCCACCCACACGCACACTCCATGAACGTCAGGCTTTTCCACTGCAAGCTTGGCCCACTCCTCAGCCTTCTCATTCGTGGAACGCCCCCATATTTTCTGCTTAACCATACCCGCATTCAGCCTACCTAGACTAGGCGGCGTAAATTGTGACCCATCCGTCAACATTGCTAGTCCCGGCCTCGCCTTTTCTGCCTCAGTCTCCTCGCCATGCAGCAGCTCCACATCGAGTGTCACTGGTTTCTCTAGCAAAACTTTGCTCTCCATCGTGTCCGAGTATGCGAGCGCATATGTTCTCCTGGGACACCTTTGTGGGCAGGGTAACATCGGATTTCGATTGTGATGTATCGTCTGGCCTGGATTGCATACATCTGACCGGTGCCCGGTACATCTGAGGAGTATAACGGGGATTAGCAGACGAGTGATGAGGAAGAGACGAATGATTCACATTGACACTGCGTACGGTAAAGTGGTGGAGGTGCGCTGAGCTGCCGCCCAATGATGTCGGAAAAAGAACCCCCTCCGGGTAATCGCCTCCCCGTCGAGTGTGTAATGCGTGAGCCAGATCGTGTACCGGGGCTTTGTACGGGCGAAACCATAGTACGTACAGGCGGACTTCTGGCCTCCGATCATCCAGTGATTGCGGCGTGATTCCACGTGTAGGACCGGACGGAATCCGGCACGATGGTATTGCCGGGTTCGAAGGCTCATGAGTACGGAGAGAGCGTTGCGACAACTGGTAGTGTTCACAGCAGATCGGTTAGCATGATCCCCCGCTCGACATTTCCCAAAGTCTCCATAAGACGTTGTTCCGCTGACATCCCCTCCGCCGGAGAGCCACAAGCCGGACTGGACTGTTGCCGGTAGTACCAAGAGGCTCGCCTCAAGGAATTATCAGCTGAAGACACGGCACTGCCGCACCGGTCAGTATCTGCACTGGGCTAAGGTTCACCCCACCGCCCAGTGCTGGTGGTGCCAGTGCCCCTTCCAAACGAGAGACCACCTCTTCAAGGTGTGTCCGGAATGGAGGATGCGGCTGAAGATCCTCTGGGCCGAGGTGAAGAAGGAGACTGGGAAGTGGAAGAGCCGGTGGAAGATCCGGGACCTCGTCGCCGATGGGAGATGCACCCAGGCAGTACTAGACTTCCTCACCGCCACAGATGTGGAAAGAATAGTGCTGGCTGTGGAGGACGCAGGGAGTGAGGCGCCGGAATGGGAGCTCCATGAGGGGCGAGAGCTGGAAGCGGAGTGGGATTTTTTTTTTTTTTTTTTTTGTTTAATCATACTCGCATTCGACCTATCTAGATCATGGCGGCGTACTTTTTGCCCGGTTTTCCCGTCCGCAGTCCGCGCGGTGGCGGCTCATTGCAAGCTCCCCTTTTTGCCCTCCGCCCAGGCCTGTCCCAAGAAGATGTGATGCGCACTAAGGAAAAGACAAAGGAGACGGT
>Ga0307508_10002164_pt1 | contig 21045 bp, 25 predicted proteins | sample 9_EM_MG_FD_203089 | JGI IMG/M metagenome (GOLD analysis project Ga0307508, IMG submission 203089) | Populus trichocarpa ectomycorrhiza microbial communities from riparian zone in the Pacific Northwest, United States - 9_EM | ecosystem: Host-associated > Plants > Roots > Unclassified | place...
CTCCGCGTTTGCCACCCCCCCCCCCCCCCCCCCCCCCCCCCATCGCGGCAGCAAAGCAACCGGCGCACTACGAGCATCACCGACCATCGAGAAGCAGGATCTGGTGGAGGAGTATACTCTGATAGGTAGGGCGCGACACCAAGAAAATTGTTTGAATTGAATTGATCTTTATGGCAGTGTAGCATTCCTGCTAAAAAAAAAGGATTTACCGGTAGTACCGGGAAATAAAGGAAATCTTTGCGTCGGGCGGATGGTATTGAAGCAGTCTTTGCGGACATTTATTCTCATCATACCATCTTCGCTCCCGCCTAACCACAATTCTATTACACTATCTCTCTTTCATTTAAATGCTCAAAACAATCCTCACACGAATCCTCACGACCTAGACGCAATCTCCATTTCCAGCCTTTCCCCCGCACACGGCCCTTCGCGTATCTCTCTCATCATATCCGTCCCCGGTGGGATATCATGCTCGAAAATCGGTTCCCCTGCACCTCTCACATTTGCAAGAACCGACTGCCGAAAATGCCATCTCAGGAGCTGGTCGGACACACAGTGCGGATTCGGAGAATCGCGACAGACGAAATCGAGAGTTTTACCGTCCAAGCCGCGGGGATTGTCATCAAACGCCACGGCTTTGTAATTATCCTATTTTGAATCAGTATGAGAAATAGATTCACTCATTATACTCACATCCGGGTTCACCGAAAGGAGGTATTGATCAAATAGACTGTGGATATCACTTCCAAGGATAAACCCATTTTGCAGCGAGTTGATCTTTGAGACTCCAGTATTGTCGTCCATGTCTGTAATATAACGACCGAAATTGTACTGAATCCAGAGGCTTTCTTTCTCAAGCGGAAAGATGTGCGCTGCTTCGAAACTAGCCCAGCAATCACGAAAGGCATTCCCATTCACCACGCCGGAAATAACACACTTCCCATCACGAGCACGGATTCCATTCCGGAAGGCATCTTCTCGGCCTGACACATTCTTGTGCGAGAGGAGGCGTTGCACCCATGGCTCATTGCTAACCTGAATAGGACCTGTTCCAAGTTAGCGATTGAAGCTCTCGCCAAGTGAGCACCTACGATCGCAATAAATTTCATACTCTCCAAGCTCGAGACGGTTGTTTGTCATTACTACGATGTGACCTGAATTTCTTTCTTGAACGCGTAAAGGAGCCGCCGTGACGAGTAGTATGAAGAGAAAGTCCAGAAAATTCGCTTCCGTAACAGAACCTCTCTGGATGAATCCGCCTAAAGCGACATCAGGGACCGTAGCATCGTAGAAATGAACGTTGCGGCCAAGAGAGCGTTTGGATGGTGTTGTTTTGCTGAGTGATGGAGCGCAAGAAAGAAAGTGGGGGGTGGTTTGTGCATTAGCGCCTCCTTGGCGACTAATACGGTCGTGTGATATCAAATTCTGAACGTATCTATGGAATTGGCTCTCCGTTCTGTGAGATTAAGGGTACCTATGTAGGTGTTACGTCTTGTCAGGCACTGGAGTATAGATATGGGCGGGATTCCATTTGGGGTGGGATACTTACTGATTTTGGAAATAATTGTAACATTTTGAGGTAACTTGGACGTCCCCCTTTCGAGAGCGAGTTCTTCTAGGTGTCAGTGCGACTGCAAAGGCAACAATGTTGATGCGAGACAAGAGAACTCCCCTCCTGTGTGCACTAAACACTAATTAAGTTGTGAGTGATGACGCCACGCATGCACGATTTCAAAGCAACCGCGTACTCTAGTCGGAAACTCCGGCGACAAGGCTGGCTGCGTGAAACGGGGAATATCACTGAAATTACGACCGGTGAATGGCCGCCTCGGGACCCAGACGTGGCGAACCGGTGTAAGCGCATTGAATCATATGTAGATGAGACTCAGTAGTAAGATTATTATGCAATCCACAGACAGAACTCAAATAAGCATCACAAAATGGTCAGCCATGCTTTTCTGCCGCTGCGTTTGCTTCTTACATACCATCCGGTTCCAAACGAAATCGCTCCCGCTTCACCCCACGCTAGGGAGTAGTTTACTGGCGCAGCGACTGTGAAGCCGCTTTCGAGGAACCCCTCATCCGAAAGCAGCGGCTTCGGTTCTTGTCCCTCCAGCTTCGACTTGACCCAGCATCTCGACGACCTGCCGGAATGCGCCTTTGCATCCCAGTGAGATGCCCATGGCCTTCCCACCAGAACGGATCGACCAGTGTGGCAGGCGCTTCGGGACGGCCACCCTTGCACTCGACGATCGCTGCGTAACACACTTGCCCGCAGGATCGTGTCAGCATCGAACAAGTCCGGCCTCCAGCACGTAGATACACTGCCGATCCCCCGAGGATATCTGGAGACCCCAAGAGATGGAATTCGGTTTCTCCTCCGCCGCCGCCAACTCGGCGCGAACCGAAACGTAGCTTTTGGCCGTTTTCTCATCGACTGGATCTGTAGGCGCTGCGATCCTGGGGTTCTCGCATTTGCCAGGCGACGAGAAGTTCCGTGATCCAACCGTACGCGCCCAGCAGCAGGTTTTGATGCATTGGCTCATAGAGACCAAATCCTGTTCTGAATGCCGTTTTCCATTCGTCACCCTCCCCTCTTTGATCCGGGTCAGGTTACGGCCCACTCCAGGTCAATCTTAGTGAAGACCTTGATTGCCTCCGCCAGAGGTCACCCTAGAAGTTCGAGTACATGCGTACCACCCTCCGCCGCGAGCCGGTCACTTCCGAGTCTGTAGAGTATGTAGAGAAATGGATGGATGAATGATCGCTCCTTCGCCAACTATGTTTTTGTTTTACCCAGCAGCTCCGAGCGGGCCGGTTTCCCCGCCTCCCCATCCCATATCCGGCGGAGTTTGGCTTCTGCCTCGTCCGGCCGTGGCCTGGGCGCTTGTGCTCCGCTGCACGAGAAGATACACACCACGTATTTACCTATGTATGCATACCTGCCACCGGGTGGGCGGGATCTGTTTGTTTGTGGCGTGCATACGTACATGCTTAAGTATGCACATATTTCCCCAGGAAGGGCTTCGGAAAGGAGCGTTGATTTAGCGTTGTGCCAAATATCTGGTGGGTCATTACGAGTTATCTCCCCGAATCGAAATTTGCACGTGAACGACACGATGAATTCAGGAAAAGTATCAAAAAAAAAGGAACCCTTTTATTCCATCCAATTCCACATGCAAGGGCAAAAAAAAAAGATTCCACTCCGAACCAACAACGGGGGTTGGTCTAGTATGGCTTCCCCGGCATCGGCTGTTGGCCGCCATAATACGGTCCCTGATGCAGGGGGGCGCCGTATCCTGGCGGCGGCGGGTACTGCGTGTAGGACGGCTGCTGCTGCTGGCCGTACTGTTGGTATTCTAGGCCCCGCGTCACAGGAGAGTTGGTGTACGATTGCTGCTGCTGGTGTCCGTGTCCCCCAGGTGGCGGCTGCGGTCCCGGTGGCGGGTACTGCTGGTGGCCGTACTGCTGCTGCTGCTGCTGCTGCTGTTGCGCAGAGAGCTGCTGGCCGTACGTGGGTGGATACTGTTGGCCAGTTGAGGGCTGGTAGTATTGTTGGCCTGATGGTGGCGGCGGTGGCGGCGGTGCTGCGGCACTGCCACCACCACCGTAAGACGGTTTGGAGGGGATCGGAGGAGTGAAGCCGGTTTCCTTCTCGTCCTTTTTGTCGTACTGTATTTCCTCCCCGTCAGCGAGGGTTTTTTTTTCTAGGGGGCGGATGCGCGGGGACTTACGGTTCTGTCGATACTACCCAACAGAAGCTTCGTGTACCACAGCTCTCGCGAGAGCGCCATGTTGGTCATGCGTCGAAACTCGGCCGATTCCATCTCGAAATCTTGTTTCGCGGTGTTAGCGAGGCTCTCTCCAGTCGGGCTGGTTGTAGGTTGGAAACATACTGGAGGTGCAATCGATCAGGCTGCCGACTTCGGGGTCGGTGTCGAGGGACGCGAGGAAGTCCTGGGCATCCGAATCCACGCCGACCTGCGCGATCTGGAATGCGACGGCTACAATTCGCGTTAGAACGGTGGCGGAGGTACAAGTGGGAAGGACGACAAACGCTTGATCTTGTAGTCTTTGATGAGGCGTTGGAATTCGCGGCCAGGACTGTCTGTGGGCTGTACGGTGTGTGAGCGTTGTCATCCGACCCGACAATGGATGAGGAATCCCTACCATTCCATCGGTAATGATAATAACCAGCAGTGGCTTCCTAATGTTCGGGGTGGGCTCGTGAACTTCTCCCAGATATTTCCTAAGGATTCTGTCGCGGAGCGATGTGACCAGCGGAGTGACACCCTGGAACCGCACCCTGTTGACCAGATCCTCCGCCTGCGCTTCGGTGCGGATATTATCCCCCTCGACGTTCGAGTTCAAGAACCGGACCGAGAATCCGTCCTGATCGAACAGACTGCTAGCGAGCGCGGCGCTCTTGAGCAGTGCCTTGAGCTCTCCCTGGAGTTTCGAGAACTCGATCGACCCGCTGTCATCCACCAGAAAGACGATATCGTACAGCGCGAGCTTGACAAGGTCGAACGCGATTTCGAGCGGGATGTCCCAGCGATTGCAGATGGAGGTGACGGGATCCGAGCGTCCGATAGTCGCCGCGAGCTGTCGTAAGGTGCCGTCATCGTAGAACTGTCCCAATTTGTTCTCGGTCGTCGTCTCCTTCAGGATCGCAAAGAGGAGCTCTGGGTCCGTTGCGGGACTGGCTTTCGCCGGCAGCGGTGCGCCGTACGACTGCGGCGGGTACGATTGCTGGCCACCGTACTGCTGCTGTTGGCCGTACGACTGCGGCTGCTGCTGTTGCTGCTGCGGAGGCTGCTTCACTGCGGTCAGTGGGACCGTAGTCTACATCTCCATGGAGAAAGTGGACGCACATAAGCCTGGTACTGAGCCTGCGGGGGCTTTTGCGGGTTGGGGTTGTAGATAGGCTGCTGCTGCTGGCCGGCGTACGCTTGATGGGGGTTGGCGCCGGGATAGCCTGAGGCCGCTGGGGCGCCGCCAGGCGGTTGCGTGCTCTGGACTTTTGCCGCGGCCATCTTGCTGGCAAGCTGTGGGGCAGTAAGAACCGTAAGTCAATCTCCGACCGGCCATTGCAAAATGTGGGGGGGTTGTTTTGGCTAACGTACGCCCATGGTTGGTTGCTGATAGTTGTAAATGGTGGAGGTGTTTGCTGTACAAGACTTGGGCGGGAGATGGATCAAACTTGCTTTGGGAGTTGATATGTCGTGATCGGATGGTGATGATGACGATGGATGGTGGACCGCTGGCTACCCAGAGAACTTATACTGCGAGCCAAGAGGCTGAGTGTGGGTAGGCATGTATGCGCTCATCGTCTGGACCTGTTGAAACACGGGTGGGGCTGGCTGCGGGGTAGAGCAGGCAAATGGATATGCGCTAGTGCCATGTAGGTACATAGATACATACATGTAACTCTGGAATGCACACCACCCAGGCATTTGAGAGCAGTGCCCCGGTCCATGCCGTCTACCGCCATGTCGCAAGTACGGCGGCAACACAAACTGGTGAAGCGCCTGCGATAATGGGGCTCGTCACGTGAGAGCGACTATCCCACCCAAATAACTGCGCACATATTGGGGACGGGCGACGGCCTGACTGCCTGCGGTGTCTGAGAAGAACACTGGCAATCGCCAGCACCGGGTCTCGTGGCAGAATAGCGTGAGAGCGGCGATCTGCTGATTAACTAGTCTACAACATCGACGAGCTCGTCATCCTCACTGCCACCAAAGTGCAGATTACTACATAGTTGCCCCCCCTCAAGGCATTGCTGCTGGTATCCCCAGAATCCGGCCAGTCTGCTGACATACAGAGCCGAGCTGCTAGTTATGTAGGTACACATTCCGCAGGGCTGGAGCGTTTGGAACGCGGGAGCGCACCACTCGACGGAGCAGGTGGAAGCATCGTTGTGCTTTTTCGGCCGGTCGGTGTCGACATCACAGAGAACAAACAGGCGTCAGGATTGCACCACCGCCCACACGCACGCCGATAGCGGACGGAAGGCGAGTTGTTGTTCGGACTGCTGAGGAGACCTTAGTGAAGCACTGCCCCCCTCGCCGCTGAAAGAGTGCTGGATACCTACACGCCTATCTGCACAACCGGGGGCCGCGGGGGAGACGTTTTCCATCGCCGCCCCTCACCGGGTGCGGATCACAACCGCCGAAGATGTCCACAGCCCACCACTTACTGCCAGAACAACGATCGATCCAGACTCCCTCCGCAGTGTGGCCCCATCCGTTCAGAATCACGGCAATGAACTCTCTAGATGTGCTATTCCCAGCATGCATCCGCCAATCCACTCATCACCATCGAGCTCATAAAACAGCTGCACCCCTCGCACCGTTGGTCCCCCGCCCCCCTTCCGACGCCCAATGGCGGCGCAGTGTTCGCAGCGCGCGATCCCGTCGGCTGTTCTCAACCCCCGCTGTTTCCTTCCGGCGCTGTATGTAGAAGCGGGGACACGGCTGCCCTGTCTTTTTTCCTGTCGCAGGCCGCATGCGTAGGCTAGATATAAGTTAGTATCCACGGGCATACTGACAACTGTCCCCACTGGTCCACTTGTCCGCCTGCACAGTCTGTCTGCCTGGGAGATATCTACCCGTGATAAGCGTGCCAGTGTTCTGCCTTGCGTGCTGCGTTTCCGGTAGGTTGTTCCGACCGGAGGGATGACTCGTTACTCTTCCGGGCGCAGCGAGGTGGCTATGCCGGCGCACGCGTTGTCACTCGTGTATCTAGCATCTATATGCTGACTGGCTAGTGTTACCGGGTCCCCGCGGTTCACTGCCATGATCTACAGAGGCCGCACGCGATTATCTACAGAGGCCGCATGCGATTAATGAATAAATATATAAAAAAAGGTCCTTGCAATATGTGGAGTTTCCGTTGTCACACTAGTCCCTTAGTCACACATGAAGCGCAGGTGATGGTAATCACCGCCCGAAGTGACTGTGAAGTAGGAACTCGAAATACGTTGAAATACAGAGATACATGTCTATGCGAATAACCCATACTGCACTATCCGTCGCGCAACCCCCCCTCCAAAAAAAAAGAAAAAAAAGAAAACAAAAGGTATCCCACGCACAAACAGAACCGAAGACAGCGAACGCGCACCCTACAACTTCGCCTTCGGCGGAGCAGCTCCCAGCCCGCCAGAATCCTCCATCCCACCACCCTCCCTCCCATCCTTGAGCCTCAAAATTCCCTCCTGGAGACAGCTCGCCAGCAGGATCCCATCGGCACTCCACACGCGCCTCATGCTCAGTGCGCGCTCCTCGTCCGCCCAAGTGTTCACCGTCTCGACGAGCAGCCACTCGTCGAGCTTGATCCTGTCGCCGGCGTGAAAGTGGATGGTGTGGTCGAGGCTGACCATCATTCCGATTTTGTCCCGTCTGGCGGCCGGGTTCGCCAGTTCCAGGGCGCTGACGAACCACAAGTCCGAAAAATACGCCAGTGCCGGGCTAAGGTACAGCGGATTCGAGATCGGCGCCTTCGAGCGCACCCACTGGCGCATCACCTTCTCTGCCGGCGATAGTGAGTGACCGGGGCGCGACGTGCTCGCGGGGTGGATACTCGGCGCGCTCGGATTCCTCTGGTGGATGACGATGGCGCGCCACTCGAAGGGATCGCGCTCGTAGCGTTTCCTCCCCGCGGCCGCCGCATCCTCGTTGATGCTCCCCGTCGCCAGCAGGCGGTTGATGACATCCAATTCGTTCTCGCACTCTTCGGGCGGTTTGATATCCGCGGTAGGGAACAGTGGCTGGTGCTGCACGATCCTCTTCTCTGCACTATCGCCCCCGGCGATCTTTATCGCCTGGGGAACGGTGAACGAGCAAGCCATGGTGAAGATCACTTTGCCGCGCTGCCGCGCTTGTACGGTCCGCGTGTGGAAGCTTCGTCCCTCCCGCACGATGTCGACGTGGTAGAGAATGGGGATGTGCGGGTTTCCGCTCAGTACGAAGTAGCAGTGCATACTGTGCGGGACAAAGGTCGACGGCACCGTGAGCTGCGCCGCGAGAAGCGATTGAGAGATGACGCTGCCGCCGTAGATGCCACGGGCCCCGACCGGCTGCCATAACTTGCGCGTGTTGGTGAAGATGTTTGGGCCGATCTCCGAGAGCGGCGTCAAGCTGATCGTGTTCTCGATGGGAGCTATGGTGTTGTCGAAGGGTGGCTCGGCCTTGACCGTACCACTTAAAGATGGTGATCGTTCGTGGCGCGCCATGTCGATGAGAGATGTTTTTTTTTTTCGTTTTCCGAGAGCTTGCAAGGAGCTTGAAAGAGCTTGAAGGAAGCTTTAGATAAGCTGTTTGAGTGAATTAACTGGCAAGTAGGAGAGATTTCTAGAACCTGGTAATTCTAGTTCCCAAGCCGCACGTGCCGCACGTGCCAGAAGTCGGGGGTTCGGGAAAAAAGGCAGACTAGATATGTACACAATGCCACCACGGAGAGGATGTAGAGTAGAGATGAATTGCTATGGATAGATGGAATATATATTTACAAGTGGATCACGGCCTTCGGCCGTCTACTATGAGCGACGTATTTACTTGTCGAGTATTCTAGATACGTGAAACATCCCCAACAACTCATCTTTGCTTCTCTCCACCTATGTATTCCATTTCCGCCATCAGCGCCCTCGCTCTACATACACAACAACTCTACTACAGCTACTCTACTAATCTGCCTGTTCACCCTCGCTCCATTACTACAGCTCCCCTTTCGGCTGCTACGGCTGTCCATCCTCAAAGCTGCATCGACTCCGACCTCGACAGCTGTGTACTGATGACACTCCCCGCTTCCAATTAGCAGGCTCTCCTCTTATTTCCTCACAAAGCGTGTGCAGTAGTTTGCTACTTTCTTTCTGAGCAGTGAAACAATCACATGGTTCTTTGGCTCTAGCAGTGGCTGGGGAGACACTCTCATGTTCCCACTCAATACTTGTTTTTGCCCCGACAGACTGGGCACATTTGGAAAACCATCAAGGATCGGTGACTGTACCGAGGATAGCCATTCCAGTATCGCAGTGGCAGAGACAATAGACGACGTAAACTTTATAATGCTACAGACATGTGTATATTCTCGAGTATAATCCTTTCCGCACAAACCCCTTGACAAATACCGTCAGTTCGTGCCTCTCCCCCTTATTTTCTCTTTCGGATGGCTCCTGGCGGTGTGTGAACATCTCCACGCCTTATTACCCATGCCGGTGAGCTGTCCCGCCATCAGAGCGTGTTTCGATAACTGCCATGCTTTATTTCTAGGTGTACATGGTCCTCCACCGTTCGATCCTTCATTCCCGCTCAGCCGGGTTTCCAGTGGCGGCACTGATTATGCGTTTCACTGCTATCCGGCGTCAGCGCCTGCTCCATTATATGTGGCTGGCATCGCCGCTGCTCCATTATCCTTACATCAGTGCCGGCCGGTATTAGTGGCTCCGGTTCTTGTGTTTTGGTGATGACCGGAGTAGTGTTGCTCCATTACGCGTACACCTCAGAGTGCTGTCCGGCATCAGTGATGCTCCATTGTTCTTACCTCAATGCTGTCCCTGGCCTCAGTGCCTGCTCCGTTCTTCATGTCTCGGCGATGTCCTCCATCAGTGCCCATCCCACCATTCTTACCTCAGTGCTGTCCGGCGTCAGGTGTCTGCTCCATCCTTCGTACCTCACTTACTATCCACCGTAAGTCACCATGGGTTTATCGCCGGATTCATGGATATACATAAGAACTTCACGAGCGCTCGAGCGCGTTGGATTTTTTGAACCTTTCCGAGTTAATCAATTGCAGGGATCGCGTGGTCGACCAATCATTCAGACATTCTGAACACCATTTCGTGTTGACCAATTTGCGCGGATCCCGCGGTCAGCCAATCATTAGAGAGTTCAAACAAAACATGGTGAGGGTATGTAGATATGTAACTACATAATTGCATGAACATACTGTTGTAATACATGAATACAGGCCCGTTCTCAACCTCGCCCGCGCCTGTACCAGCTGTGCCTACGCCGACATCTCCTACAAGCCGTCGGGCAGAGCCCTACATCAGTACATTATGCCCCTCCTGTCGATACCGGCTACGCCTCTGCGGCATCCGATCGGGCCCGACCTCGGATAGAGCCCCTCTCCAAGCATCACGCCGGCTCCGCCGCTCTCCAGCCGTAATGCAAGCAGTTTGAGGCCGTCCCTTCGCTTTCTTGAACAGTAGCGGCCGACACTCCCACAAAGCAGAGTCCCAGGAGGTGCCTGCAGGGCGCCAACATCGATAGGGTAGAGTCTGGGAGTAGTTTAAGTGGCAACCATCGCAGCAACGACGAGGCTGTAAGGTTCGCCCTTTCGCCGCTTCATAACCGATGCGCAACAGCGTCGCTTATCGCTCGGTTTCGTCGCTTTGGGAATCGTGATAGTACTTGTTTTCCTTGAATAGATGCAATGCTCCGTTGAACCAGTGCTGTGCCTACGCATGTATTGATCGTCTTCGGCGACAATCAGTCACGCATCCCTCCACTGTGGAATGTGTCGCTTTCACCTTGAAGGGACACCCCTTCTCAGCGTGGACACAAACAATGTTGCGTATTTTGTCGGATTTTTTTGGAGCGATAGGTGAATTTCCGAGGGTCGGAGACAGCCCATATCCGCATCGTAGTCTTGAAGGCGTGGAAGCCCTCAAACTGTTGACCGATATACAGAGATTCGATCTCTAGTAATATATGTACATATAGTGGGGATGGAGAACGAGACATCATAGGGGGTGTATTGGCGGGCATAGGTAAGCGGCGGGAGCCTGGATTATTTTTTTAGTTTGTTCATACTCGCATTCGACCTATCATGGCGGCGTACAGTTTATGTAACTATCCAGTTTTCCTATCCGCAGACCACACACAGCGGCCCGTTGCAAGCTCCCCCGTGCCCTCCGCCCCCTGTCCCAAGAAAGAGTAGTTGCGCACCAAGGAAAGTCACAAAGGGAAGAACAAAAGAAAGAACAAAAGAAAACATAACCCGCCCGTTATCCTTCTTCTGCCGCTGCCATGAAAGAGGGAGTGGGTAGGAACAGCGGTTCCTCCTCACCCGGCTCCTCCGCCCTTCTCCTCTTCACGCTCCCGGAGCTCCCGGAGCTCCCATTCCGACACGACACTCCCCGCGTCGACGTCTGCTTCCGTAGCCGGCACCAGCCCCCCCCACATCCGTAGACAAAAGGAAATCCAGCACCGCCTGACCCCACCTTCCTTCTGCGAGAAGATCCCGGATCTTCCACCGGCTCTTCCACCTCCCTGTCTCCTTCCGCACCTCCGCCCATAGGATCTTCTGCTGACCCCTCCACTTCGGGCACACCTTGAAGAGGTGTTCTCTCGTCTGCATAGGGCCCTTGCACCGCCAGCACTGAGCGGAAGGGCGAACCTTGCCCAGTGCAGGTACTTTCCGGTCCCGTCTTCAGCTGGCAGAACCTCGAGGCGAGCCTCTTGGTGCTTCCAGCAACCGTGCCGTTCGGTCTCTGACTTTTTGGCATTCTGCATCTCGTCTTGGAGATTCGGCCTCCAGCCCATCGTCGAGCCTCCACCCACTTCTTCTCGGAAATCTCCCGCTGAATGTTCGCGAGCGATCTGGGAAGCGGCATCGAGCGCGCCTCCGCCCGGTCCGAGTAAGTCAGCCATTCTACCCCGCGGGCGTCTGGCTCTTCCGCCGCGAGCTTGGCCCACTCGTCGGCAACAGAACTTTTATTTTATTTAGGCGTGGTGCGGGCACCCTGTACCGAATCCGATACGGGCACCGCATACCCCCCTCGCCCGTTCGGTCCCCGACCACCTGGGTGCAACTACATAACTGGCGGATCCCACTGTTTTCAACCCTAAGATGCTCGAGTATCCGCGCTGTTGAGCTTCAGTCCCTAAGTCCGCGGCCGGCACCGGTGAGGACGCGCCGTGCGGCGACATTGACCGACCGACCCACCGAGGGCCGGGACCTGCAAACGATCCTGACACTGCAGATTCTAAGTCTAGCTCCCGGCTCCGAACCTATGTAACCTTCCTCCTCGCCAAGATGCTAGCTATCCCATCTCCACGTGATCATCTGTGCCATGCGCACCTCGTTTCTTGAGACCGGTATATGTATACGGAGCTTCATCCCAGGGAGCAGGAATTCAAGCTTCCCCACGAACCGACCATTCGTCTAACTTATCGTCCCGCCGTTGAAGTCTAGGTCCAGCCCTTGAATGCCCCAAGAACTGGAGTTCAGGTTCACCAGATGATTGGTGGGATCGAATCGGCAGTTTCCAAGACTCTCCGGATGCAGCGCTTCAGAACATGCATGAAGTGGATGACACGGAGCCGTCCGGAATTCCCTCCGCGCCGCGGGCCAGCCGATCATGTTGAAGTCGCAAGCCGGCTTATGTACCAGGGTATGTGATGTCCCCCTAAAACTCACAGCCGCGAGTAGTGGCTTGGCTGAAAGGCTTGTATGATACACACCTTCCCCACCCCGGCCACGTAGACAAGTAAATAGTACTGAGGAAAGATATCTATCAAACATATCACCATCACATCACCATTACCATACTATCATCACCCACTGCCTGTAGCCCATCTACCTATATTAGTACTTGCAATTCGATAGCACATGAAGCAAAAAGGTCGCCGTTCGGCAGCTGCGTGCGTACCCAAGAAGTAACACGTGACGAGCGAATACATATCACCACCCTGTGTGACGACGCCAGATGAAAATTTCGCAGGGAGATCACCTTTGTCCTCCATACTAAATGTTCATAACCACTCACTCGGTTCGCTGCGTTGTGGGGATGTGGTCTCAATCAGGACTAGTGCTTACGCACGCCTATCTAGTCGTAATGGAAACTACATACGCAAGTGATTGGTCAGTAGAGCTACGACGGCTGTCTCCATTTTGGTGTGCCCTGGCGGACGAGAGTCCGATTCTCAGCTTTTCTCTACTAACTAGATATGTAGATATCTATGAAGCCATCGTATGCATATCCTGTTAGCGCGCTACCTTCATCGCTGGGAAAAACGAAGCTGCCACCACGTTAGGCCCAGAGCCTTCTGCTTCACGACTGAAACACTCCCTTTGGTAGCGCCTTGCTCCAAGACCTGCAAGAAATTCTTTCCCTCCAAAAAAGAATCCACGACAGCCAAAAGAACACTCGTTTGTATCTACCCGTACTCGTTTCTACCCGTACTCGTTTCTACCCGTACTCGGTTAAGGCCACGCGACTTCGGCACGGGGAACAGGAAGCCTCGACCACATGTCTTGGAGATAGCGGTGAAGCCGGCAAAGTCCGTAAGCTCTCTGGAGATCCTCAGCCTTTAATTTCGCAGTATCATACACGCCATGAGCATTGGGCAGCTATATCTCAGGAAACTGACCCAGAATCTCCAGAGCAGGATGGGTGGACTCGAATTTTCAGGTGGGAAGGTGTCTCCTGGCAGGCGAGAACTTCCTGCATGGACGCCAAGCGAATGTGATGACTGCACCATAGTCCTACCATTGTTTCCTTACCGTCTCTAGCAGCGCACGGCAACGACCACCGGCACCGTGGAGAGTCTCAAAGATTTCGTAGCCGTCCCTCGGGATGTGGAGCCCGTCGATGTAGGAGTTGTGTAGTTGTGTTTCTGGAAGATCGAGACGGCGGACGCCACCAACTCGCAAGATCCAATCACAAGCAAAAACCAGAGTGCAGCCTTCGACGAGACGAACACGCAGAGCCAGACCCACGATCGAAGAACTGTTGTGTAGCTCTGCCACGCACTCCGCATCCGTGAGTTCCTTGCTTCTCTCAGCGTTCCCTGGACCTATAGTGAGGTGAATCCTGTAGCAGTCGATGGGGAATTCAGGCGTTGGGATCTTCCATTATATCCAAGTGGAGTATCATGGCCCTGAATAGTTGTAGCAGGCAGGCTGCCCTTAAAGCGTCGTCTACCGACTGTGAGAAGAACTGGTGGCAGAGAACATAGCCTGCTCTTGCTTGTGGTTGAGATGTTTCGTGGACGGGAGTCGTACGACGATGTTCTTTCCCATATATGTACCGTAAGATAGGTACATATGTGGTTACCTAGCTGAGGAAACCGTTCCGTACGGGACCGCGTATGTAAAGGCTCCTGCAGACAGCGCTTCCAACTCCATGTAGGTAGCACCCGAGAGTATGCCATCCCGCTAACGCGATCCATCAGCTCGGGATCCACATTTCGCTACCGAAGGACTTGACGTTCATGCAGATATCCCCACAGCTCCGGAAAGTCCGGGCTATGGTTCGCTCCGCCCCCTCCCACCCCCCTCACCCCTGAAAACGATCCACTACATATGTAAAGTAGGGAATGCCCCATGCCATGTGCTCGTTTGTCTGTCCTCTTCAAGGATGGCCGATGTCGATGTCCCCACCAGAGCTCCCAGCATCTTGGGAACTCTCATTTTCTTCATGGTTTTGTCGACTGTGGTGGTCGGATTGAGGTTGGTTTCGGTTCATTATTTCACCCACTCATTCTGGTTGTCAGTTGATTTCTTGGGCGCCGACTTTCTGACTGGGCGCGGGCGGACACAGAATATACTGCAGAGCGTGTGTGCTGAGAGTGTTTGGCGCGGAGGACTGGCTGACTATCGGTGCTGTCGTATGTCCACCCCCTCGGCTCACTCCCCACGCAAGAGATACAGGAGAATACTTACCGATGTCGTGTTGCTAGATCGTGAATTATGGCTACGCGACAATAGCGGTCCTCTCGCTGAACGAAGGCTACGGAAAACACCTCAAAGATGTCCCTTCTCAAAATTATGAGGAATTGCTAAAGGTTCGTCCGCTCTCATGCCCATTTACACACTCCAGAGCATTCACTAACGGGATATGGTGATAACCAGCTGGCTTATGCCATGGCCCTGGCGTGTTCCTTGGCCCCATGGTACGGAATCCAACTACATACATGAGATCGATAACATATTCTGCCGGCAAATCCAGCTGACAGGCCCACGCTTCCAGCGCGGTGAAACTTGGCATCCTCGCACTGTACTATCGACTGGCGGTAGAGCCTGCCCACAGACGCCTCATCCTAATCACCGGCTGGGTAGTGTTAACCTACACGACCATCATCCTTTTCGTACGCCCCTGTCAGCTCACTCGCCCCGCCTCCACTGACCTTCCCGCAGATGGCCATATTCATGTGCCACCCGATTCCCAAAGCTTGGGATGTCCTCAACTACCCCGACGGCTGTCCGATACAGCTGTTCGACATAATGAAGGTACAAGCCGTGTGCAACCTCGTCGGTTCGGTAGTGATATTCTGCATGCCACTGCCGGTGATCCACGCCCTCAACATGCCCCGACGAGATAAGCTCACGATCACGGTCATGCTGCTATTTGGCGCCGTCGTAGTGGTCACGTCCGGCCTCAGACTGCAGTGGTTGGTGAGTTTCAGACGGAAAGATTACGACTCCACATGTATGCAGACCTCCTCTCCCGTATCCCTCGAGACTCACCGGCTGACCTTGTATGTCGTCGCAAAGGGGATGCAGCGCTCACCGGCTACTATACGATCGCCGAGTGCAATCTGACGCTCATCGCGGCGAGTCTGTTCGCGGTACGCCAGCTGTTCATCAGAGCCAAAATTGCACTCACATCGTCATCGTCATCGTCACCACCGCCGCTCCCACCTCTACGAACGCTGGAAACACCACCGGATTTTTCGGTCAGAATGGAGGTCTTTCCTAGGAAGAATGCCAACTCGGATAGCACAGACCAGATCTTTGATAGCCAAAGTGGGCGGGAGGGTAGTATCGTATAGCCGAATGGTTGCTTCCTCTCAACATGGCTACCATACTCGCTCCCCGGGTGCGGAGGTATGGGCGGTTCGTAGCCTTGCGATTTCCCTGTGAGGCGGTCTGATTTCATGGACATGTCGTGGTTTGGGTGGCGGACTCTTCACGGGAAACGAATGATGCGCCAGTCCATCTCTTTGTTCTGGATCGGAGATGGAGAATAATGTACATACTAAACAATGATCCAAATACATAGACCGGGCGAGGGCAAAGGGGAGCTGCAAGGAGCCGCCCTCGCGCGGACTGCATGCAGGCAGGAAACGGGCTGTGTGTATATCGTCGTCATCTCGATAAGTCGCACGCGATTGGTGGCGGGGTGGAAGTGGTCCGAATACGTCCTCTGGGCGGCAGGCGAACTTGTCTGTTGTCTATGTAGACTCGATCCCTGGCCTCAAGGGAGTACACTCCGAGGTTATCCGCAGGATCGCTGCCTAGCGTCCATAAAGATCGCCACTGGTCTGATAGCGGCAGTAGCTATCATACGCACTCGGGAGCAACGGAACGCTCGAGTTGTGTGACATGGCCGGTATGTAGCGGCAATGGTTCCCTCCTATCTAGATACTGACTGCCAAGCGGAACTACCGCGAAAGGTGACGTCGGCCCCCCATCCGTGCACCGAACGTATGTATATACCGATGACGGACAGGTGCTGTCTGTCGCCACCTGGGCACTCGACAACTGTCTACATAGGACAGCATCACCTTCTTGTGGAAGTCCCCTCTTTGGCTAGATAGCCCTTCTTGGCTGCAGAGTGGGTTGAGTGCATACAAGTAGTGGCGGCAGTTGCAGAGGGATCCACATGATTCCGACATCACTCGACTGTATTAGTCACTACGGAGGGCGCTATCTTCTTAGATACATACTAGGGGAGTCGCACGCGATTAATGACAAAACAAAAAAGTAATTAAAAAAATTCCTTTTTGCCAGACCAAGCTAGAGGCAAGCACGCTCCGACGGTCAAAAATAATCCTCGGTTGCAAAACACCATATCTACGACGATCCCCCGAAACAATACACGATGCCCCCCAACCGCTCACTTGGCCGCAACGTTCACTTCTACGATGCTACGATCCCTGACGTCGCTTTAGGCGGATTCATCCAGAATGATTCTGTTACGGAAGCGAATTTTCTGGACTTTCTCTTCATACTACTCGTCACGGCGGCTCCCTTACGCGTTCGAGAAAGAGATTCAGGTCACATCGTGGTGATGACAAACAACCGGCTCGAGCTTGGAGAGTATGATATTTGTTGCGATGGTAGGTGGTCACTTCGTGAGAGCCCCAATCGCTAGCTAACCTTGAACAGGTCCTATTAAGGTCAGCGATGAGCCATGGGTGCAACGCCTCCCCTCGCACAAGTGTGTCAGGCCGAGAAGATGTCTTTCGGAATGGAATCCGTGCTCGCGATGGGAAGTGTGTTATTTCCGGCCTGGTGAATAAGGATGCCTATCGTGATTCCTGGGCTGTTTTCGATGCAGCGCACGTCTTTCCGCTTGAGAAAGAAAGCCTCTGGATTTAGTACAATTTCGGTCGTTATATTACAGACATGGACGATACTACTGGAGTCTCAAAGATCAACTCGCTGCAAAATGGGTTTATCCTTCGAAGTGATATCCACTGTCTATTTGATCAATACCTTCTTTCGGTGAACCCAGATGTGAGTATAATGAGTGAATCTATTTCTCATACTGCTTCAAAATAGGATAACTACAAAGTCATGGTGTTTGATGACGATATCCTGGGCTTGGACGGTAAAACTCTCGATTTCGTCTGTCGCGATCCTGCGAATCCACACCGCGTGTCCGACCAGCTCCTGAGATGGCATTTTCGACAATCGGTTCTTGCAAATGTGAGAGGTGCAGGGGAACCGATTTTCGAGCATGACTTCCCACCGGGGGACGGATATGATGAGAGAGATCCGCGAAGGGCCATGTGCGGTGGAAAGGTTAGAAATGGAGATTGCGTCTAGGCTGAGAGGATTCGTGTGAGGATTGTTCCGGTTGTTCTTTGAGTGTTTGGCGGGGGAGTAAAAAAAAAGATGGTGTCATAGAACTGTGGTCGGGGGGAAGCCCATAATGAAGAAGATGGTATGATGAGAATAAATGTCCACAAAGACTGCTTCAATACCATCCGCCCGACACAAGATTTCCTTCATTTCCCGGTACTACCGGTAAATCCCCTTTTTTTTAGCAGGAATGCTATCCCGGCATAAAGACCAATTCAATTCAACAATTTTCTCGGTGTCGCCCCTACCTATCAGAGCATACTCCTCCTCCACCAGATCATGCTTCTCAATGGTCGGTGATGCTCGTAGTGCGCCGGTTGCTTTGCTGCCGCGATGGGGGGTTTTTCTTTTTGAAACCGCGATCGTTGACGATGTTGGTGTGCCGTCCCTTCCACCATGAACGCACGCCGAACAGGGTGATCCGCAGTCCCACCACTATCTATCGTCAATATCTCAATTCAAGTTTCATAGTAACTAGCCAAAATCCATGTATGCTTCAGTGCCTGGACAAGACTTAACACCTATATAAGTACTCCCTTGATCTCACAGAACGGAGAGCCAATTCCAATACATACGTTCAGAATTTGATATCACTCGACCATATTAGTCACCAAGGAGGCGCTAACTAATGCACAATGCAACCCCCACTTTCTTTTTGCGCTCCATCACTCAAAAATAATCATTGGCACATGCAAAACAACACCATCCGACGATCCCCCACAAAATAACCAAAACAATACACGCTGCCTCCCGACCGCTCACTCGGCCGCAACATTCACTTCTACGATGCTACGATCCCTGACGTCGCTTTAGGCGGATTCATCCAGAATGATTCTGTTACGGAAGCGAATTTTCTGGACTTTCTCTTCATACTACTCGTCACGGCGGCTCCCTTACGCGTTCGAGAAAGAGATTCAGGTCACATCGTGGTGATGACAAACAACCGGCTCGAGCTTGGAGAGTATGATATTTGTTGCGATGGTAGGTGGTCACTTCGTGAGAGCCCTAATCGCTAGCTAACCTTGAACAGGTCCTATTAAGGTCAGCGATGAGCCATGGGTGCAACGCCTCCCCTCGCACAAGTGTGTCGGGCCGAGAAGATGTCTTTCGGAATGGAATCCGTGCTCGCGATGGGAAGTGTGTTATTTCTGGCATTGTGAATACGTGCGCCTATCGTGATTCCTGGGCTGTTTTCGAAGCAGCGCACATCTTTCCCCTAGAGAGGGAAAGCCTCTGGATTCAGTGCAATTACGGCCGTTATATCACAGATACGGACGACACTACTGGAGTCTCAAAGATCGACTCGCTGCAAAATGGGTTAATCCTTCAAGCGGGGATCCACAGTCTAGGTATTTGATCAATACCTCCTTTCGGTGAACCCGGATGTGAGTATAATGAGTGAATCTATTTCTCATACTGATTCAAAATAGGATAACTACAAAGTCGTGGTGTTTGATGACAATATCCTGGGCTTGGACGGTAAAACTCTCGATTTCGTCTGTCGCGATCCTGCGAATCCACACTGTGTCCGACCAGCTCCTGAGATGGCATTTTCGGCAATCGGTTCTTGCAAATGTGAGAGGTGCAGGGGAACCGATTTTCGAGCATGACTTCCCACCGGGGACGGATATGATGAGTGAGATCTGCGAAGGGCCATATGCGGGGGAAAGGTTAGAAATGGAGGTTGCATCTAGGCTGAGAGGGTTCGTGTGAGGATTGTTCCGGGTGCTCTTTGAGTGTTTGGCGGGTGGGTGGGAAAGAGATGGTGCGTAGTGGCAAAGGCCTTTACAGGTTGAGCAACATGGCAATCCCAGTTTGGAATAATGGAAACCCTTCAAAAAAGTTGTGTCCTCCCAGTTCCCTCTTCATCTCACCTTCGTTCATTCACTTTTTTGCCGGTTGCCCCCCGGCCACGCGTGCGAGTGGTGCTTTACACTGCATGGCCTCCTTCTCTAAAGCAGCGGTTCCTCCGTCTCCCTCAGTCTCCTTTTCCTCGAGGTCTGAGCCGTCGTCTTGTACACCGTCATGATCTTGGGAACCGCGTAGAGGACAAATGCTTGGTAGTTCTGCGCCTCGCGCTTGTTGGCCAGCATACCGATACAGGCTGTCTGGTTTGGATTGTCGATTGTGACCTCCACTCGTTCCAACGCCTTTTCCCACTGCCTGACCTTGAAGTTGCACGCTTTCTCGGCGCAGACAATGACGTTGATCTGGCCGTTGGACTTTTGGTAGCGAGTCTTGAACCCACCCTGCACAGCCCACCGGAGGATCTGTCCCTTGAAGCCCTAGAAGCAAGGGAAATGGTGTCCGATATTGATGCTCGTTGTGCGTCATCGCTTTGCTGCCGCGATTGGGGGGATGGGGGGTTTGGATTTTATCCCCGACGGACCCCTCGCGAATATCCAGGGCGGATGCACACCGTATCTATACCGTACACTGAATAATGACGGTATTGAGACAGAAAGCAGTTTAGCCAACCTTCAATGCATGTATATGGATCAAATATCGTGGAACCTGTGAATCCCACATACGAAAGTGGAACGTGGCCTTCCCATCATTGATATGCTGGTCGGATTTTACCATTAACTAGATGCGCAAACATTTCCTATCGCTGAGCTTTACGGGACGATACAAGGTTTTGGTGGCGACAGGTAGTAGATAGCAACGAGAGACACACAACAGGTCGGATTTTTTCTCGTGGATTTGGAAGCTCCTGCATCCGTTACCAGCTCCTGCATCCGTTACCAGAACACAGGCGTATTGGCATGTGGCCGAAGGCCAAGAGCTCCACTTGACTACATGCACAAGACGCTTTCTCGGTTGAAACCTACAAAGCCAACATGACGCCGTTCGATTCGGCGTGCTTTAACAGGTTGACAACTAGGGGCCGCGGCATCAGGCTAAAGGCGATAGCACGTGGAGAAAACGAAAACCTTGGCTATGTACATAGGCCTGCTAAAAATCGAGTACATAAGGGCGACATGGGGAGCAAAAAGGTACAACCAAAGAGTAGACTTCGTCTGCTGGATGTTCCCAATAAACAATCCAGACAGCTAGACAGTTAGTTGGGAATAAAAATTGGTTTTGTGGTCATGAAGATTTACCCTGCTAAAACCCGAAGATTGTGAGGTCCATAGGGGCTCACGCTAGATATTTCGGTGGTGGAGGAGTCCATGGGGATAAAAACCGTTTTTTCCCCCCATCACTGTCCTTGCAGCTCGTTGT
>Ga0307508_10002165_pt1 | contig 21043 bp, 15 predicted proteins | sample 9_EM_MG_FD_203089 | JGI IMG/M metagenome (GOLD analysis project Ga0307508, IMG submission 203089) | Populus trichocarpa ectomycorrhiza microbial communities from riparian zone in the Pacific Northwest, United States - 9_EM | ecosystem: Host-associated > Plants > Roots > Unclassified | place...
GGCCATCTGATCATCGCGCACATGAACGACAACTCCGTCGTGGTCGTGAGCACGGCCGACGGCTCGCTAGTTAAGCTGATTCCAGGCATCTCGACGCCTCGGGGCGTCGTCGTTGCCGACGACGTCGGGCGCATTTTCGTCACCAGCATGCCCAACAAGCTCGTGATCATCGACAACGGCTCGCTCGCGGAGATTGCCCGCGCGACTACTGGAAGTGCACCCGACGGTGTCGGCTGGGATCCGGTTCACCGCATCGTAGCCGTCTCCGATCAAGGCGACGGCGCGATCTCGCTCATCGATGGCTCCGGTAGCGGCACACGCAAGCAGCTGGCGCTCGGTGCCGAAACCGGTAACGTCGTGTTCGATCCTTCGCGAGCGCTCTTTCTGATCACCGTGGTAGCCCAATCCGGTCCGAACCAGCTCGTCGTGGTGGACCCAGTTGCCGCGAAAATGACTGCCAGCATTCCGCTCCCCGGTTGCGACGGCGCGCACGGCCTGCGCGTGGCGCCCGACGGCAAGAGCGCGCTCATCGCCTGCGAAGGTAACTCAAAGGTCGTTCGCATTGCGCTCGACGGCAACCACGCGCTCGAGCTCGCTGCATCCGGATCTGGCGCCGACGTGCTGTCGATCGATCCGGGGCTAGGTTGGATCTATGTCGCGGCCGAGAGTGGCGACCTGAAGGTGTTTGACCTCAATAGGCCCGGGCTAAACCTGATCGGCAGCGACAACCCGGGCTCAGCGAGCCACTCTGTGGCCGTCGATCCCGCGACGCACCGCGTGTTTTTCCCTTTGCTCGCGGGGCCAAAGGGCACCCCAGTGCTCCGCATCATGCGACCTTCGGGGACTTGAGGCTGGTCGCAGCGCAGCGGAACGCGGCGAGCGCCTCATCAGAAGCCGTCGAGCCAGTTGCGCAGGGCCTCGGCACCCCTCGTATCGACGGCGTCGAGCCGTCGCGTTCCTTCCGCCGCGTCACGGACCAGACGCGCGTCTGTGAGCACGCGCAGGTGCTGAGAAACGGCCGGGAGCGACTGACGTCCATGCCCTCAGGCAGCTCCCCGACCGAGCGCGGCGCGCCCCCCGGGCGCTTGAAGATTTGCCGGCGGGTCGAATCGGTAACGATTGTGCCGGGGGACGCTCGACGCGCTCTGGGTGCCCGAGCACTACGAGCCGGCTGCCGAAGTGCTGAGCCTCACGGACTAAATCGACAAGCAGCGCTGGCGGGTTGGCACGACTCGCGCGCACCTGAGGGCAGCCGCGGAAGCAGTCCTGCCGGCCGAACGGGCGAAGCGCTTCGCCGGCTCGCACTTGCGCTCGGCCCGCATCACCCACTTGGCCGAGACGACCCAGAACCTGCCCGGCGTGCAGTACCTGGTAGGCCACAAGCTCATCAGCACGACCGCCCGTTACGTGAAACCCTCGCTGCGGGCCGCCCTTCACGTACTCGATCTGGGGTTACCCCAGAAAAAAGGTCCAAAAAGAAAAACCGCCTGATCTCGAATCAGGCGGTTTTTCCAGTGCAGCGGAGAGGACTTGAACCTCCAAGCCAGTTACGGCGCCAGCACCTCAAGCTGGTGTGTCTGCCAGTTCCACCACCGCTGCGGAGGGGTAGTAACCGAAAGGGCCCGGGGGTGTACCTCAGGGGTAGGGGAGGCTGCAAGGGGCTCGGCTCAGAAAGCGGAGGCGGCAGCCGGAAGGCCGGCTTTGCGGCGCCTTTTCGGCGCTTTCGCGCGCTAGCCGGCGCGGGCTCGGGTGTCCCAACCGCGGCCGTCGAGGATTGCCCCAAGCGCGGCCAGCATTTCGGGGCCCACGCTCTGGAGCTGGCCGCGGTGCTGGCGCGATAGCTGCTGCAAGAGCTCCGCGCCGGCTTGAGACAGGCGCACCAGGACCTCGCGCTTGTCCTCGCTGCTGCGCTCGCGTCGCACCAAGCCGCGTTCTTCGAGCTTGTCGACCAGCGCGACCGTCGTGTGGTGCTGCACGCACAGGCGCTCGGCGAGCGTGCGAATGTTGGGGCGCTGTCCGGCCGGAAGCCCGCCCACGGCCAGCAGCAATTGATGTTGTTGCGGCTCGATGCCTGCCGCGCGCGCTGCTTGCTCGCTGAACGCGACAAAGCGCCGCAGCTCGTAGCGGAACGCGGCCAACGCGCGCTGGTCGCTGAGCGTGACGCGCGGCGTTTTCAACCGGTCGCCACCAAAGGCAGGGAGGTCTTGTTGGCGGCTCGGACCAAGAGCTGGCCGAGCTCGCTCTTGCAAGAGCCGCAACCCGTGCCGGCTTTCGTCACGACGCCCAGCGCTTCGACGCTGTCTGCACCTTGCGCGATCGCCTCGCACAGTTGGCCCTCGGTCACCTTGTTGCAGTTGCAAACGACGCGCGTTGCCGGATCGGCCGGCGCGGTCGCGCACAAAAGCTCCAGTGGATCTGCGGGCAACAGGTCGCCGCGGTCGAACAGCTGCACGAGCGTGCCGGCGGCGCTGGTGTTGCCGACCAAGATCGCCCCCACCAGCCGCCCGTCGCGCACCACCAGCTTGCGGTAGGCGTTCTTGCGCTCTTCGACGATTTGCAAGACTTCGTCTGTCTCGCGCTCGGGTTCGGTGGTGCCCATCGACGCTACCTCGATGCCGGCCACCTTCAGGCGCGTGTACAGCTTCGAGCCGCGGTAGCGCACGCCTGGATTCGAACCGGTGAGCACGTCGGCCAAGACCGCCGCTTGCTCCCAAACCGGGGTGACGATGCCGTAGGTCTTGCCCGCGTGCTCGGCGCACTCGCCGAAAGCGTACACGCTCGGCACCTCCGTCGCGAGCGCGTCGTTGACGATGATGCCGCGATTGACCGGCAGCCCCGAGGCCTTGGCCACGTCGATGCGCGGCCTGACGCCGCAGGCCAAGATCACGATGTCCGCCGGCCTGGTCGTGCCGTCGTCGAGGAACACGCCTTTGACGACTTCGTCGGCGTAGACGGCCTCGACGGTGCGCCCGGTGCGCACGAAGATGCCTGCGCGCTCGATTTGACGCTCCAACATCTCGCCGCCGATTTCGTCGAGCTGCGCGTTCATCAGCGTTTTTCTGAGCTGCACGACCGTGACGTGCAGGCCGCGATCCGACAGCACCTTGGCGGCTTCCAGGCCGAGCAAGCCGCCGCCGACCACGATCGCGCTGTCGCCCGAGCGCACTCTTTCGCGCATGCGCATGCAGTCGCCGATGGTGCGGTAAACGAAGATGCCGGGCTTGAGCTCGCCGTTCTCGTCGTTCATGCCCTCCAGGGGCGGCACGAGCGGCTGGCTGCCGGTGGCGAGCACGGCCACGTCGTAGGCGCGCGCTTGGCCGTCCTCGGTTTCGACCAGCTTGCGCAACGTGTCGAGCTTGGTCACCCTGGTGCGGTCGATCAGGCGAATGTTGTGGCGGTCGTACCACTCGGGCGGCTTGGTCACGATGTCGGCGGGGGCGCCGCCGGCCAACACCTTGCCCAGCATGATGCGGTTATATGCGCCGCCTTGTTCCTCGCCGAAAACGCTGATGTCGTATTGGAACGCGGCGCCGCGCGTCGCGAGCTCGTCGAGCAAACGGCAGGTGCCCATGCCGTTGCCGATGATGGCCAGTTTCTTCTTCGTCATTTCGGCCTTTTCGGGCTGCCGGCCAGAGCCGTTCGAGCGCGCACCGCGCACAGCTTGAACTCGGGCATCTTGCTCGTGGGATCGAGCGCCGGCACGGTGAGGATGTTGGCGGCTTGTTTGCCACCCCAATGGAATGGCGCGAACAGCGTATCGGGCCGAATGTCGCGGCTGATGAGCGCGGACATGCTGAGCGAACCGCGTCGACTTTCGATGATCAGCGTCTGTCCCTCGAGCACGCCCAGCTCTTCTGCCAGGCGGGGGTGAATTTGCACGCGCGGCTCCGGCTTGGCTTCGAGCAGTTGGCCCACGCGCCGGGTCTGCGCCCCCGAGTTGTAATGTTCTTTGTAGCGGCCGGTCGTAAACAACAGCGGGTAGTCGGCATCGGGCGGCTCGGCTGCCGCCCGATGCGGCACCGCGAAAAAGCGCGCGCGTCCGCTGGGGAAGTGGAAGCGATCGGCAAACAGACGCGGGGTGCCGGGGTGATCCGCAGCAGGACACGGCCAAAAGACGCCTTTTTCCCGGCGAATGCGCGCATAGCTGATGCCGCTATAGTCGGCCGTGGCGCCAGCGGTCGCTTGCCCGAGCTCTGCGAACACCTGCTCGGGACCGTCGAAATCGAAGCCGCGCGTGACGCCCAGTCGGGCCGCCAGCTCGCTGATGATCTGAAGGTCGGTCTTCACGCCTTCGGGCGCCTGTTGCACGCGCTCGCGCAAGATGACGCGACCCTCCAAATTGGTGAGCGTGCCCTGCTCTTCGCCGAACTGCGCGATCGGCAAAATCGCGTGCGCGGCTGCGGCGGTTTCGTTCTCGAAGGCGTCGCACACCACCAGTAGGTCCAGCTCGCGCAGTTTCCTTTCGATGTTTTTGGCGTTGGGCGAGGCCACGACCACGTTCGAGCCGAACACCAAAAGCGCGCGGATGCCGCCCGACGGGCCCATGGCGTCGAGCAGCTCGTAGGCGCTCTTGCCTTTGCCGGGCAGCGACGCCTCATCTACCCCCCAAAACTTGGCGATGGCGGCGCGATGCTCGGGGTTTTCGATCAGGCGGTAGCCCGGCAATTGATCGGCTTTTTGGCCATGTTCGCGGCCGCCCTGGCCGTTGCCTTGGCCGGTCAGGCAGCCATAGCCACTGGCAGGCTTGCCCACCTTGCCGAGGGCCAGCATCAAGTTCGTGAACGCGAGCACGGTGTCGGTGCCCTTCGACTGCTGCTCCGAGCCGCGCCCCGAGAGCAGCATGCTGCGCTCGCTTCGCGCCATCAGCTCGAGCGCGCGCCGCTGTTGGCCGAGCGAGATGCCTGTGACGCGCTCGACGTACGTCGCGTCACAGGTCAACAGCGAGCGCCGTAGCTCGTCCCAGCCCTCGGTGCGCGCGGCGATGTACTGCGTATCGACCAGACCCTGCTCGATCGCCAGCGCCAGCATGCCGTTCGCCAGCAATAGATCCGTGCCGGGCGTGAGCTGCAGATGCAGCGCTGCCCCGCGCGCTGTATCGGTCAAGCGCGGGTCGACGACGATCAGCTGGCCGCCGCGCTCCTTGTGCGCGTACACCCACTGCATGATCGGCGGCATGGTCTCGGCGCAGTTCGAGCCCCAGAGCAGCAGCGCGTCGGTCTCGGCGATGTCCGAGACCGGAAACGGCAGCCCGCGATCGATGCCGAAGGCGCGATTTTGGCCGGCCGCGGCCGACGACATGCAGTAGCGGCCGTTGTAGTCGATGTTCGGCGTGCGGAGGGCGACGCGCGCGAACTTGCCGAGCAAATAGGCCTTTTCGTTGGTGAGCGCGCCGCTGCCGAACACGCCGATGGCTTGCCGGCCGTGGGCTTTTTGGAGCGCCAGAAGCCGCTCGGCGATGAAGTCGAGCGCGCTGCTCCACGACACTGGGGCGAGCCTGCCGCTCGCTTGCCTGAGCTGCGGCTGGCGAAGGCGCTCGGGATGATCGAGCAGCGCGCCCGACGTAAAGCCCTTGATGCACATCTGCCCACGGTTCACCGGAAAATCCGGATCCGCCGCGACGCGCAGCTCGCTCGTCGTGCCGCGTAGGCTCGTGACCTCCATGCCGCACTGGAACGCACAGTAAGGGCAATGCGTTTTGACGGTCTCGGAGCTGACCGCCGCGAGATGCGGCGCCGAACGTGACATTCTTCTGAGCTTGGTTGTCGCGCGCCGCGCGTTTCAAGCCCGTATCGCCGCCGTGTTGGCTCGGTGAAAAGTATCGAGGATCGATAGATTTTCGGGGCCGAGCTGCTGCCCCGCCCCGTCCCGAAACAAGACGCGCCGCCCGGTGCACGCCCCCGAAACAAGTCAGGCGGCGAGCGAGCGACACGAGACGATCGGCCGGTGCCCCGCGCGGACAGCTCGAGCCAGCGCGGCGCCGATCGCCAAACCCTGGAGGGTGAGACGTTCACCCTCTGGAGAGAAGCTGAGCAAGGCCTGTTGCTCGAGCTCATCGAAAGCTCGCTGCACGTCCGCGACGCTTGCCCCTGAGCGCTTACAAAACGCGGTCAGGTTGGGGCGGCGGCCGGCGCGCGCCGAGCGAAACACCACGACTAGGAGCGACTGAGGGAGTGTGAGCTGCATGCCTGTTCAGTATCAAAGCACTGAACGGAGATCCATTAATTGGCAGACGTTCAGTACACTTCGATAAGCCCTTCAGCAGGGCGTTCCGAGGCCGCGCTCGAGCTCGCCGAAAGGATCGACCAGCGCCGCAAGCGTGCTGCGGAGCGGGCCGCTGTCCAGCCTGCGCGTGGCGCGCCAAACTACGAAGCGCGCTTCGCCGAGCACGAAGCCGGCGGCTGGCGTGAAGGTGAGGTCCAGCGCGCTCGGGCGCACGCCGCTGGCTTCGAAGCCGTACTCCCAGGTCGCGCTGGCCAGGCCCGCGAACAGCAGCGCTTGCCACGGCGCCGCGTGGCAGGTGCGGGCGCGTAGGTAAAGCTCACTGCCAAAGAGCCCGTGGCCGACGACGTTGATTTGCCAGCGATCGCCGTCTTCCTCGAACAGCGGAAGCGAGCTGTTCCAAAGTGGCCGGCGCGAGTAGGCCTCGTAATAGTGCTGCCCAAGCTCGAGGCGCCCCGTCTCCGCGAAGGGTGACGGCCACAGGTAGGCCTCGCTGAGGCGCATGGCCGTCATCAAGCCGAGCGCGTGGACGATCGGCGTGGTCAGCTGTGCGGGAGCTGCGGCGGCAGCTTGCGCTGGGTCGTCATCGGCGCGAGCTTTCGCCGTGAACGCGCCGAGCGCGAGCAGCGCCAAGCTGGTGGTCAGGGACGAGCGGTGAGGCACGGTTCAATCACGCTAGCACTGGCTTCGCCGTGACGAGTGGCTGGGGCCTGGCGGCTTTGACAGGGCGGAGCGCGCCGGTTACGGAAAGGCCGGTGCCAGGCTCGCGTCAGCAGATGCTCCTCGTGCTCGGCAAGGCCTTGGCCAGCGTCGGGCATGAGCTGAACAACGCGGTGGGCGTCGTGCAGAGCTACGCGGCGTTCATCCAAGAAGACGCCAAACAACCGAACATCGTCGACGACGCCCAGGTGATTCGCAGCACGAGTGACAAGTGGCCGCGCTGGCTCGCCAGTTATTGACCTTCGGGCATCCTCGCGAGCAAGAGCCCGTCAATCGCGCCAAAGTGCACAAGGTGCTGGTCAAAGACATGGCGCGCGCGCAGCTGGCCGAAGTCGTAGTCGAGATCCGTGCGGCGCGCCCTGCAGGTGAAATCGCGATCGTCGAGCGGGTTGCGTGGCCGACCCAATCGTCAGGCGGATGAACGGGTCGGCGACTTCGCCCGCGGAATTCATAGGGTTTCAGGCCAACCGAGATCCTTCCCCCGCGGCGCTGGTCAGCGTGAAACAAACCTGAAATATTCGCGAAGCTCGGCAGATGCCGCCAGCGCGTTTGGATGCTCCAGGAAGCCCGCCAGGATATGAAGTTCCAAGGTTACGACCCCCAGAACGGTCCGTTTTTCGACGAGATTTTCGAGGCGCCTGACTCACCCCGACCCGGCTGCTCGCGCTTGGTCAACGGTATCAATAGCCTGCCCGACGGCGAGCTGCTCGGGCGCCAAGCGGCCGCCGAGCGCCAACTGCTCAGCATGGGTATTACCTTTACGCTCAAGGGCGAAGGCGAGCGGATCTTCCCGTTCGATATCATCCCCCGCATCATCACCTCGAAGGAGTGGGAGCGACTGGAGCGTGGTCTGAAGCAGCGCATCGAGGCGCTGAACCTGTTCATCGCCGACGTGTACGGCGAGCAGAAGATCATCAAGGACGGCGTGGTTCCGGACGCGCTGGTCAAAACCTGCGCCGACTATCGCCCGCAGTGTGAAGGCCTGAAGCCGCCACGCGGCATTTGGTGCCACATCACCGGCACCGATCTGGTCCGCGACAAGAACGGCGAGTTCTACGTGCTGGAGGACAACCTGCGTTGCCCCTCCGGGGTGAGCTACGTACTCGAAAATCGGCAGGTGCTCAAACGCACGTTTCCGAAGATCTTCGAGAGCCTGCGGGTGCGGCCAGTGGACGACTATCCGCTGCGTTTGCTGGACACGCTGCGGCATCTCGCGCCGGACGCGGTTTCGGACCCGCGCGTGGTGGTGCTGACGCCGGGCCGCTACAACAGCGCGTACTACGAGCACGCGTTTTTGGCGCAGCAAATGGGCGTCGAGCTGGTAGAGCCGTTCGACCTCGTCGTGCGCGACGGCTTTTTGCAGATGCGCACCACCGCGGGTCTGCAGCGCGTCGACGTGGTCTACCGGCGCGTGAGCGACGACTTCATGGATCCGCTGGCGTTTCGTCCGGAGTCGTTACTGGGCGTGCCCGGTATCTTCGAAGTCTACCTGAAGGGCCGCGTAGCGCTGGCCAACGCGCCCGGCACGGGTGTGGCGGACGATAAGGCCATCTATCGCTACGTCGAGCGCATCATCAAATATTACCTCGACCAGGACGCCATCATTCCTAACGTGCCGACCTACGTCTGCACGCACGAGGAGGATCGCAGCTACGTGCTCTCGCACCTCGCGGAGCTGGTCGTGAAAGCGACCGACGGCGCCGGCGGCTACGGCATGCTGGTGGGCCCGCACTCGACGGCCGCCGAGCAGGTCGACTTTGCCGAGCGCATCAAACAAAATCCCCGCGGCTACATCGCGCAGCCGACGCTTTCGCTGTCACGGGTGCCGACCATCGTCGGTGACCGCATCGAAGGTCGCCATGTCGATTTGCGACCGTATGTGCTGTACGGTCGTGAGATTCAAGTCAGCCCCGGCGGCCTCACCCGCGTGGCGTTAAAAAAGGGCTCGCTGGTCGTCAACTCGTCGCAGGGTGGCGGTTCGAAGGATACGTGGGTATTGGCATCATGAGCTCGCCCGCTGATTTCGGGTTTTGGCGTCACTGCGCCTTCGGCGCTCCCTCGCCGTCGGCTCGGGCCGTAGGCCTCCGTGGACTCCGTCCAGCACGCTCGACTCCGTCCACTCCGGCTCGTTTTGGCTGCGGTCCGATGTGGCCTGCCCGCGGGCTTCGCCCGTGCTCGGAACCTCCGCCGCCAAGGCGGCTCCGGTGCACGTACAAGAGTACGCTCCGCGGGAGGTGCCCGCTGCAGGCACTTGGTCCTCGCCGAAGCCTCGCCAAAACACCGAACTTGGCGCGCGAGCCAGCTGCGTTGGTCGCGTGTACGGAGAAGAAATGCTGAGTAGGGTTGCTGAGGCCGTGTACTGGGCTAGCCGGTATGTGGAGCGGGCCGAGAACGTGGCGCGCTTCATCGACGTCAGCTTGAACTTGATGCTCGAAAGCTCCGGCCAAAGCGATCGCGATTGGGCCTCGTTGGTTCACACTACGGGTGATCAAGAGGTCTTCGAGAAGAAGTACGGCGAGGCCACGGCCGAGAGCGTCACGCGGTTTCTGACGTTCGACGAAGAGTATTCGAGCTCAATTTTGTCCAGCGTGTCGCGCGCTCGCGAAAATGCGCGCAGCGTGCGCGACATCATTTCGCGCGAAATGTGGCAAGAGCTCAACGAATTTTACCTGATGGTCATGCAGGCGGCCCAGAGCGTCGAGCCGCAAGACTTGATCGACTTTTGCGCGCGCGTGAAACGTGCCGGAATCTATTTCGAAGGCGTAACCAACGCTACCCTGTCGCGAGGCGAAGCTTACCACTTCGCGCACGTGGGACGCATGCTGGAGCGCGCCGACAAGACCTCACGCATTTTGGACGTGAAATATTTCCTGCTTCAGCCAGGCAAAGCGAGCTCATCGCAGTCGCCCATGCAGTCGCAGTCGCAGTCAAAATCATCGCAATCGCAGTCGCAAAATGGCGCAAGCGCCAGCGTCGACCAGATCGGTTGGACGACTCTGCTGAACTCAGCGAGCGCGCTGCAAATGTACCGCCAAATTTGGCACGTCACGACGCCCGCGACGGTTTCGGAGTTTCTGTTGCTCGATCGCAATTTCCCGCGCAGCATCTTGCGCTGCGTGCGGCGGGCGCAAGAGAGTCTGCACTCGGTCACCGGCACGCGACTCGGTTCTTTCGCCAACGAGTCCGAGCGTCTGCTTGGACGGCTCCGCTCCGAGCTGGACTACGCCAACATCGAAGAGATCATGGCGCAGGGGCTGCACGAATACGTCGATGCGCTGCAGAGCCAACTCAATGACGTGGGCGGCTCGATTCAGAAACAGTTCTTCGAGATCTAGTTTAGCGGGAGCTCAGCTCCCGCCTCAGGAAGTGAATTCGAGGTTGGGCCGGGCCCCAACCAGCAACTAGACAGCGACCCACCCTCAGGTGTTGGGGCCCCAATCCCAGAACACAGCATCCTTTGCCGATCGGTTTGAAATCATGGCCATTCGTGTCGCGCTGACTCACAAGACTAGCTACCGTTACGCAACGCCGGCACTGCTTGGCGCCCAGGTGGTGCGGCTGCGGCCGGCGCCGCACACGCGCACGCCGGTGCTCAGCTACTCGCTGCGCATCGAGCCACGCGAGCACTTCCTCAACTGGCAGCAAGATCCACAAGGGAATTTCCTGGCGCGCGTCGTCGTGCCGGAGCGCACCAAGGAATTTTCGGTGTGCGTCGACTTGGTGGCGGACCTCGAAGCCAGCAATCCCTTCGATTTCTTTCTCGAGGACAGCGCGCAGAAGTATCCCTTTTCGTATGCGCCTGCGCTGGCGCGCGAGCTTGCGCCCTATCTCAGCAAAGGTGAGCGTGGCGCGAGCTTTCGCAGCTTGATGACCCGCTTCGACCTGCGTTCGCGTGGCACCGTCGACTTCTTGGTCGACGTGAATCGCATCGTGCGCGAGGCCGTCGACTACGTCATTCGCATGGAGCCCGGCGTGCAAACGCCCGAAGAGACCCTCGAAAAGGCCAAAGGCTCTTGTCGTGATTCGAGCTGGCTCTTGGTGCACGTGCTGCGCGAGCTGGGCATCGCGGCGCGCTTCGTGTCCGGCTACCTGATCCAGCTGGTCGCAGATCAGAAACCGCTCGAGGGTCCGACGGGCCCAGAGACCGACTTCACGGATCTGCACGCCTGGTGTGAAGCGTATGTGCCCGGCGCCGGCTGGATCGGGCTCGATCCGACCTCTGGGCTGTTCGCGGCGGAGGGTCACATCCCGCTGGCTTGCTCGCCCGAGCCTTCGTCGGCCGCGCCAATCGAGGGCGGTTTGTTCGAAAAGATCGAAACCGAATTCGGCTTCGAGATGACCGTGAAGCGCGTCGTCGACCGACCGCGCGTCACCAAGCCGTACACCGAAGAAGAGTGGCAGGCGCTGCTAGCCTGCGGCAGCGAGGTCGACAAGCGCCTGCTCGCGGGTGACGTGCGGCTCACGATGGGCGGCGAGCCGACGTTCGTGAGCAGTCGCGAGCCGGACGAGCCGGAATGGAACACGGCGGCGCTCGGCGGCAACAAGGAGGCGATGGCCGACCGCCTGCTGCGCCGACTGCACGACGCTTGGCAGCCGGGCGGCTTTCTGTTTCACGGCCAGGGCAAGTGGTACCCCGGCGAGCCGCTGCCGCGCTGGGCGCATTCTTGCTACTTCCGCCACGACGGCGTGCCGACCTGGCAAGACCCAACCCTGATCGCGCTGGCTGGCAGCAACCCGGGGCACACCGCCGAAGACGCGCAGCGCTTCGTCAAGCGCCTGACCGAGCTCTTGTCCATCGAGCAATCCAGCGCGATGCCGGCCTACGAAGACGCCTGGTATCACTTGTGGCGCGAGCGGCGCTTGCCCACCAACGTCGATCCGCTCGAGTCGCGGCTCGACGACGCTCAGGAGCGCGAACGGCTGACGCGCATCTTTCGGCAAGGCCTGAACAGCGTGGTCGGCTACGTGCTGCCGCTCGGGCACTGGGGCGGGCGTTGGGTGAGCGGGCGCTGGTTCTTACGCGACGAGCATTGCTTCCTGATTCCGGGCGATTCGGCGGCGGGTTTTCGGCTGCCGCTCGATTCGCAGCCGTGGGCCGAGAAGCAAGATCGCGGTTTTGAGCCGGCGCCCGATCCGTTTCAAGAACGCTCGCCGCTGCCTCGCCAGTTCACTTTTCCGGTCGGCGCGCGCGGCGCGCAGGGCGCGCCGCAGGTGTTCACTGAACGCGCGGAGCCGCGCGCCTTCGATCGCAGTCGCGGCGGCGCAGGCGCTGCGGCCGCTAGCGGTGGGGGCTCAGCTCCGCCCGCGCCCAAGGCGGGCCTCGACGGGCTTGGCGTGCGCCGCACGGCGCCCACGGCCTTCGAATCAGCGAGCGGCGTCGTGCGCACCGCGCTGGTGGCGGAGCCCCGACAGGGCTTGCTGAACATCTTCATGCCGCCGGTCGCGACGCTCGAGGGTTATCTGGAGCTCGTAGCGGCGATCGAAACAGTCGCCAAGGAGCTCAAACTGCCGGTGCAGTTGGAGGGCTATCCGCCACCGGACGATCCGCGCCTCGGCAACTTCAAGGTCACGCCCGATCCAGGCGTGATCGAGGTCAACGTGCCGTTCGTGCGCAGCTTTCCCGAGCTCGTGGCGCAGACCGAGCTGCTCTACGAAGAAGCTCGCGCCGAGCACCTGGTCGCGGAAAAGTTCGAGCTCGACGGGGCGCACATCGGCTCCGGTGGCGGCAATCATTTCGTGATGGGCGGCGCGACGGCCGGCGACAGCCCATTTCTGCGCCGTCCGGACCTGCTGGCGAGCCTGATCTCGTTTTGGCACAATCACCCCGCGCTTTCGTACCTGTTTTCGGGCCGTTTTATCGGCCCTACCTCGCAGGCGCCGCGCAGCGACGAAGGTCGCGACGATTCGGTGCACGAACTTTCGCTGGCCATCTCGCGCTTGCCTGCGCGCGGCAAAAGCTGCCCGCCCTGGCTGGTCGATCGCGTCTTCAGGAACCTGCTGGTCGACCTGACCGGCAACACCCATCGCACCGAGCTTTGCATCGACAAGCTGTATTCGCCGGACGGACCGACGGGCAGGCTCGGGTTGGTCGAGCTGCGCTCGTTCGAGATGCCGCCGCACGCTCGCATGTCGTCGGCGACGCAGCTGCTGATTCGCGCGCTGCTATCCAGCTTCTGGGAATCGCCGTACCAGCAGCCGCTCGTGAAATGGGGCACACAGGTGCACGACCGCTTCCTGCTACCGTACTTCGTGGATCTGGACTTTCAAGATGTGCTGGGTGAGCTGTCGCGGCGCGGCATTGCGCTCGATCCGGCTTGGTTCAAGCCTCATTTCGAGTTTCGCTTCCCCATGCTCGGCAGCGTCGTGAAAGACACCACGACCCTCGAGCTGCGCGGCGCGCTCGAGCCCTGGAACGTGCTGGGTGAAGAGAGCACCGGCGGCGGGCAAGCGCGCTACGTCGATTCGTCGCTCGAGCGCGTGCAGCTGCGCGTGTTCGGGGTCGCGCCCGAGCGCCATCAAGTTGCCGTCAATGGCGTCGAGTGTCCGCTCGTTCCGACGGGCACGCGTGGCGAGTACGTTTGCGGGGTACGTTACCGCGCTTGGCAACCGCCCTCGTGCCTGCACCCGACCATTGGTGTTCACACCCCGCTCCGCTTCGACCTCTACGACCGCTGGAATCAGCGCGCGATCGCGGGCGCGACCTACCACGTCGTGCATCCTGGCGGCCGCGCCAACCTGGAGCGGCCCGTCAACGCGGCGGCCGCCGAGGGCCGGCGCATCGCGCGTTTTCAAGGTTTTGGGCACACGCAGGGCTCGTTTACGCCGCAGCCCGTCCGCGTTAATCCAGACTTTCCGATGACGCTGGACCTGCGCTGGATCCAGTGATTCCGCGGCCGGATCGACAGCCGCTCGCTTCTTCGCTTACAAGAAGCAGAGTGGATCAGGAGCAGACTCAAAAGCAGTCGCAGGCGCAGACTCCGGAGCGCCGCTCGAGCCTTCCGCCGTCGCGGCGCGCCGGTAGCTTCGACGAGCTGCGTGACGCGGCGGGCGAGCTCCGCCCGCATCAGCGTCCGCTCGCCGCCTTCCTCGAGAGCAAGGACCCGAAGGAGCTGGAGGAGCTCGGGCGGCTCGTGCGGCAGCGCATCACCCAGCAAGAGGTGACGTTCAACATCCTGGGCGTGCCGGAAGGTACGAACCGGCCGTGGCAGCTCGACGCGGTGCCGCTCGTGCTCGACCGCGCCGAGTGGCAAACGCTGTCGGCGGGGTTGCGCCAACGCGCCCGGCTCTTGAACGCGGTGCTGCGCGATTGCTACGGGCCGCAGCAGCTGCTGAAGGACGGGTTCTTACCCGCCGAGCTGGTGTTGGGCCATCCGGAGTTCTTGCGCGCCTGCCACGGCTGGCAGCCGCTTGGCGGGCAATGGCTGCACCTGTACGCGGTCGACGCTGGCCGAGACCCGAGCGGCAAGTTTCGCGCGTTTTCGGATCGCACGCAGGCCCCGACCGGCTCTGGCTACGCGCTCGAGAACCGGCTGGTGCTCGGCCGCACACTGCCGGAGCTATTTCGCGAGTACAAGGTCGAGCGCGTCGCGGGTTTTTTCGCGAAGCTGCGGCGCACCGTCGAGAGCCTGGCGCCGGCGGGCACGCGGGGGCAACCGCGCGTCGTGCTGCTCTCGGCTGGCGCGCGCGATGAAAGCTCGTTCGAACACGCCTACCTGGCGCGCTACCTCGGCTACGAGCTGGTCGAGGGCCGCGATCTGAGCGTGCGTGGTGGCTACGTCTACTTGAAGACGCTGTCGGGCCTACGCCGCGTGGACGTGGTGCTGCGTCGCATCGGCGATGCCTGGTCGGACCCGCTCGAGCTGCGCGAAGATTCGCTGGGCGGCGTGGCAGGGCTGACCTCGGCTGCCCGCGCCGGCAACGTGGGAATGGCCAACCCACTCGGCGCCGTGATCGGCGAAACCCCGGCCTGGAAGGCCTACCTGCCGGCGCTGGCACGGCACGTGCTCGGCGAAGACCTGCTGCTCGAGTCCGTGCCGACGCTGTGGTGCGGCGATCCCGAGTCGCTGCGCGAAGTCCTGGCGCGGCCGGACGACTTCGTGATCAAGCCGGCCTTCGGTGACCGCCGCGGCGAGCCGTATTTTCCGGCCCAGCTCGCTGCGGACGCGCGGCGCGAGCTGTTCGATCGCTTGCGCGTGCACTCCGGCGACTTCGTGGCGGAGCGTTGGCCGGAGCTGTCCGGGCTTCCGGTTTTGGATCGTGGTGAGCTCTCGACCGGCTCGGTGGCGTTTCGGTCGTTCTTGGTGCGCGACGGCGACGACTACGACGTGATGCCGGGCGGCCTGGCGCGCATCAACGAGGCGCCGGACGGCTTGTTCTTGTCGATCAAGAGCAACGCCTACAGCAAAGACGTCTGGATCCCTGCGGCGCCCGGCAGCGCCGAGCCGCAACTGCCGGCCATGCCGGATCAGCGCGTCGAGCTGCAGCGCGGCGGTTTGGATCTACCGAGCCGCCTGCTCGACGATATTTATTGGCTCGGTCGCTACGTCGAGCGCGTCGACTCGACGGCGCGGCTCGCACGCGCCGGCTTCGAGCGCATCGGCTCGGAGGCTGGGCCCGATGCGCCCCTGGTTTTGTCGGCCATTATCGACACTTTGGGGCGGCTCGGCGTGCTGCCGCGCACGGCCGCCGCTGAGGCGGGGGTACCGCATCCGACACAAGAAGCGACGCCTGCTGAAGCACTTTTGTACGGACTGGTCGCCGATCGCGTGGCGCAAGAAGGCCTGCCATCCATGCTCGGCCGCATTCACGGTCTCACGCTCAGTGTGCGCAGTCGCCTGTCGCGCGACGCCTGGCACGTCTTGCGGCGCCTGACGCGCACGCTTGCTGGGCTCGACGGTGCCGCGCTGTCGACACCGGTCATGGCCATCGAAGCGCTCGACCAGCTGATCTTCGGTCTGGCGGCAGTCAGCGGCACCACGCTCGACAACATGGTGCGCGGTCACGCCTGGACATTTCTGGACTTGGGCCGCCGCATCGAGCGCGGTGTGTACATGCTGCAGCTGCTGCAGGCGTTCTTGATCCCCGGCGCGACACGCCTGCACATGGAAGCGCTGCTCGAAATCGCTGACAGCTTGCTCACCTACCGCGCTCGCTATTTGTCGAGCTTGCAGGCTGCGCCCGTCGTCGACTTGCTCTTGACCGACTCCAGCAACCCGCGTTCAGTCGCATTTCAGGTGGACCTAGCGAAGGACCACCTGGCACGTCTGCCCGGTAACGAAGGCGTGGTGCGCGGCCGCGCTGCGCGCCGTGTGATCGCGCTCGAAAGCAGCCTACTTACGGCGGATATCGAGCAAGCTTGTGCCGGAGACGGTGCCGGCCTCAGGCAGCTGCTCGAAGAGGCGTTGGTGCTCTTTTGGCAATTGTCGGACGACATCAGCGCGACCTGGTTTTCGCATTTGTCGAAGGAGCGCGCCGTCTCGCCGCCGCACTGGGTGAACGAAGACTTGGAGGCGACGTGAGGCGCTACCGCGTCAGCCACACGACTCGCTACGAGTACGAGAGCCCCGTGCTGCACGCCACGCACGCGCTGCATCTCGAGCCACGGGGACTCAGCCATCAGCGTGTGCTCGAGAGCCGACTCACCATCACGCCGGCCCAAGCCGAGCTGCAGAGCGGCCGCGACTACTTCGGTAACGTGACGCACCTGGTCGAGGTGCTGACCTCGCACGAGGTGCTCGAAGTGACGAGCGAGAGTCGTATCGAAGTGGCGCCGCCTCAGCTCGAGCTCACGCCGGCCACGCGCGTGTCTTGGGAAAAAGTACGCGAGCAGCTGGCGGCGGATCGATCGTTGCTTGCGGCGCGCGAGTTTTGCTTCGATTCACCGCTGGTGCGCAGTCATCAGCTGCTGGCTGAGTATGCAGCGCCGATCTTCGCGCCGGGGCGCCCGTTCGTCGACGCCATCGGCGAGCTTTCGGAGCGGATTTTCCGGGAGTTCAAGTACGAGCCGCTGGCCACGGACGTGAGCACTCCGCTCGCCCAGGTGCTGCGTGAACGGCGCGGCGTGTGTCAGGATTTCGCGCAGCTCGCCGTCGGCTGCCTGCGCTCGCTTGGTCTGGCCGGGCGCTACGTCTCCGGTTACCTCGAGACGGAACCCCCAGTCGGTCGGCCCAGGCTGGTCGGCGCCGACGCCTCGCACGCCTGGGCTTCCGCATTTTTGCCCACTTTGGGCTGGATCGACTTCGACCCGACGAACGCCGTTTTCCCCGGCGAGCGCCACGTAACCGTGGCGTGGGGTAGGGACTTCAGCGACGTAAGCCCGTTACGGGGCATCGTGCTCGGGGGCGGGCAGCACAGTCTGAGCGTGGCCGTGGACGTGACTCCCGAAGAGTGAGCGTTAGGGCCTGAGTGAGAGGTTGCTGAATGGCAGCAGCCTCCCGTTGCGAATTCTCGCTCACCACGCTTGCCGCGTTCAGCGGGCGAGTTGGATCGCCCTGATCAGTCCTTGGCACGATCAGATCACGATCTGCACGGGCGAGAGGGGACGCGAGAAAACTCGGCGAGGCCGAGCGGAATTTGATTCCAGCTGCGAGGCTCGCCACGCGCGTCAGCGCAGCATCACGCTAACAAGACCCACGCCTAATTTTTCGCGTTCCGCGCAAAATTAGTGACTGCCGCCGGGCTGCGTGAACCCGGCGGCAGTCGGTTGCCGCGTATGTATTGGGTTGTTTTTTTTCGGTCTGTCTGCTGTCGTAAGTGGCCGTTGGGCGAGGAGTCCCTCGGGCCGATGGTGATCTGCTGCCCCCCGCTATTCGCCCCCTGCCGTTTGAGTCGAGAAGTACGCCCTGCCCGAGCGGGCTGATTCGTCGGGTAGGCTGATGCCCGGATCGCCGACGTAACCATCGACGCCCATTTCGGGCACATCGAGGCCCGCCAGCTCGACTTCGCGGGACACGCGGTTGCCGCCCAGCAATCGTCCGATGACGATCAGGGCGATGGCCGCCGTCGCGCCGACGTAGGCAAAGTTGACCGCGATCCCGATCAAACCCGCGAAGAACTGGCCGCTGTCGCCGTAGAACAATCCTTTCACCGGACCGGGTACGCCGTTGAAGCCGTCGCCGTACGTGCCATTCGAAAACATTCCCAGGCTGAGGATGCCCCACGCGCCGTTGACGCCGTGCACGGCGACCGCGCCGACTGGATCGTCGATTTTGAGCGTCGTCTCGACGAAGAGTGCAGCCGTGATGACCAAGAAGCCACTGACGGCTCCGATGAAAACGGCTGCGCCCGAGCTCACGAAGGCGCAGGGGGCCGTGATGGCCACGAGCCCGGCCAGCATGCCGTTGCACATCCAAGTCGGATCCGGCTTGCCGAACTTTATCTTGGCGTAAAAAGCCGCTGACAGAGCCCCGGCAGCCGAGGCCAACATGGTGTTCACTGCCACCACCGCAAAGCGATTGTCGCTCGCAGCAAGTGTCGACCCGGGGTTGAACCCGAACCAACCGAAGGCCAAAATGAACGTGCCCAAAACGGCCATCGGGATGTTGTGGCCGGGGATCGGGTTGGGTGAGCCGTCCGGGTTGTACTTGCCGATGCGCGGGCCCAGTAGCTTGGCGCAAGCCAGCGCCGCAACGCCCCCGGTCATGTGCACCACCGACGAGCCGGCAAAGTCGACGTGACCGTGGCCGAGGCCGTAGTTGCGGCCGAGCGCCGACAGCCAGCCTCCGCCCCACACCCAGTTCGCGTACACGGGGTAGATCAGCGTCGAGATGACGAAGCTAAAGGCGACGAAGCCGGCAAACTTCCAACGCTCCGCCGCCGCGCCCGTCGGAATGGTCGCCGTGGTGTCCATGAACACCATCTGGAACAGAAAGAGCGCGGCTACCCCGGGCGTGAACATGGCGACCGGCAAGAAGAAGCCGGTCGTGCCGAATAACCCCCAAGGTTTACCACCGACCTGGACCACCATTTCTTGTGACAGCGTGGTCTCGCCGCCGAAGGTACCGAGCGCGCCCACGCCGCCCATCTGCAGACCGAAACCAATGGCCCAGAAGCCGATAATACCAATGGCGTAGACGAGGAAGTTCATCGCCATGGTGTGAGCGACGTTCTTCGAGCGCGTGAGACCGGTTTCGACCAGGGCAAAACCGGCTTGCATGAACATAACCAGAAAGCCCGTGACGCACGTCCACACGAGGTTTGCCGATACAGTCAGATCTCCTAACCCTCGAGCCGTGTCAGCTGACTGTTTGGCTAGCTCTTGGAGGGTGGGATCCAACATGTGCGCTACTCGTCACGCGACTGACGCGGCACGAGCCTCAATGTTGAGACGTTCGCTCGCTCCGCGTGTCTATCGTGTTTCACGCGTATGTCTCGCGAAAATTCCTGCGAATCGCGCTCGCGGCGCGGGAACACGGCGAGGATGACGGGCGATGACGATGCGAGGTTATGAAGTGCGCCGCGTCAGCAGATCGTCCTTGAAAAGCCATGAGCGTAAGTTCATCTTCCATCGAGAGACAGCTGATCGCTGTCGCAGTTTCGGAGTCACCATGCCACTAGCAAGCGGCGAAGATTCTCCCAACACCATGCGCGAGAGCGGTTTCCGCGCCAATCTCAAAGGCGCCAATCTCGCAGACCTGGTGCAGATGGAATGCCTGTCTGGGAACGAGCGGGTCATCCGCATCAGCTCGGGCACCGACGTCGGCTATCTGTTCTTTCGCGGCGGACAAATCGTGCACGCCGTAGCCCGGCGCGGCGTCGGTGAAACGGCCGCGCTCGAGATCTTGCGCTGGAACGACGGCACGTTCGAGCCCTGCAGCGCTGCCTGGCCCGATCGCGATTCCATCGGCTCCAATTGGCAGAACTTGCTGCTTTTGGCTGCGCAACACAAAGACGAGTCGAGTCGTCGCAACTTGGTGGCCTTTCCAGGAGCGCGCTCCGCGGTGCCACGTCCTTCCTCGCCACCGCCGCCCGTGGTGGCACCGATCCCGTCGAGTATGCCCGCGTCGTTCAAGTCGGAGGCTAGTGTGAGCACAGAGACTGCGGCGCCCATGTTGGCGCAAGTGCGCGCGGCCGTGCGCCTCGATCAAAACGGCAACGTCATGAGCGCCAAGGGCGACGCCAGCGAGCTCAGTCAAGTGGCTGCTTACGCGGCGCGTCTGGCCGAGCTCGTGGGTGATGGGCTCGGCATGCTCGGCTTGGTCTCCGTCGAGGTCACCCAGCAGCGTTCACGTACGCTCATCTACAAAGAGAAATCGGGCAGCACGTTCGCGCTCTCGGCTTCACCCGATGCCGACTTGTCGCAAGTGCGGGAGCGGCTGGGACTATGACCGGAATCACCCGCGCGCTTTCAGCGCTACGCGACGTGGCGGGCGTGCACGGCAGCTTCGTGCTGCGACTGAGCGGCGAGCTGATGGGCAAAGATTTGCCCGCGGTTTTTCACGACGAGCTGTTCATCGAGGTCGGTGCACGGCTGTCGCGTTTCGTCGAGACTATGGCGGCCGACGGCGACGAGGTCGCGTCGGCCTTGCTGCGCTTCGACGAGCATCGGCTATACGTCACGCGCTTTGATCACGGCCTGTTGGCCGTGATCACCGGCCACGAGGTGAACACCGCGGCCTTGCGCATGGCGCTGACGTTGACGACCCGCCGCCTCGAGCCAGAGCTCGTCGCGCTCTTGACGAGCCCGCCTCCGCCCGTCACGCCGACGCCCAGCACCACGCCGCCTCCGGTTAGCGTGGCGGGCTCGCACGGCGTTCCTCGCACGTACCGCGGCCGCCTGCTGTCCGGCTGAGCAGCAGCCTCACGTCGCGTCCGCGGACAGCTCAGGGCGGGGGCCTGCGTGCGTCGGCGCCCCTGCTCCTTCGCGGGCGGTAGCGCGAAACCCCAAATTCTGGACTCGCGCGACTCCGGATCTCCTGATCTCAGGAAGGAGATCGGGGAGGTTGGGCCCTTCGCGCGTCTCGAAAGTCACCTCGCATACGCTCACGGTTCAACGCAGGGTGGGCCGAAAAATTCAGTGCCAAAATAAGGTTAGGGGCGGCTCGTCGGGACCGCTGACTTTGGGAGATCGGCGTGATCTAAGGGTCGAGTGAAGAACGCACCCGAC
>Ga0307508_10002166_pt1 | contig 21038 bp, 9 predicted proteins | sample 9_EM_MG_FD_203089 | JGI IMG/M metagenome (GOLD analysis project Ga0307508, IMG submission 203089) | Populus trichocarpa ectomycorrhiza microbial communities from riparian zone in the Pacific Northwest, United States - 9_EM | ecosystem: Host-associated > Plants > Roots > Unclassified | place...
GCGCTACCGCTTCGAGGGGCGGGGCAAGCTGCCGCACGTGGTGGTCGCGACTGGCGGCGCGCTGATGCTGTGCTCGCTTACCACCTCGATTGGATATTTCGCGCTGCTGTCCTCGATCAACAAGGGTATTCACAGCTTTGGTCTGAGCGCCGCCGTGGGCGAGCTGACGTGCATTGCCGCGACGGTGCTGTGGTTACCGGCGTTGCTGGCCACGCTCGAGCAGCGTCGCGCCAAGAAGCAGCTTGCGAAGGCCGGCAATCGCAGTTAGATCCAAAACTGTACCCCGGGCGGTTTTGCGGCCCTGCCCGACCCCATCCTCTCACTCCGAGGTGTGACAATGCTCCTTCGCTTTCAGCATGTTGGTCGGTTCGGGATCGTCGGCTCATTCGCCCTCTTGGTCAGCACCTCGAGCTGCAGCAAGGTCGACGACGTCAACACCAGCTCGGGCGGCGCGGGCAGCCCCAGCGGCGGCATGACCACCGCAGGTACCGCAACGGCAACGAGCGGCAGCGCCACGGGCGGCGCAAGCGCGGGCACGACCAGCGGCGGCACCAGCGCCGGCGGTAGCGCAACCGCTGGCGCGACCAGCGGCGGCACGACCGGCGGCGGCGCGGGCGCGGGCAGCGGAGGCACGAGCGGAGGCGCCGGCGGCAGCGGAGGCACGGGCGGCGGAGCGAGCTCGGGTGCGGGTGGTGGCAGCGGCGGCGCGGGCGGCGCGAAGTCGAAGACGACCTTCTTCGTGACCAGCGACACCAGCATGACCGGTAAGCTTGGCGGCCTCACCGGCGCCGACAAGCGCTGCCAAGATCTAGCGGTGGCGGCCGGCTTCGGCGATCACACCTTCCACGCCTACCTCAGCACCGCCACGGTGAACGCCAAAGACCGCATCGGCACGGGCCCGTGGACGAACTCGAAGGGCGGCGTTGTCGCCGCGAGCGTGGCCGCGCTTCACGACGGCACCGTGAAGGGCGATCACAGCATCTTCATCGACGAAAAGGGCATGCCCATCCACGGGCAGTGGGACAGCTCGGCCGCCGTCGAGCACGACATTCTCACCGGCTCCAAGGCAGACGGTACGCTGCAAACCGGCATGACGTGCATGGATTGGACGAGCAACTCTGCGACCGACAAGGCCCAGGTCGGACACAGCGACGGCGAAGGACCGGGCATGGCCACGACCGGCACTTACACTTCGTGGAATTCTGCTCACGCCAACGGCGGCTGCAACGACACGAAACCGCTCGGCGGCGCCGGGCGGCTGTACTGCTTCGCCATCGACTGAGTCTATAGCCCCTGCTCGAGCTGTTCGCACACGGCTCGCAGCACTTTCACGCGCGCGAAATGCTTGTCGTTGGCTTCGATGAGCTTAAAGGGCGCGTTCGGCGGGCTGCAGCGCTCGATCATTTCGGCGGCCGCCGCTTCGTACTGATTCGCCTGCTGGCGGTTGCGATAGTCCTCGTCGGTAAGCTTGTAGCGTTTGGTCGGATCTCGCCTGCGCTCCTCGAAACGGCGTAGCTGTTCCTCGCCCGAAATGTGCAGCCAGAACTTGATCAGGATGACGCCGTTCTGCGTGAGCTCTCGCTCGAATTCGTTGATCTCTTCGTAGGCGCGGCGCCACGTGACTTCGCTGGCAAAGCCTTCGACTCGCTCGACCAGTACTCGGCCATACCAGCTGCGGTCGAACATGGTGACGCGCCCTCGGCGCGGTAAGTAGCGCCAGAAGCGCCACAAATAGTGGTGTGCCCGCTCTTCGTCCGTCGGCGCGGCGATCGGGATCAGCCGGTAGCTGCGCGCGTCGAGCGCCCAGCTGATGCGACGAATAGCGCCGCCCTTGCCCGCAGCGTCTGGCCCTTCGAACACCAAAATCGCGCTCTTTTTCCGCTTTTGCAACTTGCGCACGAGTAAATTCAGGCGGGCTTGCAAGCGCGACACTTGAGCGTCGGCTTCTTGTTTGCTCAGGCTCAGGGTCAAATCGAGGTGGTCCAGCAGGGTGTCAGGATCCTCGATTTGCGGTAAACGCAGGGCCTTTTGCGGCTCTGCTTGCGACGCTTGCTGCGCGAGCCGCGCCTGCATCGCGTCGAGCACCAGGCGCGCGGCCGTGACGTTACGATAACGAGCGTCTTCGCCGTCGACCACGTGCCACGGCGCAAAGCCTGTGCTGGTGTGGCTGATCACGGTCTCTGTAACCTTGATGAACGAGGCGTAGCGTTCGTGATTTTTCCAGTCTGAGGAGCGAACGCGATAGCGAGTCGTCTTGTCGGCCTCGAGCTCTTTGAGCCGACGCCGCTGGGCCTTCTTGCCGATGTGGAACCAGAGCTTGACGAACAAAGTCCCAGCGTCGGACAACGTGCGCTCGAAGCTATTGATGCGTGTCGTACGCTCGGCAAGCTCGGCGTCGCTCAGCTTGCCGTAGACGCGCTGCAAAATCGGCTCGGTGTACCAAGACCCAGAGAAGACGCCGATGCGCCCGGCGGGTGGGAGCCACAGCCAGTAGCGCCAGTATTCTGGGTGGGCGCGCTCTTCTTCCGTCGGTTCGGCATAGCTTTGCGAAACCAGGAAGCGCGCGTCGAACCACTCGTGTAGCGCGTTCACGGTCTCGCTCTTGCCGCTGCCGTCGGCGCCGTTCACGAGCACGACCACCGAAAAGCCGGCGTCGCGCAGGCGCGCTTGCGCGGCGAGCAGCGCCGCCCGCAGCCCCGGCAAGACCGCCTCGTACTGCTCTTTGCTGAGCGCTCGTCCAAGCTCCACCGCCTTAAGCATGCCAGCCGATCCTGGTCGCCCCGACCCGCGACGGCAAGCCCCTTATGTACCGCTAAAAAGTGGCTTCGACGCCGATGCTGGGGAGCACGACCGGCCCGGCCGTGACTAGCTCGCAACGCCCGCCGCATTCGTAGCGCAAGGCCTCCTTCGCCCCGGTCGCGTTCAACACCTCGGCAACGACCGAGAGCTCGAGCTTCTCGGAAATGCGGAACGGCCGCTCCAAACGCCAATCGACCCGGACGTAGCCGGGCGCGCGCCGCGACTGCGACGGCACCGCGCCGCCGTCGCCAATCTCGAGCGCTGGAAAGCCCGAGTAGTACAGGCCTCGCAGACTGCCACGCAGCTTCCACCACAGCTCTATCGCCAGCGCCCCTTGCAGCACATGCCGACGGTCGTAACCCGACCAGCTCTGTTCGGTCCCCGACTGGCGGGTGGCCCACGACAGCGTATACGAGATGAAGCCGCCGACGCGTCGGGTCAGCGGACGCCCGAAGCGCAGCTCGAAGCCACGCGACATCAAGTTCTGGCGCCGGTCCAGCGAGGCCGCGTCGAGCCGAAACTCACGCGCTTGTCCGAGCGGGTCGACGACATTCTCGTAGCGACTCTCGAAGCCGCTCACGGTGAGTGAAAGCTCGGCAGGCAACACCACGCGCAGCGAGCTGGCCGCGTGAATGCCGTGAACCAAGCCGCGGTCGAGCGAGCCAACCTGCGCCGCCGGGACGCCCGGCACGAAATTCGGCTTCTGGCTGGCGAGACCAAAGCGGTGCTCCACCGTGAGCCGTCGCGACAGACGCGCGCTGACCACGAGCCGCGGGTCGATCGACGCGGCGCGCTTGCCTTGAGACGTGTACAGGTCGGCGCGCACGCCAGGCTCGATGCTCAGCGCTCGCTCGCTGTGTAGGCGCAGCCCGAAAAAGCCGCCCAGCGCGTGGTCCGTGCGGGTCGGAAACAGCTCGCTGAGATCGCGGCCGTCGACGCGATCGGGCGCCACGTCCAAGCGAATGTCGTCCAGGCGCGCGTCACCCCCGAAGCGTGCGTCCAGGTTGTCGCTGATGCGAGCCGACACGTCGGTGCGCGCCCGCAGCGAACGATCCGTGAGCGACGCGCCCGGGTCGGAGGTACGGTCGCGGCCAAAGGTGAGCCCGGTCGTCACGGAAACGCCCGGCGTGGTGTGCACGAAGCGCAAATCCAGCCGATGAAAGCCGGTGTCGCCGCCCACGGCGCCGGCTAGCGCTTCGCCGCCGTAGTGGTCGCCGGCGCCAAACGCGAACACGCCTACGGCATCGTGCGCTGCTACCTGATGCGTGACGCGCAGCTGGTAATCCCAGTAGCCGAACTCTTCCGAGGTGAGCGCGCTGTACAGCAGCCCTGTGAACGAATAGCGCCCCGAGACCAGCGCCGAGCCCTTGCCGCCGTCGAACGGCGCTTCGAGCAGCGCGCCGACGTCGAACAAGCGCAGGCTGGCTTCGCCGTGGGGGATCGCGCTCGGCAGCGCTGGCTCCGCGACGATCACGGGGCCGGCGCTGCCGCCATAGCGCACGTCGGCGGGCGCCGACTGCAGCACGACGCCCGAGAGCGACCCCGGGTGCAAGACCGACGGCCCCAGAAACGCATGGTAGAGCAGCGGCATCTCGACGCCGTCGACCACGTAGCCAATGCTCGCGGGCGGCGCGCCACGAATGAAAAATATTGGCAGCCCCGAGATGGTCGGCACGACGCCGGGTAGCGAGTCGACGGCGCGTAGCGGATCTCCGAAAGCGCCCGGCAGCTCACGCGCCTGAGCGCGCGACAGCGCCGGCGTGCCGGGGCCGGGCGGCGTGCCGCGCACTTCAATCACGGTGGGCCGAGCTTGGTCGCCGTGCGCGCTGACGCTCGGCTCAGGCTCGCTTTGCGCGTGCGCCGTCCACGCGAGCGCGCCGATGGCAAGGCCTGCGCCAAGCGCCCCCAATCTTTGCCCAATCCAGCGCACCTCGCCTTTATAGCGCTGCGCTCTTCCCCGCCCGCCAAAAAGTGCTACTTCATGCTTTCATGCGCTGCGTGCTCGTGGGGCTCTTGCTGGCACTGTCGGGCTGCAACCCGACGCGCGGCCTTGCCGACACCGCCGACGCCGCGCTGCCCACCGTCAAGCGCTATTTCGACCCGGGCACGCTGCTCGTCGCTGGGCCATGGAACCGCGTCGTCATAGATTTGGACGTCGACACGCTTTACCACGTCGGTGCGCGGCGCCTCGATGACAAGCGCCCCACCTTCCACCTCTTTGGCGCCGACGCTCGCGAAGGTTGCCAGGTCTCGCCCAACGCCGGTACCTGGCTGACGGGCAAACCCGATCCCGCTCCGTTTCGTCTGCTGCCCTACCTCGAAGACATCAACGAGCAGGGGCGCGGGCGCTTGCGCTTCACCACGCTCGACTGCCAAGTGCAAGACTTGGCGCTCGAGGACGCGGGCCGGCCCTACCCGCGCTTGTACGACCACGGCTACCTGGTGCCAACCAAGCAAGGCTACACCTTCGCCGATCCGTGGTCGGGCGAAGCCCGAGAAATCGCCGCACACCTGCAGGACGTGGTGCTCTGGAACACGACAGTGCTGCTGTGGGCCGACGACGAGCTAAAAAGCTTCGACGAGCAGTTCGAGCCCGGCGCCGAATGGGGCAACAAGCTCCAAAGCGTGATCACCATCCAAAACGACTTCTTGGTCGAAGACGCCGACGGCATCCACCACGTCAAGCTCGACCGCGATTCATTGGCCTTCACGAGCGAAGACGTTCTGCCTGAAGCGTGTCACCTGCAACATTCGACCGTGATTGCCAGCGACGAAAAAGGCGCCTGGGTCGCGGCCGAAATGCCCTGCGGCAGCGCGCAGCCAACGCTGCTGCACCTCGACGGCGCCACCTTCGAGGTGCTCGACTCCTTCCCACTGCCGTTCCCGGCCGATGCGCGGCAGACGCGCGCGTTGCTCGCCGGCTCGACCGCCGAAGCTCCACTACCGCTCGCCGCCCTCTACCTGACCGACGTCGACAGCGACGGCCTCGGCACTCTTTGGGCTTGGCGAGCCGGCATCGACGCGCCGATCAAGTTGGGCGAGCACGCCAATCTCGACCCAGTTTCCCTCGAGCCTGCGGGAAGCGATTGGAACGGCGTGGCCCAAGTAAACTACCAAACGCTGGGCGGCTCGCAGGTGTACGACTTGGTTTACTTCCTTTGGGACGGCACGACTGCGCTTATCGCCGAACGGATCGTGCGCAATGACTCGAGCGGAGAATTCTTGGTCAACTTCGACGGTGTGTCGGGTGATCTGCCGGCGTTTGCCGGGGACAGCTATACCGTCGTCGACACCGGCGTTCCCCCCTCCGCTGGCGAAGAGAGCTCGTACGTCGGCGAGCACCACCGCGCTCGTATCGATCACTTCGACGGCACGGCGGGCCGCGCGCTGCTCGGCGCTGATGCTTCCGACCCCGACACATGGGACGCCGTCGGCGGCGATGTCCCGCCAGATTTGATGCGCTTCGCCTGGTTCATGCCGGCGCTGGTCTTCGTCGAAAACTGGGATCAAACCAGCCAGACCGGCTCGCTCGTCGCCTACAACTACGAGCTCGACGCGCGAACCACAATCGCCGACGGCGTCAGCAGCTTCGACCTAACGAGTTACCCGTGGGACGGCGTTCTCTATACGATCCCCAAGGGCAAGAAACGCGGCATCTGGTTGGCGAAAGCCAAATGAGACGAGCCGCAGAGGCTTGGCCAGCGCGCGCAAGCGTGGGCGTTTTTCTCGGCGCGCGCCGCGCCAGCTCCCGGAGCAACTCCCCGATCTCAGGCTAGCTCCGCGACGCTGGAGCCGCGATCGATGCCCAAGCTCTGTTCGCGAGGGGGCTGCCGCCACGCAGCTCTCCCCGCAGAAACTACCCTCGATACCCCAGGTACCCCCGCTCGCCCCCAAATGACTTCGCATACAAAGTCATTCAGCCTTCACCGTCACTGCACGCCAAACGCCCGCAATGTCCAGAAGTTCCAGAGCTACGCGGCGACCCTCGTCGAATGACTTTGCATACAAAGTCATTCGGCCTTCACTGGTACTGCAGGCTAGACGGCCGCAATGTCCAGGGCTTCCAGGGCCACGCGGCGACCCTTGTCGAATGACTTTGCATGCAAAGTCATTCGGGGGTCGGGAGAGGGGCGATGGCGCTGTGGATGCTCGGGTGGCGCAACCTGGCTGCTCCAAGAAGCGGCGAGGGTGAGACCTGCCCAGCGCACCAACGGCCGCCGCCCGCTTCACTCAGTCGTCCCTGAGCATCGGCTCGCGCGCTTCCGAGTACGCTTGAACCAACTCGCGTGCCTCCGCCGACAGGTCCGCAAAGCGCACTCCGAAGCCGGGCGGGGCATCCTCGCCCAGTTGGTCGCGCACCCAAGCAACGTTGCCCGAAAGCTCGCAGCTCGGCCCGGTTGGAAAGCGCAGCGAGACGAGCACGCCGGCGCCGAGCGGCGGCGGCTTTTCATAGGTGGCGACGAAGATACCGCCCGCCGTGAGCAGATCGGTGCCGGACAGATTGCGGTAGAGGTTACTCGGGCCGTTGACGTCGAGCTCGACATCGACACGCCGCGCCGCGACCGCGCCGTGCTCAAGCTGCTTGGCGATGCGCTCGAGCTGCTCCGACAGCTCCGTGAGCTTCTGGTCGGTGGCGCCGCCGTCGCCACGCTCGCCCGCGTTGCCGTTGCTGCGTTTGCCGAGCACAGCCAGAGTCTGTTTGAGCAGGTCCGTCTGCTGCGAAAACAGCTGCAGCATACCCGGCTGGCGCTCGTCGTTCAGCTGCACGTCGACGCGCGGCCGCCCCAGCTCGGCCAGGCTCTTGGCCAGCTCCGCGAATCCGGCATCGGGCGCGGCTTTTGCGCCATTTCCGGCCAGCGACGCCACGATTGCCTCACGGATGCCCTTGAGCTGCAGGTCGAGGCCCGACAGCGTACCGGTGACGCGCGCCACCGGGTCGGCGTCGCCGCCGCCCATGCGCTGCACGCGGCCAAAGGCTTCTTTGATCTCCGTCCAGCGCGCGCTCTGCTCGGGCTTCAACCGTCCGCGCATCTCGGCCAGCTTGAGCAAATTTTGTTCGGCGCCCTTCGTCAAGGTTTGCGCTTCGCTCGCGTAGTGATCGTCGATCAGCCGCTCTAGCTCCCCGTCGTTCATGGCGCTCACCACTTTTTCGGTGAGCTTGGCCATGTTGCGGTAGCTACCTTGCAGCTTGAACGGCGGCTCGCTGCGGTACTTGTCGTCTTGCGACGCGGAGGCGATGTACTCCTGGTTGACGCGCAGCAGCACGTTTTGCACCTTGAACAGGCGCTTGAACAGCTCCGCAATCTCTGCGGCTTCAGCGCTCGAATAGCCGTAGTGGAGGTCGCTGAGCGGCACTTCCTCGCCGCGCGCCAAGGCGATCAGCTTGTATACGTCTTGCGCGTCGCGGCCTGCGAGCGGCGCCAAGACGCTGTTCGACGTCAACGCGTTTTCCAGATAGCTGAGGGCAAAAGCATCCTGCTTGCCGTCCAGAATATCGCCCAAATTGTAGGTATCGGCGCGATTGGCGAGCATGTCCGGAATTTGAAAGCGCGTGCCGCTTTCGGTGTACGGATTGCCGGCCATGACGATACAGAACTTCTTGCCGCGCAGGTCGTAGGTGCGCGTCTTGCCGTTCCACACGCCTTCGATACGGCGCTGCGCGTCGCACAGCGAAATGAACTTCTGTAGCAGCTCGGGATGCGTATGCTGAATGTCATCCAGATAGAGCATGCAGTTGTTGCCCATCTCGAGCCCGAGGTTGATCTTCTCGACCTCTTGGCGCGCCGTCGCGTTCGGCGCCTCGGTCGGATCGAGCGAGCGCACTTCGCTGCCGAGCGCTGGGCCGTTCACTTTCATGAACACCAAGCCGAGCTTGCTCGCCACGTACTCCATCAATGTCGTTTTGCCGTAGCCAGGCGGCGACACGAGTAGCAAGAGGCCCATTTGATCGGTGCGCTTCGCCGCACCGGCGGCCCCCAGCTGCTTGGCCAAGTTGGCGCCGACCAGCGGCAGGTAGACTTCGTCGATCAAGCGATTGCGCACGAACGACGTGAGCACGCGCGGCAGGTATTCGCCGAGCCGCAATCGCTCACGAGCCTGTGCCGCCAGCTCGGTCTTCAAGCTGCGAAAGGCGCGAAAGTGCGGCGCGCGATCTTCGATGAATACGGCCACGCGCTCGAGCAGCTCCGACAAATTCAACGACAACGTACGCGACGCGACGCGCGGGTGCGACCCGAGCAGGTTCTGCACGCTGACGTCGACACTGGCGCTCGACACTTGAAACTCCAGCTCACCCTCGCACACCGCGCGCGCCGCCAACTCCAGCCGAAACTCAGCGCCGTTGCCCGCACTCCGCACGAACGCGTCCACGTACGACAGCGCAACCCGCAAGCGCTCGGGCGGATGCGCGGACAGTACGCGCAAGTCTTCTTCGAAACCGCGCGCCGCTCCCGTCAGCTCGAGGTGCGACTGAAATTCCTTGCGCAGCTCTGCACTCGCCGCGCTCTCGCTGAAGCGCGCGCGCTGCTGCGAGATCTCAGCTACCAGATAGCGTGCGGCAAAGCGCGCGTACGGCAGCTCGGCCTCGAGCCCAAGCCCTTTGAGCGCCTCGACGGCGCCATGCGTCAGCTCTCGCGACAGCTCTTGTTCGGCGCTGCCGTCCTTGAGACGCTCGCGCAGGCGCCCAGCGCTCTGCGCTCGACGCTCGATCAGATTCTTGCGGTCGGGTGGCAAGCTTTGCCAAAAGAGCCAACCGGCGGCGCGCGCGCGCGGCGAATACCGCAGCCCACCGGCCATTTTGAGCAGGCTCAGCAGCTTCTCCAAAATCAGCGTCGCGTCGCTGTCGTGCACGCCGCGCTCGTAGCCCTCGTCCATGCGTTCGGCGGCGAGCTGCCGCACGAGCTCTGCCAGTTTCTCGGAGCGAGCGGCGCTTTCGAGCTCGGCCAGGCTGCGTCCCTGCGCCCCCGCCTCGGCTTCGAACAGCAGACTGACGGCCAGGTACTCGGCGCGGTACAGCTCACGCGTCTCCGAAACCAGCTCCTGATCCCAAAGCTCACGCGACGCGTCCAGCAGCGGATTCGAAATCGGCTCGAAGAAATCGGTACCCGTCAGGTGCATGTTCAGCACACCGTCGCGCGGCACGATGGTCAGCTCGAGCGGGCGCGTGTTCACGCTGAAACGATGCTGCCCAAGGCGAATCACGTTGCCGTCGTCCTCGAGCAAGTCGGTCTTGTCGCGCAGCGCGCGCAGCGCATTTTGCTTCGCGCTCTTCAGCTTCGAATCAAGCTCGTCGGCTCGCACCGAGTCGCCCAGCTTGCGCAGCTGACCGGACAGCTCGGTCAGCTTTTGCACCATCGCATCGGATGCGAAGTAGCCGTTCAGCTCGTCAGCGCTCTTGGCGGTCTGCGCCCGACGCACGATACCAGCCAAAACGCGCTCCGCGGCGCTAGCCAGGCTCTGCGCGCGCCGCTGCCTTTCCTCGACCAAAGCCTGGCGTTTGGCGCTGACTGCGTCGAGCACCTCTTCGCGCTTCTCCGCGAGTTGCACCGAAAACTCGTCCAGCTCACCGAAGCGCCCTTCCAGCTCCTCGAGCTGCAGCATCAAGCGCCCGAGTTGGTCGTCGCAGGCTTCCGGCGTGGTGGCGAGCGCCAGCGCGCTGGTCACGCTCTGGCTGAGCAGCTTGAACTGCACAGCAAACTCCGCGCGACCCTCGCCCGCGCCCAGCTCTTTTTGACGACCGTCGAGCACGGCCCGCGCGCGATTTTGCTGCGCAAAGGCCGAGCTGGTGCCGTCCAGAATCTTGGTGCGTACCGTCGGATCTTCGATCGGTAGGCTGGAGATAGTCTCACTCAGCAGCGTGAGGCCCTCGTGCACCGTGTCGAGCTCCTTGCGTAGCGGCGCAAGCTCGGTCGCTTTTGAAGCCTTGCCCACCGACTCGACCACGGCTTCCAGCCGCTCGAGCAGCGGCTGGAAGGCGTTCTCGGCCAGGAAGAAGTCGACGCAGGCGCGGCTGACCTCAGCGAAGCGCACTTCTACGGCCTTTTCGAGCGCTTGGACGCGCGCGACGTCGACCGAGCGCAGCTCTTTCAGGCTGATCAGCGCGCCGCGCTGTCGCTTCAAATCGGAGAGGCCGTTCAGGTAGGCCTCCACGGTCTTCAAATCGACCGGACGCAGCCGCTCGAGCAGCGCCGCCTGGGCCTGTGCGGCCTCCTGAACGGCTTCGCGCGCCTTGCGCTCGAGCCCGAGCTGTTTCTCGAACTCGTCGACGAGCAGCTCCGACGTCTTGTGCAGCTCGCGCAACGTGTCGAGCAAGCCGCCCATCTCGGCGTGGCCGAGCCAGTAGTGCGTATCGATGGCGCGGCGCGCGCCCTGCACCAGATCGTCGAAGGTGCGGCGCGTCGGCTTTTCGGCAGACGCCAGCTTGCGCAAGGTCAACAAATCACTGATGCCACTGACCAGCGGCGCATTGCCGACCTTCGCCAAGTACGAACCATCGGTCGGCGCGGCGGCCGCGAACTCGGCGGTCGTGAACGGCGTGTGCCAAATCTGCACGGGGTGCACGCGCGTCGGCTCGCCGTCGGTGCGAAACACCAGCATCGTACCGTCGGGGAACAAGCTGAAGCCGTTGCAGCGGATCGGGTTTTTGACCTCTTTCGCGATCAAATTGTACGGCAAAAGCTCGTATTGGCCGCGCTCCGCTCGGTAGAAGACGTACAGCACGTCTTCACCGTTGGGCGAGCTGATGGCGCGTCGAAAGTCGAGCGCCTCACTGTCAGCGTCGAATAGTTTGTATTCGCCGGTCGTCAGGTAGTAGCCGCCCGGAAAAATCAAGCCGTGATCTTCCGGCAGCTCGACGCACGCCGCACCCAGCGCGTCGACGCGCAGCACCTGTTGCGTGCGCGGGTTGTAGACGAGGTAGCGCGTCTTCTGCTCGCGGAACGGCTTGATCTTCAGCAAGATCAGGCCGGCGACGCGCGCGTAGGCGATGTCGCCGTCGTCCAGCGTCTGGTTCGGATCGTCGACGGGCTCGCGATAGATGCCGAGACCGTCTTGAGTGTTGTTCTCGATCTTGACCGTCAGGTCGCCGTTGATGGTCTCGACGAAGACCTCGTTCAAAACGTTGATGTGCGGATGCGGCCCCGCCACCTGGTCTTCGCGGCGGGCCTGCGTCCACTCGAACGGATGCCGGCGCGGCGGTTTGTAGTCTTCCTCGCCGCGCGCATCCATGAACGACACGCGACCCTTGGCGTCGATTGCGAAGCGAAAGACCTTGGCATCGCTGACGGCCGCGCCAATCTGCACGGCCATGAGCAGCCGCGTCTCGGTGCGCATCAACTGCAGCAGCCGCGCATCCTTGTAGTAACGGAACGCCTCCCGGAACTGCTTGTCGAATTCGACGTCGGCTAGAAAGGCGCCCGCGCCTGCAAACTCTTGCTGACTCAGGTCGTAGCCGGCGTCGCTTTCTTGGAACTTGAACAGGCTGACGACGTCTTGAACGCGCGTCTCCGTCTTCAAGCCGATGAAGACTTGAAAGCCGAACAGTAACTGCCCGTCGACGCTCACCACGTCGCGCGGCGTGCAATTGTTCTCGGTGCGCACGCGCTCAGTCCCAGTCAACGTGAGCTCGCCGCCGCCGAACAGCGCCTTGCGCTTCTGATTCAGCGCCTCGGCCTTGGCCGTCAGCTCCGTCGCCCGCTCGAGCAACCGCCGCCGAATGACTTCGTAGCTGCCGCCTTCGAGGCTCCGTTCGGCTTGCTCAGCCATGACGAGTCAGTGCTCCGAAAACGTCAAGAACGCGAAAGGCTCGAGATTTTTTCACAGGGAGGACGGGAGGACGGGAGGTCCGCGAGGCAAGATTTAGGGGTTCGCGCTGCCGCCCACGAGCCAACCTCTCGTTGCGCACCGTAGGCGCGGCGAACAACAAAAACCTCCCGGACCTCCCGTCCTCCCGTCCTCCCTGTGAGATTTCGAAATCGGAAGACGCGCTCAGGTCGCCCACGTGAGCAGACGGTCGCATACGCACCAATCCGCTCAAGGCCGTTTGCCAGGGCCTTTGGGATCTTTGGGCGCGAGCTTTTCGAGCGCTGCCGCCAGCACTGCGCCGCCCGCGCCGTTGCCGTCGCCGTGGGCGATGTTCTCGACCAGCGCGCGCAGCGTGTCGCTGTGCTCAAGCGCGCCGTCCACGGATTGGCCGAGCGAGATAGCGCTGACGAAGCGCTGGAAGAACTGACCGTCGCCACCGACGATGTTGATCTTCGCTTTGGACATGGCTTCGGCCATGACCTGCGCTTGCGCCGCCACGATGTCCTTCTTGACCTTGAGCGACTCCATCGCGATCGCGCGCTCTTTCTCGATGTTGAGCCGAAACTCTTCGTGGCCGCGGCCGGATTCGTCGAGCGCCTTCATCGACGCCGCCTTTTGTGCCAAGCCTTGCGCCTCGGCCGTCAACTTTTCGCGAATGGCCGACGCTTCCGCCACACCTTGTTTCTCGACCGCGGCGGCTTCTGCCTCGCGCACGCGCACGTTCGCAAGCCCCTGCTTTTCTTGCCCGGCGGCTTCGGCGCTCAGCTTCTCGAGCGAAATCTTGGCCTCGGTCAAACCGAGCTTCTCGCTGGCCACGGCGTCTGCCTCTTTGACGCGCGCCTTCGCCAAGCCCTCGGCGGCAGCTTCCGCCTGTACGCCTTCGGCGATACGGATTTTCGCCTTGGCCAGCTTGTCGGCGGTGTCGAGCTCGGCTTCCGCGGTAACCACCCGTTCGCGCGCTTTGATCTTGGCCACCTCTTCGGATGCTTGCGCCGCCTTGACCTGCTTGGTCGTAACTTCCGTCGCCGCTGCTTCGGCCCCGATGCGCACGACTTCTTTTTCACGGTTGGCTTGCGCCAGCGTGCGCACGTCCTTGATCAGCTCTTCCTCGCCCGCGACCGTCTTTTCGACGGCGATGCGATCGCGAATCACGGTGGCGATCTCCTTCTTTTGCACCTCGAGCTCTTTGTCGCGCGAAATACTGCCGAGCGACACCTCGCGCTCGCGCGCGATGACCTCGAGCTGGCGCGCTTTTTCGACGCGCTCTTGCTCGACCGCGATCTCTCGCTCTTTGTGTTTGGCCGCGATGGCAACGCCGCGCTCCTTCGCCTGATCGGCTACAAGTGACTCTTCGTCGTTCTTGATCGTGATCAGAGCCGTTTTCTTACGCTCGTCGCTGGCGACGCGCAGCGCCTCGTTCTCTTCGCGCGACTTGGCCACGGAGATTTCCTTCTCTTTTTTGGCTTCGGCCTCGGCGCGCCGCTGCTCGAACCGGAACAGCGCTTCGTCCGCGTTCAGGTTCTGGCTGCCCATTTCCATGCGCTCCTTCTGGCGGAGCTCGTTGGTCTTCACGTTCTGAATCACGGTAAGATCCGTGATCTTGCGGATGCCGTCGGCATCCATGATGTTGTCTTTGTCCAGATGCTCGAGCGGCGTTTGCTCGAGGTAGTCGATGGCGGCGTCATCCAGAATGAAGCCGTTCAAATCTTGGCCGATGACTTGGATGATCTTGTCTTTGAAGTCGTCGCGCTTGGTGTAAAGCTCGTCGAAATTGAAGTGCTTGCCCACGGTCTTGAGCGCTTCGGCGAACTTGGCAGTAAATAGCTCTTCCAACGCTTTGGCGTCGCTGGCGCGCTGACAACCGATCGACTGCGCTACCTTCAGCACATCTTCGACCGTCTTGTTCACACGCACGAAGAACGTGACGTTGATGTCTGCGCGGATGTTGTCGTTGCAGATCAAACCCTCTTTGCCGCGGCGATCGATGTCGATGGTCTTCACGGACAAGTCCATCACTTCGGCGCGATTGATGATCGGATACACGACAGCGCCCGTGAACGCGACCACCGGCTCGGCACGCATGGTGTTGATGACCAGCGCCCGGCCCTGGTCGACCTGCCGATAGAAACGCGCGACCAGCGCCAGCAAGCCGAATAGCAGGAAGGCGATCACGCCGACCACGACCAAAACCGGATACAGCCCTAGCGTTTGACTAGCCCCAAGATTCATCACCGCGAAGGATGCCCGAACCTCCTGGCAATGTCTGCGCTCGGCTGGGGTAGGCCTGGTTTGCGCGGGCAGCTGCCCGCGAGCACGCTCGATCGCGATCTCCCGACCTGAACAGACGCGCCGTAAGCTCCCTTATCGAAGCCTTGAAAATGCGCTCAAACGTTGGCTCAATCGCAATAAGGAGTCGCTGAATCGAAACGGAAGGCTCCATTTCCTACGGCAACGAACAGGCCGTCGGGAGCAAGCACGGCGCCCGTTCCTACCGACCCGAATGGTGAAGCTTGCATGGACGGCGGAGACCCGAACGGGCAGAACCGATGCCACGCGGGCTGCTCGCCAAGCTCGAGAGCAAACACGGCTGGGCCGTCCACGAAGATCGTGCGCACGCCCTGGGCATCGTAGAAGACGCTACCCCGCGGCGATCGCTCGGGCCGAAGCCGGAAAAGTGGAGGTGGGTAGAAACGTACACCGGCGGCGTCAGCTACGAGAACTAGCCCGAGCCGCGCGGCCCTGTCTGCGCTCCCTGGCGAGCCCGGCTGATCGAACCGTTCGCCAGAATGCGCGCGTCTCAAGCCACTAAAATGCGCTCGACAGCACCGTGTAGCTCTGGATGCCGCTCGGTGCGGTGGCGTCGAGGCCCTTGGCCAAGCCCAGCCGCAAGTTGGCGGAGATGTAGTAGCCCACGAACAGGTCGACCCACAGCTCAGCGCCCACGCCGGCGTGAAACACGGCCAGCGGATCCTTGAGATCGAGCCGGTCATAGGCGGCGCCGTAGTCGAAGAAGGCGGCGCCCGAGACCGAGCGCATGAAGACTGGCAAGCTGCTGATGCCGCGATCGGCGTACCAAAACGGCGCGCGGTACTCGGCGCTCATCAGGTTGAAGTCATTGCCCGCGAATTGTCCGGGCCTGTAGCCACGCAAGCGAAAGCCGCTCTGGCGCAAGTTGGAGCGGAACGCGTCGAGCAGTGGCACGTCGGCGTAGCCGCCGATCGCGAACAGGCCGCGCCTGGGATACGTGCCGCCGCCCGTGCCGCCGGACAGCGCGACGGCCAGCACCTGGTGGCGCGCCCACGGCATTTTCAGGTAACAGGTCGCGACGGCGCTGAACGACGTCAGGCTGGTGTCGCTGCCCAGCACCTTGTCGGCATAGTCGGTGCCGACGCTGAGCTGAAAGCCGCGCTCGGCGCTGATGGCGTAGTTGGTCGCGTCGGCGTTCGAGTAGCTGTAGCCGAGATGCAGCAGGCCGAGCCAACCGTGCGACGGCTCGCTCGGCAAGGGTGCGTAGGGGTCGGGCAGACCGAGCGGCAGGCGCTGCGCAAATTCTGCGACGGTGTAGCTCAACGCCAGTTGTTCCGACTCGTTGTCGCCGGGGATGCCGACCGAGACGCCCGTCGACACGCCCGTGAGATGCTCGACGATGGGCGGCCGGCGCTCGCTGTACTGATAGTCGTTGCGCGGCGTGGCGCTACGAAAGCCGGACAGCTGAAAGGCGTACGGCAGCTTGCCGTACGCGTAGTCGACGGACAATCCCGGCTCACCGCGCGTGGTGTCGAACGGCACGCTGAGCGCGGCGGAGATGCCGTGCAGCCCCACGACGTCGCCACCGCTGGTCGTGATGAGCAGCTGGGTGCCGAAAGGGCCTGGGCCGTAGTCGAGGTAGTACTGGTGAGGGCGTAGCGTCGGCAGCGGGTCGTATGGCTCGATCGGGTAGTGCCGGTCGGCGGGGGCGGAGTTCTGGCCGCGCACGTCTCGGTACGGCAGCGGCTCGAGCCAGTGAGCGGGCTCGTTGTTCAATACGAACAGATCCCAGCCGCGGCTGGTGTAGCCGGTGTAGACGAGCGTCTTTTCGTCCGCCGAAAGCTCCGGATAGTAGGCCCCATTGATCACGTTCGTGACCTGCGAAAGGCGCCCGGACTCGAGCTCGTAAGCGTAAATATTCGAGACCCCGCTGCGATCGGAGGCGAAGTACACGCGCTTGCCGTCGTGCGACATGACCGGCTGCTGGTCCATGGCGCGGTCATGAAAGAGCTCGCGAAATTGACCCGTCTTCACGTCGGCCACGCGAATGTCGCGGTAGCCGCCGGCCGTCCAGGCGCTGTAAACCACGCGGCTGCCGTCGGCCGAGAAGCGCGGCGTATAGGCTTGCTCGAAGCGGGCGCTCGGCACCAGCCGGCGCACGTTTGCCAGCTGGTAGTCCGGCGTGAGGTCGGCGATGCGCAAGGTGCTGGTGCTCTTGTCGCTGGTCACGTAAACCACGCTCCGCCCGTCGGGGCTCACGTCGGCATGGCGCGCGCGCAGGCCGTGCGTGAGGCGCTGGCGGGCGTCGCCTTCTTCGCGCGACGAGGTGCCTGGCAGCTCGCGGAACAGATCTTGGAAGGCATAGCGTCGCTCCGAAGCGGCGTTGCTGTCGAAAACTACCGAGCAATCTGGCGCGAAGCTCAGTTGTTGTCCCGCCGCGCGCGCGCGCAAGGTTCCCTCCGGGGCGCTGCCGTCGAGCCCGAGCTCGTAGAAGCCAGGTGTGGTCTGCCCGTCATCCCGAAAATACAGCAGACTGGGCTTGCCGAGCGTCGAGCAGGCCTCACTGAAGCGTGCGCCATTGGCGTTTGCACCGCGCCAGGTCAGGCGCCTGCCCTCGCGCAAACCGCGCCGGGCGATCTCGGCCGCTTGCGCGCCGTAGCGCTGCTCGAGCGTCTTCTGCCAGCCGTCGTAGAGCTCTTCATAGGTACGCCCCGTGACGCGACGAATCGAGCGGTTGATGCCCCACGGCACCACTTGCGCGCCGTAGTCATCAGCCACGGCGGCAAACACGTTCGGCCCGTACGTGTCGTTGATGTAAGAAATGAACTCGGAGCCGTACAGGTACCAAAGGTTCGCACCCGGAAAGCGGCGTGGTGCGCCCGACATCTGATCGAGCCCGGCGAAATGGTGCTCGAGCACGTCGGCCCGCATGTACATGTCGAATTGGCTCGAGCGCAGGCGGCCGCCGCTGGTGTGCGCGGTCTCCATCGCCACCGCCAAGCCTTCCAAGATCCAGCGCGGTTGCCACTGGTTCGGAACCGCCGTCTTGCCGAGCACCTTGTTGAGCAGCGCGGGCAGCCCCGACACGTTGTCCACGTGCAAGATGTGCGTGTACTCGTGCGTGATGAGCTCGTTCAACCAGTCGTCGTAGTCGCCGAGCGCGGACATGTCGTCGGGCGCCGTTGCGAACAGGCGAACGGTGTCGTAAGGCACCGCGAAGGCCCAGCCATTGGCAAAGTCGCTGTCGTCGGCGATCAGGATTTCGACCACCTCGCTCGGGCGCTGGTCGAGCTGCTTACCCAAGAGCTCGTAAGCGTTCTCTGCGATCGCGCCCGCACGCTTCGCCAGCGGCTCTAGGCCCTGATGGAAGGTCACGCGAAAGTGCGGAGTGTGAAGCGTGTACCAGCCGAGCCGCGGATCGCCCGCGCGTGCTTCGAAGGCGCACAGCCCAAGCGCGAGCGTGGCTAGCAGTGCGGCAAAATGCTTGTTCACGCGGCGACAGAGCCCCGATGCGAGCCACGGCAGCTGCGTCGGTGCCCCTTCCGGCGCATCGCCGTCATTGCCTCACAAGTCGTCGTGGAAGAGCGGTTCGCGGTTGCGCACGTAGCGGTAGACGAGTTGTCGTCCTTCAGGCGAAATCTGGGTGAACTGCGCGCCGAAGCCGGGCGGAGAGTCCGAACCGGACATCGGCGCCTCGCGCGTCCAGCGCACGATGCCGAGCGCCTCGAACTCGTAGCCCCCGGGCATGGACACCTTGACCACGACGTTCCGACCAATTGCCGGGATCTGGTAGGTGGCGACGAAGATGCCGCCCGAATCGATCACGTCGTTGCCACTGAGGCCCTTGTAAAAATTCGTGGTGCTGTGCGCGCCGAGCTCGGCCTCGATGCGCAGGGGGGCACCGGAGCCGCCGGCAGCTGCAGGGGCCGCCGCTGCGTGAGCATGCTGGGGAAACGCCGGCGCGGACGCAGCTGGCTGCTGATATTGCGGCGGCTGCTGGTATTGCGGCGGCGGAGCAGGCTGCTGATATTGCGGGGGCGGTTGTTGGTACGCCGGCGGCTGCTGCTGCCCCCAAGCTTGCGGGGACGGTTGCGTCGGCGGGGGAGCCTGACCGGGACTCATCGCGACCGTGCCGGCGAAGGCTTGCGCGTTGGCGACCGGCGCCGCCGCTGGGGCCATAGCCAGCTGATGTATCAGGCTGAGCGAGCCGGCGATGGCCTCGAGCGCCTGATCGACCGCGGGGTAGCCGGGCGGTTGCTGCTGCAGCATGGCCAGCGCGTGACGCGCGGCATTGAGCGCTGCAGGCCCTGCCTCCGCGCGCGCCGCGCCTTGTGAAGCCTCGACGCGATGCAGAGCGCTCATCGCATTGGCGATTGGCTCGGCGACGACCATCACTTGTGGCGGCAGACTGGGGCTCTGGAGCGCCGCCAGGCCGCGAGCCAGATTCTCACGAGCGGCTCGAGCCAGGCTCACGGGATCAGACATGAATCCTCCGAAAGATGCGACCCTGGAGTCTATCATCCAACCCCGCGATTCCAAGGGTTTACGCGCGGCTGTCGCTTATCGCGGGGACGGGCCGGTCTTCTATCGCGGCACCCCCGCTCGCCCGCTCAGGCATGCTGCGACCTCGGCCGGGCTTTCGGCTTGCGTTTCCGTTTCGGGGAAGAAGGCGCGGCTGACCCGGATCGCCCCGTCGCTCGTGCGCAGGCTGAGGGCGGCCGAAATATGCGCTTCGCCAGGGATTAGCGCGGCGACGTAGTCCGCGGCGCGCTCGGCGCGGGTCACGAACAGCGGCGTTCCTTCGACCTCAAGCGCAAGTCCGGGGGTAGGTGAAAGGGCGCGGATTCGGCGTAGGACGCGCTCGGTCGTCCAGCCGAAGTCGACCCTCAGGGCGTCGCCGGTCGGCTCCGGGGCGAAGGTTACGTGCTCTTCGGCTTGCGGCAGCTCGGGCACCCGCTCGCCCCGCGCAATCCTGGTTAGCGTCTCGCGCAGCAAGCCGAGCGAGGGTCGGTCGAGCGCGCGAGCGAGCTGCCAAGCGTCGCGCTCGCCGATCGGCAGGCTGCGTGCCGCGAGGATTGCTCCGGTGTCGTACTCGGCCTCGAGCCGGTGCACCGTCACTCCCGCCTGCGCGTCTCCGGCGTCGATGCACCAAAAGTACGGATTGGGGCCGCGATGCCGGGGCAGTAACGACGGGTGAACGCCGATGGCGCCGAGCGGGGGCAGCCTGAGCCAGAGCGCCGGCAGCTTGCGCGTCCAAAACCATGACACGATCAGGTCGGGTTTCGCGCTGGTCAGCAGCCGGAGCGCGGCTGCTTCGAAGTCGCCGGGCCGCTCACTCGCATCGATAAGTGCCGGGAAGAGCCGCTGAAGGCGCCGGCGTCCCGGAGCTTCGACCGGCGAGAGCACGACCACCGCGAGCTCGTGGCCGTCGCGTGCCAGCAGCAACGCCCCGAGAGGCAGGCCGAAGTAGGCGATCTTCAAGCTGGTTTCCCGAGGGGTTCGAGGGGGGTCGTGGCGGCGGGCAGGTTCGCAGAAAAGTTTCCCGAATTGCCCCTGCCTGATTACCTCGGGCCGGCATGGAACCGGCTGCCAAAAGTCGTCCGTACCGCCCCGCGCTGCGTGAGGGTGGGCGCTTCGACCCGCTCGCTGCTGGGCGGCCCATCCTCACGTTCGAGGATGTTCACAAGTGTTACCGCGTGGATGCGCCGGTCCTGAAGGGACTCAGCCTGAGCATTGCCCGCGGCGAATTCGTGTTCGTGACCGGGCCCTCGGGCGCCGGCAAGAGCACTTTGCTCCGGTTACTTTATGCCGCGGAGAGCGTCGACTCTGGGCGCATCTTATTTTTGGGGCGAGAGGTGGGGCGGCTCACGGGCGCCTCCATTCCGTTCTTGCGCCGCAACATCGGCATCGTCTTTCAAGACTTCAAGCTGGTGAAAAATTGGACCGTGCTCGAGAACGTGGCGCTGCCGCTGGAGGTGCTGGGCTTGCCAGAGCGCCTGGCGCGCGCGCGCGTCGGCGAGGCGCTCGAGCGCGTGGGCCTGTCGGGGCGCGGCTCGGAACTGGCGGGCACGCTTTCGGGCGGCGAGCAGCAACGCGTCGCGGTGGCGCGCGCCATCGTCGGGGAGCCGGCGCTCTTGCTCGCCGATGAGCCGACCGGCAACCTCGACCCGCAACTGGCCGTCGACATTTTG
>Ga0307508_10002167_pt1 | contig 21028 bp, 10 predicted proteins | sample 9_EM_MG_FD_203089 | JGI IMG/M metagenome (GOLD analysis project Ga0307508, IMG submission 203089) | Populus trichocarpa ectomycorrhiza microbial communities from riparian zone in the Pacific Northwest, United States - 9_EM | ecosystem: Host-associated > Plants > Roots > Unclassified | place...
TCTGGGACTTGAATCTCCATGAGAGGGTGATATGTTTCTTAATAGGTACGTGATAGCTTAAGTTCAAGCATGAACATGGCTTCCAACGTTTCATCACCATCATCTTCAACTATCGTTGGTGAGTACATTGGTATAGAGAGCTGTCTTGATCTTAAGAACGAAGAAGATATCTTCACATCCTCATCAAATAAAGAAGAGACTAATTATGAGAGTTGTAGTCAACGTTGTCATCGCGAAAAGAGAGAGCAACGGTGGGCTAAGAAAAAGGAGTTTCCACCACCAATACCATTGTTGGCTCGTACGGAGAATTTGCCTTCCCATATGCCTTGGGTTTTAAAGAGGTACTATACAAGTGATGGAAGACTGATACTTAGAGAAGAGAAGGTCAGGCGTCATGAGTACTTTCGGGCTCACAGATCCAATGGACGTCTCACCTTGCATCTTGTTCCTTTGGATGATGAAGTTTCGGCCCCTCTTTTTGTTGGTGATGAGAGACGTCATGACATTGAGAATGATATTGATCAGTGCTATGATAATGAAGATGATGGTGAAGAAGAGCAAGTACTCGAGCAAGAACATGAAGAAGATAAGGAAGAAAATGAAAGCCTTGTAGAAGAAAGTATTGATGTGAAAGTAAATGACAATGATGGTGTAGAAAATGATTATTTTGGTAATAATGTTGATAGTGGTGAAACTATAGAGGTGGAGGAGGAGGAGGCTGTGCATGATGATCAAAGAGTTCCTTCTATGGAGAGTTCTGAGAGTGCAGGCAAATGCTTGAACTACATCAGTGTGAGAACAAGCTCCACTTGTATATTTGGGGTGCCAGTACCGGCTATAAGGCCAGTTTATACATAAGACACAAACAATTAAAAAAAAAAAGGACTGGAATTCCATTTTTAGTTTCGATGAGCCTTATTTATTGAGAGATTTAGTAGCTCACTCTCATGATTTCGATGGAGATTGTAGCACAATTCAATATCTATATAGGTCTGGATAGCGGATGGTACTGTATTCTTATCGATTTTAGGTTTATTAGTATAAGAGAGGAGGTTTTTCATTTTGAATTAGGGAGTTTTGTATTTCAGAGATACTCTGTTTCATGCTTCTCCATTGATTATACCTTTCTCTCTGCATTTATGTATCCAGTTTATTTTCTTTTTGGTTTATATATAACTAGAATAATGGCACACTTGTAGGTCTGATAAATTTTTCTAATTTTAAAAAAAAATTAGATGTTGCTAATATTTTTTCTAAAAAAAATAAAATTAAACCATGTGGGAATTGACCCGATGTGATTTAATCATCTTGACGGGTTCAAAAACAATATGAATGACCTATAAAAATATTAAGACGACAACAAATTAGATTGATTCGGGTCTACTCTTGTTAATTTGTCAATCTGCATGCTGAGTCATGAAACCATAATAACCCTATATAAAGCAAATCAAAACAAATTATGAAGCTTTATTTTCAATAAACTCAATGTTGAAGGATGAAATTGAAAAAATAAATTAAAAAATAACCCGAGTCAACTAGGTTAACTTGTCAAACCCGCAACTACAGTCATGAGACCGAGATAACCCAATAGAAAGCAAATTAAAATAAATAATTAAGCCCAATTCCTAATCAACTCAATGTTGAAAGATAATTTGTTTTAAAAAAAATCAATTAAAAAAATGACACAAAAAAACAACTCGAGTCAACCTAGACTAAACCACTAAACTCATGACTCGAGTCAAGAGACGAAGAAAATTTCATAGAAAGCAAACCAAAATAAATCACAAACCCTAATTCTCAATCAACTTATTATTAAAGGATAAAATTGAAAGAGATAAAAGGTCAACCAAGTTAACTCGTCAAACTCGCGGTTCGGGTTATGAGACAGAGATAAATTCATAAAAAGTAAATTGAAAAAAATTATGAAGCACAATCCCCATTAAACCTAATGTTGAAGGATATAATTGAAATTGAAAAATCAATTAAAAATAACATAAAAACAACTCGAGTTAACCTGCTAAACTCGTGACCCGAGTCATGAGACGAGAATAACCTTATATAAAGAAAACTAAAACAAATCACGAACCCTAACTCTCAATCATTCAAGTGATGAAAGATGAAATTAAGAAGAAAAATAAATTAGGAAGAGGGGGGAACTCAAGCCACCTGAGTTAACTTGTTAAACTTGTGGTCTGAGTCATGAAACTGAGATAATCATAAAAAAATAAAAAAAAACAGAAAAAAACTTAGATTGAAAAAAAAACACTATTTTATTGAATTTTTTTTGTGAGAAGGGGACGTAAACCCTCCCTTCTCCTTTAGTTTTTTTGTTAATGTAATTGAAATAAAAAAATCAATTAAATACAAAAAAATAACTTGAGTTAACTTGTTAAACCCGTGAGAAGGATAACTCATGGAAAACAAATAAAACAAATCATAAAGCCTAATTTTCAACCAATCAAATGTTGAAAGATGAAATTGAGGGGAAAGGTTGGGGATTTGAGAATTTGATGTATGATGTCTCGAGAAAATATAATTTTCAGATGAAGACAACTTTGATATAGACTATTAATAATTTTCATGCGTATAGGATGGTTTATGGTTGGAGAACGCATGAAAAGTTATCATATCCATACTGGATGAAAAATAACAAGGGCATCACCTTAACAAATGGTGGTAAAATATCTTCTTTTTTTTTTATTATCACCAATAGTTCTTGCCAATCAATCACAGGTATAGAAAGATCATAAATGACTTCTTTGTAGGTAGAGTTGAAAGGGATGTTGCATCGTCGATACCGTCGAGTGCAAAATTATATGACGTTGTCTCGTAGTACAAGGGCATTGTATTTGATTTTCTCTTGTTACCTCCTGCTCTTTCTTTTTCTTGTTCTTTATTGATAAATCCTTTTTAACAAGTAGTAAAGAGGGTTTTTTTTTCATCTTTTGATTCATATTACATCTGTGTTCATTTTCTTGACCAATTTCTTTGATGAGTTAAAGTTTTGAGCTACTTGTAGCAGCTTGTAATTCACACACTCCAACACTGTTTTGGTTGCCTTTAAAAGGATCTTATCTATTCCAACAATTTCTAGTCGTCCTCAACTATATTAGAGGTCAAATTTTGAATCGACATAATTTTTTAGATACATTTACAACTTTATGATAAATTGTTAATTGTGATGGATTGATAATTTGTTGTGAATGATGGCGAAAATTTGACTGAGAAGGTTGTTATTTTGGATAGGTTTGGGTTAATTGTTTATTTAGCTTATTGTTATTTTACCATTATTGTTAGCCTTCTTGGACTAGACAGAATATTTGACACAACTCATGCCTTCCCCCCACTTTGCACTTATCCAATCAACTCAATATAAAAAAGCACAATATAAAAGAAAAAAAGATTATTTACTGACAATAGTTTATTTCTATGATCACGTGGGAAGAAATACTCAGCTTATTTATTTATTTATTTTTTAGTTTAACGTGGGTGTCCGGGCTAGCTTGCGCGCACCTCGACTAATCCCACGGGCCCTGAAGTTAACGACCATGTAAGTCTCCAGTGGCCATCATATGAGCAACCACAGGGCTTGAACCTGAGACCACAGAGGGAGCAAACCTCTTGATTTCAAGTTTTTACCACTGGGTCACCACCTAGATGGTTGCTCATTTATTTTTTTACTTGCATGGATGAAGGTCTAGCATGCTGATTTAAATCCTTTCTTGTTTACAAACCTAGTTACCAAACAATTTTTTAAAATGGCTGCCGTCTTCCACAAACTGGTACAATCACAGAACAAGACACTGGGTTCGGAGGACAGGCCTCGCCGGAAGTATCCGCCGCAGCAGAACCACCTGCCAAGAAACAACGCTTCTCGGTTTATACAGGGGAGACATTTTTGAGATTCATCTTGAATCCAAAGTCCAAAATATATCAAACAAAAACAACTTTCCTTTTTTCCATTTTTTTAAATGGAAACTAAATAAGAAATCGTGAATAAATTGACTCCATCTCCAAGGAAAGGAAGTCAAGTAAAGTGTCCTTCCATGTTCACACGTGTCATACTATCCTCCTTTTCAACAGCGAACAGTTAGAGTAATATTAATATTAGAATAGGAAAAAAGAAATAAATAAAATCCAACAAGACAGCCTGAAAACGTATTCCTAAAAATCTAAAAATCCATTGTCTTACATGAGACTGGGGATATTCCGTGCTCCATGGCAGGGCACCTTTCGCTAATCTCTTCCGCCCGCCCGTCCAGACGCGGCGCCCATTTCCATTATCATCTACTGCCCTTTCTTTCCTCCCGGCTGAATTCTTCTAAGATCCATTGCTCGATTTTGCAAGATGCACTATTAGTAGCCTGGCCCTGTACCTATTGTTTGAAATTTTTATTTGTGTAATTGTATTTTTTTAATTAAATTTAAAGATAATTAAATCAAATTTATTAACTAATGATAAAAACCAAAAATAAAAATAAAAAAATTACGCAAATATATGATGTGATGGTTTTGGAATTCACGCAAAAATCTTGTATATATAATTTTTTTTTAAGTAAATTATCTGACCTCATCAGAGTACTATATTGTACCTAAACTTGTAAAGTAAAACATCTATTCAGTATTTTACACACCTTTTATTTGCGTCGATTTCTTCTTCTTCTTCTTCGCTTGGTTCTCAGCCTGCAGCAAAGGTAAATCCTTTCTTTATTTCTACTTATTAGATCCATAAATAATGCACCTCACAGTTAATTCTGCTGCTTTTTGTTAAAAGTTTTTTTTTTTTGTAAACTCGGCTCAATTCTTGATCTGGGTTTTGCTGTTTTTTAATTGGGTAAAATCAGTTTTAATGTTGTAATTGCAGTTTTGGGGGAATTCTGGATCAGTGGACAATGATTGACTTGTTTGTGTTTTTGTTAAAAAATAAAAATAAAGTAGTGTTAGCTAATTTATGCCTTATGTAGAAGGGTGATGGAATCTATTGATGCTGCTTTCTTATTGTATTTTGGTTCAGTGTTTTGACTTGAATTGTTCATGCTGTTTCTTTATTTTACGAATATTTAATTATTAATTTTTCTAGTGAATTGTTCGAGTGTTTCAAGACTGCTCTCCTCGTATAAATGCTCATTTTTTCACTCTTGTTCGTTCATATCTTGTCAATCTGGTTTCTGATTCGGTGAAGTGTAAGTATGCTCCCCTTTTTTGCAGCATATGCCAAGTTCATAATTGGTGTTGCTAAGCTGAGGGTTTCTTGATGGGGGGTGTTTTGAGTTTAGCTAGTCCCAAATGCAGAACAAGCGACTATAATGAGGTGTTAAATAATGGAAGCTGCAAGAGGCAAAAGACATCCTCAATTTTTTATGATGAGGAAAGCCCAAGATTGATTCCATTTCTTCCTGATGAGTTATCAATCCAGATTCTTGCTAGAATCCCCAGATGTTGCTACTTTAATCTGAGTTTGGTGTCACGCAAGTGGAAGGAAATGTTTGAGAGTGCTGAGCTGTTCAAAGTTAGAAAAGATTTTGGATTAACAGAAGAATGGCTGTATGTACTGATAAAGGATAAAGCAGATAAATTATCATGGCACGCTTTGGATCCATTGTCAAGAAATTGGCAGAGATTGCCTCCAATGCCAAATGTTGTTTGCACAGACAAATCTAAAAGGGGACTTTCTGGGTTTTGGTTGTGGAATGTAGTTGGGCCAGGCATAAAAATTGCTGAAGTCATAAGGAGTTGGCTTGGGCAAAAGGATACGCTGGATCAAATGCCATTTGGTGGTTGTTCCATTGGTGCTGTTGATGGATGCCTCTATGTGCTTGGTGGGTTCTCTGGAGCTACCACCGTGAGATGTGTCTGGCGGTTCGATCCAATCTCAAACAAATGGAGCAAAATGGCTTCCATGTCTACGGGTAGAGCTTACTGTAAGACGAGCATTTTAAATAACAAGCTATATGTTGTTGGGGGGGTTAGTCAGGGCCAAGGGAGATTGACTCCTCTTCAATCCGCTGAAGTTTTTGACCCATGCAAGGGTACATGGTCTGATGTCCCAAGCATGCCATTCTCAAGAGCTCAATTAGTGCCCACTGCCTATTTGTCTGACATGCTAAAGCCTATTGCCACCGGGATGACTTCCTACATGGGAAGATTATTCGTGCCTCAGAGTTTATACTCATGGCCCTTCATTGTTGATGTTGGTGGGGAAATATATGATCCTGAAACAAATTCATGGGCTGAAATGCCAACTGGCATGGGAGAAGGTTGGCCTGCACGGCAGGCAGGTACGAAATTGAGCGTGGTCGTAGATGGTGAATTATATGCATTTGATCCGTCTACTTCTGCAGACAGTGGTAAGATCAAGGTATATGATCACAAAGAAGATACATGGAAAGTTGTCATTGGGAAAGTCCCTGTTGCTGATTTTACAGAATCCGAATCTCCATATCTGCTCACAGGTTTTCATGGAAAGATTCATGTCCTCACAAAAGACGCCAATCAGAACATTGCAGTTATGCAGGCTGACGTGCAAGATGTTTTGGGTTCCCCATTGAACTCAACTTCTGTTTCTGCTCAGTCCTTGCATGAGCATTCTGACTCATCGGAAACAGTTGTTTGGAAGGTCATAGCCAGTAAAGATTTTGGGTCTGCTGAACTTGTAAGTTGTCAGGTTCTTGATGTATAGGGCTACTTTGATTAGTGTTTTATTTAAGATATTGATGTGTCTTAGAACCTGCACAAGTGACCAAGTACTAGAAATTGGAATTTGGTGTCTGCCCATCAAGATGGCTTCCAATTGTATTCGTATTCTTAGAACTTGAAGTAAATTTCATGATCTGTTTGAATTGCCTGACAAGAAAGGTATCCGGATGTTTGCGAACTAAAGGTGTGGTATATATGAAGAAGACGTCAACCAGTCTGTCATGTGTCATTTTCAATTTTGGATGTGGTTTTCTGCATTTAAAATCATTCGTGCTGCCAATTTTCTTCTCTGGAGAGTTGGACTTGTGAAGTTTAAAGGTGAACAGTAGCCATAACATTCAACAATTAGGATGTGGAGTAACGTCTTGAATTGTTGAGTTTACAGTTTTAATTTTTCTCAATGATGTATTTCTGTCTAAAGATTTCGTGTAAGAAATATTTACGATGGTCCCTACCAAATACAAAAAAACAATCTAATACAATAAAAGGGTGCGTCTGCTTTGCTTGGTGCACCGTAAGAAGATCTTGTGTCCCATATTTTTGGTGGTTTCTGCACTACACCTACCTCTGTATCGTTTCTGCATTACAATGTATAAGCCTACAGGTAGGCCGGCTTGACCTCGGGAGCATATCTTGTCTAAACCGAATTTCTTACAACTCTTCAATTTGCCATCATAGGGAAGGATTTCTTAGCTTCTTGCTCCATTTTTCTAAAGAAAATTCAGCGAAGCAAACTGTTTAATCGAAAAGCTGAGCAGAGGATCCAACTCTGCTATAAGCCTTAAGAATATAAACTGATGAAACCAGCAACCAACTTTGGAGCTATTCAAGATACTGTTCAAGGCAAAATGACCATTTTCTACAATCCATTTGTCCATGCCATTCTATTTGTGCACATCAGCTCTAACACGAGACAAAAAAGATTTTAATGGGAGCCAAGCGAATTCTAACTTTCTAAGCAATGCAACCATATCCGTACTTCCATGGGTAGCAGAGGGCCACTATTATTCCTCTCTATCCATACACGAGTAGAAAGTAATCCCAAACAAGTTTCCTCTCCAGAAAATTCTTGACAGCTATCCAAGCTCAAGATTCTGGTCCCCAAAAACCATGCGAACGCCCACTATGGTAAGGATATTTTGCCAATTCATTTTAGTAATAGGACAAGCGAAGAAAACATGCTTCGCATAGTCATTACTCTTAGGCTAGTTTTGTGCCATCTAGACTGAACCCATTTTTCTCTGAACTGCTCAAAAACAAATCATCTATATATTGGAATTGAAATATCCATGAATTTGGAACCTTGATTGACAAGGTGGGAATTATACCCGGTTGCCAATCAAGCCAACACGAGGCAATAGTTCATTGTTTGAAGCACATAACAGGCAAGAAAGATAATATTGTACCATCGTTTCGTGTGACAACGAAGCTCATCTCTTAAAGTTATATGACTGTATTTCATTTGTTTTGTGTTTGTCATACGAAAAACTACGTGCAGAAAACTGCTCCAATAAATTTATCTTTATCTTAAAAGCAATATAAGAATCTGTTAAATGTGTGACGGAGACGCAATGGATGGAAGCTTGGTTAATCTTTTATGTTATCCCTTAGTGGAACTCCGTTTCAGCGGTTGATGGAAGATTCAGTTCAAATGTGAGCAATCATTCGACTGGAAGGAAAAGGACAGCTTAAAGGCAAATGTTAGGTGGCAAATCTGGACAAGCTGGTGTTAGGTAACAAAAATGGACAACTTTAATGTCTGATCATCTGATGTCAGGTCTTGGTAAAAGGAAGCCCAGTGCATACATGGCCTAGTTACAAAGTGTTGAGAATAGTACCATAGATGCCAGGCCTTAGAATTAGGGCTATCAACTTCAAGAATTGGTTTGGTGCCGTTGAGCTACAAACATATTGAAATGGCTAGCCCAGCACATTTACTGCGAGACTCATGGCTCGGAATTAAATGAGAATTGAGATGACCCAACTCATTTAAACGAATTCCCTCGTAGCTGGTCGTGAAAGTTATTCTGGGCTGTGACTGTGCTTGTAGATGAATTGATTTTTCAATCGAGAAAAAAGGCGTTGATGATAATCAATTGGTTCTCGTGGTCTAACGAAATTAATTAATTAATCCCCATTGTTTCAACAGTTAACTAAGTGGCCGTGCAGCTGTGCTTACTGTTATTTCACCCATGCAGAAATCTGACTTCTCTCTTGGATTTACTTGCTAGTGGGATCTCCCTTGCTCCATTATCTCTTTCTCCTGTGCTTCTCTCCGAATTCAACCACTGAATGGGCTGACAAATGGGATAATAAATAAATAAAAACAATAGTTATTGTCTTCTTTTTTTATCTATAGTGTATTTGTTTTTGTTTTTAAGAAGTGTTTTAGAAAAAAATTTATTTTAATATAATAATGTTAAAAATAAATTTTAAAAAATAAAAATAAAATATTATAAGAAAGCACACGGTCAAAACTATTATCCAAATGAGAAATAAAAACAAGTATGATACAACAAAACTGAAGTGTCATTTTCGATATTCTTTGGGTTGCATTTTTCAGTTAGATTCAGGTAAAACAAAACAGAACTCTGACTCTGAAACTCTCCCATTCCAGTAGTTTCTTTCTACATCAAGAAATTCAATAACCAGCCTCTCCTTCATTCTTTGGGTTGCTCCCATACTGTTCTCATCATTCACTAACATCCCTCTTGTTGTTGCATCAAGAAATAGAATCTTGGGGATTCAAAAGTTCATTCTCAAGTGTAAAGCACGCTCCTTTTCAGTCATAATCAGTTGAAAGATTGCTTCTTTCTTGGATTCCGAGGACGAAGTCACTATATTTGATCTGGGTTCTTGGTGTTTTGTTTTTTAGATAGTATACAAGTAGCGCTCTTAGGCACTGTTGTTGAAAGTCCTTTTCAAAGAGACTTAGTAGTGAAGGATACGTACTTGGATCTTTAGTAGAGTTTAAAGGGTGTTCTCTTTTGTTTTGGGAGTTCGTAGAAATCATTATAGAGGCGGGGTTTCAGTAAGAGATTCGTCAATGGCAACACCAGCTTCGATTGAGCTCAGATTCAGGCTACCAGATGGCAATGATATTGGGCCAAACAACTACACTGAAGCTGCCAATGTGGCGACTCTTAAAGAGCATGTAATTGAGCAATGGCCAAAAGGTTACAAATCTTTTTCACCTTTATTATTGGTTAACTTGAATGCTTCTTGAATTACTTGTACTATCTATGTGTTTTGCCTCTTTGATTAATTTTTTTTACGCTGTTTGATGCGTGTACTTCTTGGTTTTTGATTCATTGCTTCGAAACTGAGATAGCTTTCATTTTTTAAGGCTTTATTCTTGTTCTTTATGATTGTATGTTTCTAGGAATCTTTCATTTTGATACTTATTGATACTTCTTATCTTTGCCTTGTAGACATTGAGTACATCTTGTTTACCTTTTAATGGCCTTAATGTAGTTTTGCAAGTTATTTACGAGTTAGATGATTTTATCCTTATTTTCACTTCTCCAACGTGCAACAATTCTGGTAATTTCGGGGTCTATTGGGACATTAAAGACTCTGGAAGAAATGGAAACCAACTAGATTTAGATAATTTACTTGCCAAATTGGTTGAACTAAAGAAAAAGTAAGTGCTGTTTCAAAAATAATTTGCTGGTTGCTGAAAGGAAACCTGATGTCAAGAAAGGCTGATGCTGTCCTTGTTAGTACTCTGTGATTTCCGGTAAATGTATGAAAAAGAACGAGAATGGTCACAATGCCAAGTTTTGAATGTTGAAGTTTGTAATTTTTGGCTTTTCCATTATTAATGGATTAATCTAAACTTGTGTTATTCTAATATTTTAAAGCTTCCTATTCTGCATTTTGTGGTAGTAAGCCCATAGTTTATGTGGATGGTAATTGGAAAATATCTTGCTCTTTCTCTTTCCCTTTAGTTTGCACTTGTACAAAAACGGGTAAAGGGTAATCATTTAGAAAAGGCACTTATAGAAGTCTTTCTTGCCCTAAATCTTGAAATGTTGTGTGGTTTAGCGTGATTGCCAAATTACATTTTGACGTCCAATTGACTTGCATTTTCTAATATGATCGTGTCTCACTTCACAGACAAGGAAAATGGCCCGAAGACTATAAAAGATGTGAAGCTTATATATGCTGGACATGTGCTGGAAAACCATAGAACACTTGCCGAGTCCAGACTTCCTGTCGGTGATCGTCTCGCAGGTGTAGTCACCATACATGTTGTTCTGCGTCCTCCTGGTACACGTATAAACAATGGTGGGTAATCCATGTAGCATGCTGTAGATAGTATTTCAGAATGTGCTTAAAACATGCATCTGTGTGGATTATGATGGCAATAAACTATACGACTCATGATAACTATTCGTGAATTTTACCTTGTATTACCACTATGAAGTCATTGATGTCTCATTTGATTACGTGTGTGTGCATCACTAAATACATTGCTCTTAGTCAGACTAATTAATTGAGAGGGGGGGAAGCTAAGATACTTTTTTTTTTTAGTTTTCTTTTTGCGTGAGCTTGTGCTCTTAGTATCTCCCTTATCAGCTCATGTTGATGTAGGGAAATAACAATGTTAATTGACTTCATTATCTAGATATTCGGTCCCCCGTCATCCTGCATGTATTTGACTATTACATTGAATATCCGCACTCGTCCGAGAAGCGTTCTTCCCTTTTTAATCATAAGCTAGCATGTAGAGGAGGCAAGAAGTTTCACTGACAGTGAACTTAGGCAACTTCGCTGTTAACTTCATGTTTCCATTTTAAACAGCATCCAAAGGGTTTGCCTGAAAAACAATGGAAGGAATGGATAGTGCTACTCAGCACCCGAAGAACTAACACTCAATGTATCTTTTACAGGTGATCAGCGCATTGATGTTGAATGGCGGGAGGGTTGCTCATGCTCAATCTTGTAGTTGCAAGAAGAAAATATTCTGAAGCTGCTTCAGTTGGTATAGGAGCCTTTCATGTGCAGTGTGTTAGACAGTAGATGACGTGCAGTTTAAAATTTCAGGAACTCCAAATTTCAAGTGGCTTTAGAAACAAAAAAACTTGAAGTCCACCACCAGCATGCCCTCTGTTTCTTTCATCTTTTGGTTTCTTTGGCACACTACTGTGCTGTTCATTCATTAGTGTTGGCAAATGCAAGGAAAGAAATTTGTCATTGTGGATTAGAAGTTTAGTTGATATATAGGGTTTATCCTACCAACAGAAAGAAAAAGGAAAGAAGGAAAGAGAGAGAGAAAAAAAAAAAGAGTAGAAGCGCTTGCAGAAGAATTTATGATTTTGCATGGATCTGTTGTTATCACACTGGCTTCTGAAAAGTTACAGAGAAGGTACAGCATGCGATTTTTCACACGATCAATAAAACTTTGCCAGATATCCACTCTGGGTTGAGTCCAACTTTTTATCAACTTCATTTGATTTATGGCGACTCTAGTGGACCTTCCATTAGAAACGTTACTGGCAGTAACGAATTAATCAAGGATCATATTGTCACCATGTTCGCCGGGACGTTTCGGATTGGAAAATTTTATCGGTTCTTGACTATAATATTATTCAAACAACATGCTGTGTTTCAAGTTGGTCAAGTAACCTCTCTTATGATTCGCATCATTAGGCAAGTGCGTATATCAAGTGAAGTTGTAGCTTTATCATAGGTCACTTAATCATGAAACCTGTTCAATAATAGCTCCTGCATGCTCCGGCACCTAAAGGAAAATTTCATGAATGAATGAAAAAGGCACAACTGGTAGTGTGGAGGGGGAGACATAGCAACGGGGAGGAATTGGCTCAAGGCATTTTGCTAGCTTTTCGAGTGACGAACCAAAATTGGTTTCGCTGGTCAAATAATTTGATTACTATACAGTATAATGAATTACAGCAGAGAGCAAAAAGGTCATAATTTTATACTAACTATATATACTTATGATGCTAACAACCAGCAAAACACGATTTTATTTACAGAAGGTACAACTGCTTCTACGCTTTTGGCATCCCATTGCAGGCTTGTCGTATTTGAAACTTGACTTGTGCCAGCTAATTAGCCAGTAAATAGCAACCAGCAATCTACATAATTAATTAATCACGGGAGGCAGTATGGGGATATGAACTTCTGAACTCCATAAATGGTATTTCTGAGACTTCGTAAAAAAGGCACTAAAGGAGGCTTTTAAAGATGGCTACGAGGAATGGTCCCCAAGGGAGGCTGATGAGGAGCGGTTTAAGTATAGGGCTTTCTTTGATGCCGAGCATTCTTGAGAGTCATCATGAGCTTCTGTCTCTCACCTTCAACCTCTGCAAATTGAAGGCTTAGCTGAGAATAGCGGTCATGCATCTCTTTTAGTTCAGTCTCCACAGTGGTATACCTTCCCTTTAGTTCCAGCATGTCCTTAATCAACTCATTGATGTCTCTAAAGCTTTTGAATATGGCTTCCTCGTCACTGTGTTGTTTCAAGAAAGAACTGGAGCAGAATGGGAAAATTTTATATTCGTTAGCTTTCTTTTTAGAGGTTTTATCTAGTGTATAGCATCACCAATTATAGGTTTCACATATTAAGGAAATAAAAAAAATATATGTGAAAATTTCACCCCTATCATTCTTGAACAAGTTTAACCATCTACTGTGCAACCCAGTGCATGGCAAATGGACAAGGTTAGAAAGAGAATTTTCTACGTTACTACCAATGCCAACAGGAATTCTAGTATCTCAGGTGTTTTCACAGCTGGATTGAGGGGCATACCTCTGGAAGAGGATGCTTGATCTTTTCTTTGCTTGCAATGCTTCAGCAAGCTCAATTTCTAATGCAAGCACCCTCTCTAGAGCATTTCCACACCCTGAGAATTCATTGAACAAGGGGAACATGGTTCCTAGTTCTTCATTGGCCTGAGCAAAGAGCAGAAAGTTAAGTGTCCAGATGAAGAGAGCTATTACACTGAAAGGTGCAGATAGCGACCAACTTACCTTCTGTAGCTTCATAAATTCGCTTTGTAAGCCAGGAAACTTTTGGTCAAAATCATTATCATCTTGCAGCAGAAGTGAATTCTCGTTTTTCATCCTTTCTAACTGCATGCAAAAGAGAAAAAAATAAAGATTTAGAAGTTAGTTTTGTAAATTTACATTTACCAAATGGCTCTAATGCTATCTAAGACCTATGTTCCATTTCCATAAAGAATGTTTGACAGATGAGCAATCTGCAGGCATCATCTCCCTGGGCTTCAGAGTGCAGATATGTGTACCTGATTACTCAAGTGGTCCATGCTAGACTTTAAACTTTCAGCTCTGAAATGATCATTGATGATAGCTAAATGCTTCATGTCAATATGCAGCAACCTGTCTTGATTTATGAGCGCAGAACTTTTCAGCCCATTTACACCACCAGATACACAAACATCCTGATAAGCAATTACAAAAATAAATGGTTAGAGGAAAACTTTCCAACATCATAAATTTTGCAATAGAGAGGTTGAAGGATAAGGATAGCAAAATTACAATTTTCTTTACAGAAATTCAAATATTTTACTGGCTCACACCAAAAGATATGATAAACTTTAAACCACTGACTAGCTATAAATAGTAAACAAGAATTTCAAGGAAATATTTAAAAGATACTTAATTCTTTATGAAACAAAAACCACTAGGAGAAAATAACACAGATATCTGATCACAATTATATTATTTTGTGTACTATTTTCTTCTTTTATTCAACAAGTTGTTCAAAACTTAAGTTACATTATTTTTCCACTGGAAAGTAACAATACTTCAGAGACAGCAAATCTCGGACTTTTGAGACAGGAAGCAAAGGCTTGTTTTTGACTAACGCACAACTAAATTATGAAATAAGTGAAAAGGATGAATACAGGTACATTTATAGCATCTAACAAGTTCTAATTGTGGATATGTAACATGACTCATTTAAGAAAGACTGAAATTTCTTCTCAATTTATGGTAGGGCAGACAAATATATGTTACCACGAACTAATCAAGTATATATTTAATTATCCTCTTGCAATAACATAATCGATCTTGAGATATACTGAACAAATTTTCAATAACACAACCGCCAAGTTTTTGTTTCATTGATTACCTGCTCAGGTTGCCCATTCATGAGTGTGCTTGAATGGTCAGCTCTGTCAAAAGAGGCAGGGAATGCATGTTCTGCTTCTTCACTGTTCCTCGAACTATGCCTTCCCAAACACTTCTGGTTTGGATCCCCTGTTGGACCATTCAAAGGGACCGTGTGTACTCTTTTTCTTTCATAGCTTGAAGCATCAATGATTGAGTTTTTGTCGCTGGAATTTCTGATAACTGACTCATCAGAAGACAAGCAATCCACTTTGCAAGATCCATCATTTTGTTCTGCTTGCATGTCCACTAGTGATTTGGAATTCTCTAGCAATTCTTTCATCGAAGCAAGTTCAACAGCAATTTTTGACCTCTCCTTGTTGCATTCTTCCAAGGCAGCTTCAAGTTTTTGTTTTTCTTCCTTGCAGCACTCAAGACTTATTAAGGAGCATTCCATTTCAGCCTTCATCAGGTCATAAGCATTCACTTTTTCACGTTTGTCAGAAAGTACAGATTGTAACTCAGCCTCCAATTCCAAGATTCTCATTCCCAGTTCTTCATTTTTCTTCAGATGAGAAGCTTCGGATTTCTTCCTATTCTCAATTTCATCAATGGCATCTTGTAATTTCCATAGCATCTCTTCACTGTGTTTTTTGGAGATGGACAGCTGCTGCTTCTGTTCTTGCAGCCTTGTTTCGCACTGCTCTCTGATAAATGCAATTCTCAAGGACTCTTGCATGGCAACTGGCGGTCCTTCAGGTTCTCTTTTTTCACGGGCCTGGATACATTCAGCATCAGCTTTGTCTTTGAGCTCTTTCAAATGGATAGACAAGTTTCTGAATTCTTCGGTCTTCAAAATCTGATCAGAAAGCCTCTGGTTCAGCTCATTGCAGTGCTTCTGCAGCATCACTAATTCATCATAGTATCCTTCAAGGGTGATGATCTGAGCTTTCTGTTCATCCAATTTTGCTTCAAGTACTAGAAATTTTACTTCCAGCTCAACCTTAGATAACACCAGATTATCAATCTCTTCTTCAGGTGTCACCAACAAGCACTTCAGCTTTTCAAACTCTTTAGAATGCTGAGCTTTATCCTCAATATAACTAAGCACAACATTTTGAGAATTATTTTTGAATCCCTCGAGCTCAGCTCTTTTTGTCTCGACAAGTAACCTGTTTTCAGCAATAGAAGCCTCTAGCTCAGACTGAACAGAGTTGACATTTGTCATCAGCCTTGCATTCTCTTCAATGTGTTGTGTTTCACTTGCATGACAGTGATTAAGGATGATTTCCATGTCAATATGCTTCTTCTGAAGTTGGGCGAAGTGTCCATCTGAGGAGTTCAGTTTCTGAAGAAGCACTTCAACTCCACCCTCGTATTGAGTCTTCGCAAAAATGAATTTAACATCGGCAGCTATTAGAGATTTGTGCATCTCAGACAACTGAGATTTGAGAGTGGAAGCTTCTTCATGAGCATTTTTAACACATTCCTCTGACTGCAACAACAGTTGGCAAACTCTTGATTTCTCAGATTCTAGACCCGACACCAAGTGTTTAAGATGAGTCAATTCAGACTCGTGGAGACCAAATTGGAGCAACTGGCACTGCTTCTCATTTAATTGGGAAGTTAGATCTGTTACTGTACTCTGTAACCCCTCTCGCAAGCTTCTCTCATCATGCAGCTCATCATTCAGAGATCGCAAACTCGCTCTCAAACTGATCATATCTGAAGCGAGTTGGGCAGACTCCTCAGTTTTATCCTGCAAAGACACCATCAAAGCTTGCTTTTCATCTTGCAAAGATTGCAGGCATTCTCTCAAACTGTTTAGCTCCGATGCAAGCTTGGCAGATTCCTCTGTCTTATCCTGCAAACATGCCATCAAACCTTGGTTTTCATCACACAAAGATTGCAAACTCTCCTTCAAAGTGTCAAGCTCTGATGCAAGTTTGGAAGCTTCCTCGGTTTTATCCTGTGAAGATGTCATCAAAGCTTGTTTTTCACCATGCAGAGATTGCAAACTTTCTTTCAAACTGTTTAGCTCCAATGCAAGCTTGGAAGAGACCTCCTCTTTATCCTGTGAAGATGCTATCAAAGCTCGGTTTTCATCGTGCAGAAATCGCAAATTTTCTTTCAAACTATTTAGTTCTGATGCAAAGCTGGCAGCTTCCTCGGTTTTATTCCGTATAGTTTCCATCAGAACTTGGTTTTCATCATGCAGAGTTTTGATGCTATCTTTCAAGTTGCTCAACTCTGAAGCCAGCTGAGCAGACTCCACCTTATCTTGAGAAGATAACATTAAAGATTGGTTTTCATCATGCAGAGATCGAAAACTTCCTTTCAAACTCTCGAGTTCGTATGCAATCCTAGAGGACACCTCATTTTTATTCCGTATAGATGCCATCAAAGCTTGATTTTCTTTCATAAGTTCTGCTGCAGTCAGCTTAGTTTTATCAAGTTCACTAGCGACACTATCTAATGCCAAGATTTTGTGACCAAGGTCCCTGTTTTTAGAAACAAGTTCTTTCAACTGAACTGCCAAATGATCAAAATCAGAAAAAAGTTCATTGTGCTGCTGTGCACATTTTTCTTCGACTTCAGAGCTAACCTTGAGTTTGTAAGCAATACCCTCAATGTCCAACTGAAGCTTCTGCACCAAAGCATTCGACACATCTAATTCATCCACCATGTTCCTCATATCACATTCAAACTTCTGTTTCAACAATGCAAGCTCTGATTTAGCTGCAGCAATGGACACTTGTGCAATATCTCTCTCATGAACCAGACCTTTCTTCTCTTCCCTGAGCTGGAGAATCTTATCGCAAGAATTATGCTGAAGCTCTTCCAATTGCATCATGACACCAGTTAAATCCATGGACTCTAAATCCTGATAGCCAGATTCACTAGAAGGAATTCCATTGATACTTTTGTCATAGGATGCCAGCAAGTTCTGCAACTTACTCTCCATGAAATTGACTAAATCCTGCAGTTTTTCCTTCACAGAAGCCAGATCATCAAATTCACTTCTGAAAGTTTTCAACTTTTCCTGCAAAGAAAAGATCTCATTTTGAAGACCACAATTTTCTAGGGTTTTTTTCTCCAATAAACATGCCAACTCTGTTTTCTCTGCAGCACAAATCTCATACATGCTCTCATAACTTCTGTAGTGCATCACTTGAGACTCCCATTCGGCAATCTTCTGCAAGAGAAGGTGATTTTTGCTGGTGACATTTTGCAAATTTGTTTCCAAAACTTGGTTTTGTTGAGCCATCTCATTGCACTTGGCAATGCAAGTAGCCCTATGCTCTTTTAAGGCATGAACATCATCCAATGCAGAGTGCAGCTTTTGTGATAATAACCCCTTCGACTCGGTTGAAAGCTCTAGCTGCCACACAAGTTCATGTATTTTCTCTTTCATACATTTGACATCATCACTGGCTTCAAGCAAAGTTTCTTGTAGAGCCTTTGAAAGTACATCTAAGTATAGATTTGCAAAATGCATTTCACAAGCTTCTTCTTCAACCTTCCTGTAAAGCCCTTCCTGCAAATGTAGTGATCTTTTTAAGTCATCTAAAAGAATATCACAACCCAACTGCTGTTTCTTTGTCCCAACAAACTGATTTTGGAACTGAAAGAGCTTCCCCATATGAACTTCCCTTGAATCAGATCTCTGGCTCTCCGTGGTTACTGGGTTTCCTTCGAAGCCTGATTGTGAAGAATCTACAAAAGCTTGCCGGATGAGGTTCTCATTAGTTTCAAACATAGACAAAACCTGGACTGAGAGCAGTTCCAAGTCCCTTTGTAACTGGTCAACAGCAATAGAATAATTCAGCCGTGCCCTTCTGAGCGCTGCCTCTGCAGTAACAGCCCTTCTTTCAAGCTCCTTGTTCAGAGAATCCAAATCACGTTTGTCTTCGACAAGTCTTGATAGCTGGTCATTCAGATCTAGGCGCATTGTCTCCATCTCTGCCTTTGTGGATGAAACTGTATACAAGCAAGTAGCATGCTCATTTCTGAGATTCTGCAACTCCCCCAGCATCTGCCTCTGATTTTCCTCAAGCTCCTGGACAAGAGCTTCATAGTAACACTCCATCTGGTCCATTTTCTTCACAAGGCTCTCTCGTTCAGCTTTTGATTCATCCAACTCCCTCAGAAGTTCAAATATTCTTCCATTCATTGCGTTGGTAGTATTTATAGAGTCAGTCTCATGAGACACCAGTCCAGGAATATTAAGACAATGAAGCATGCCTAGTTCTGGTTGATACGAGTCAACATCAAACCCTGATTCACTTACAAACTGGCCATTTTTATGTACACTCATTTCTCGGATCTCCTTCAGGCTAGATCCTTCAGAAGGTACCAAGTGGGTGCTGGAAATTGGCAGCCCTGTTGCCTGCTTGAGATTCTGCAGCACACTGAGCAACTCCTCTATGTCTGAACAAAGAAAACTGGAATCGCTTTCATGGTATCCCAAGCATGCCTTATTTTTAAGCTCTTTTATCTTATCTTCCATGGGTAAAAGCCCATTTAGCCATCTGAGCTGCAGATCTTGAAATCTGTGATCCTGCCTGGGCTCTGTAGCATTTCTGCTGCTAAATGGAGGGGATAACTGAGAAACCTTTAGCTGTTCAAGTTCATTTTTCAACTTTGAACACTCCAACTTCAACATGGACACCTCTTTGGTCATCTCTTCTCCAGAAGCAATCTCAGAAGCAAGTTGCTTGGCAAATTTTTGGGCTTCATAACCTATTTCATCAGCATGACCCTGTAAGGAGCTTACCTCCTGTCTAAGCTCAAGAATAGATGACTCCGCCACTTCCAAGCTTCCTCTAAGTCTACCATTCACTTCATATGCAGCTGCCAAGTCATTATCTGCATGGTAGTCTGAACTCCAGGCATGAACCCAATCATTCGTTCCCTGTGCTGAAAATTGATGATCAGAAAGATCCCCTTTCTCCAGCTGAGGACCCTGGCTAAGGGAAAGTCCAGCTAAGTCACCAGAGACAGTGCTCTTAAGGCGATCAATTTCATGTGTACTGGAAGTATCATGCTTCTCTGCATATAAACTCTCTGAAGTATTGGAAGAGCCATCAAAGCCAACAGCTGAGTCTGCATATTCTTCGTTTGACCCCACCTCTTGTTTGAGTGAAGCAAGGTCTTTAGATTTGTCTTTAAATCTAACTCTGATATTTACCTATAAATCAGGCCAAAAAATAAATAACCTTGTTATTGATTGGAATCACAGTGAAAGAGGACCTTTTCGATCATAGAGAAACACTATGGCAGCAGAAAAAGGACTTCAAATATAAATATGAAGTTGCTTTGTTCACAGGGCAACTCAAAAGGTACCAAAAGTACGTACATGCACCCTTCCTCAAATTCTACAACTGCATCGACTCAGTTGTTAAATCAAACACAAAAAAAGGCACCCCGCTGATTTAAAACAGATCTTATTATCCAACAGCTGACCATCATAAGGCATAAACAACACGTGAAATTTGAACTACATAGTTTTAAGAGGAAAATGTGTAAGCAAGAATATGCAGCAAATAGTCAGGTATAAGTTACTGACATGGATACAGAAGTTAATATTTACTTACAAGGTTATGTCAACAGGCCACACAAGATTTCTTAAGATTCAGGAGAAATTGAGAAACCAGTTCACGATGTACAATATAAGCAGGGATATGTGTACAAAACAAATGACCTTACCTTATCTATCTGATCATTGTTAATCTCTTCAGAAGATGATACTTTTCCACCAGAGGATTCATTGGGACTATTTTGGTTAGTCTGCAATCCCCTTTCTCTGTGTTCCCTCTGCTGCTCAAACTCCCTAAAAACAAATAAAAAAATTGCAGATAAGTGGTTGAAGTAGATAAAGCATTAAGTTTGCAAGTTGTTATGTATTATTACCGGAAACCAGTTTTTGAAGTGAGCAGCTGTACAGTGACCTGGAAATGAACACAACAGGCAAGACATGTTGGAGTAAATGATAAATCTCCAAAACAGAAGAAAATTCCTAGATCAGGCCAGAATAAGATATATCTTAAGAGCGTATACAATTAGGCTCTCCCAATTATACCATTATATGGCCCAATCAGGAATTATATTCTTAAACTAACTTGCTTAAGACAATTTTATTTAAGAAAGGATATTCAGAATTTCTCACATGCAAAGAAGTTCCAGAATCAGATCCATGAAGAGGCAGGGCAACAACAGATGGTTTTAATGC
>Ga0307508_10002168_pt1 | contig 21022 bp, 25 predicted proteins | sample 9_EM_MG_FD_203089 | JGI IMG/M metagenome (GOLD analysis project Ga0307508, IMG submission 203089) | Populus trichocarpa ectomycorrhiza microbial communities from riparian zone in the Pacific Northwest, United States - 9_EM | ecosystem: Host-associated > Plants > Roots > Unclassified | place...
ATTCCATTGAAGCTTTATTAGTATATATTCATGATGTATGCCAACTACTGAGACTTTCTAAATTGTGGTTGTGGGGATCGAGAAGGTTGAGTGAGGGCATCATGGGCAGTTGTACCTGGGTGTACGCCTAGTACTTTACATACTCCACCGAAAGGCCTCCTCAAGAAAGATCAAAAAAATAATCGAAAAAGCAAAGTTAAAGCAAAAGCCAATTAATCAGCGTAACATTCGTCGCCACCTCCCAAGTCAACTGGGTTCCTGTTCCACATTCCCAAAAGGAATTGTCAAAAAAAAGAATGAGAAGTTTTATCAGCTCGACGATCTGCTCTCTTTCCCACCAGATTCATATCTCATAACCCACATGCGGAGCGCGCGGCAAGAGGTTGATCTATTTCTTGGCGAACACAGTCTCGGACTTCTTGGCGAATACAGCCTCGGCGTCGCTGTAGGTATGCTTGTCTCAATCTTGACCTGCGTCTTATGTCTCGCTGATCGTTACCGTAAGGTTCGCTCCTCGCACTGTTTGGCGATGCTCCCCTTAAGAACTCCTGCGCCTCACTCATCTCGGCGGCAGCCTTGGGTTCCTCGCTTCTTCTCCAACTTGCCACGGGCTGTAGCCTTATTCTTGGCGTTGACGAGAGGCTTGAGGTGAAACTGCCTAGCTATGGTGTATAGCGCTGTTCTTATTCTCTTTGTCCTTAGCCTTGGAGTTCTCAAACTTATTGAAAAGCCTTCCAAACAAAGCTACACACGACCGCCGGTTCCGACCCCACAGAGAAATCCGGCGATATCGCGGTGTGCCATGCCTCAGCCGGGGACATCCCGAACTCCTATCGCAAGGCTGCTTGGTGACGTACCTTGACAAGCACCCTACCAATTGTGCCTTCTAATCCTGGGTGATTCGACTCCCAAGTTATTACCTTTTGCCCGAGTTCGCGAAGCATCAATCATCAGGGATCCCTTGGGCCCGATGGCCCCCCTCCCACTTTCATCTCTTCAAACCTGATACATGACTGTATCTACCAGCATCCCTGGCTCGCGGATTTCCGCGCTTCTCGGGCACCGCAAGAGGCCACATGTTTGCTGTGTTCCTCTTTGGTGTAGTGCCGTCTTGCGGCATGGACAACAACTCCATGGGTATTTGAATCGCCAATGTCCGCCAAATGCCCTTTGAATGATGCTTGCTTCTCAACTTGCAACTCGGCCATAATACTTCGTTGGGGTACTGACAGTGGTGTAAGGGTAACTTTCTTGCTCCTCAGCATAGCGACCGCCTTCTGGGCATATCATGGACGCACTGGCTATGCCTTCCATGGGAAATGCGACAGCAGCGGTGCTGTTCCGCAACGTGAACAACTGTCGATGCACTGCCCACACAACTCCACTGCTTGCTGCATAATACCTTCTAGATCTCCAATAGGCCGTGCATAGGGTTTCTACCTGCTTCGGAGCTGGGTTTCAGCAAGTATACGGCGCTCGACTCCAGTAGGAGAATCATGGAGATGTCCGCAGTGCTTTGTGACAACCAGTCTCTCCTGCACCTGCAAAAATACAGCTCTTTTCCGCCCAAGTTCGTACTCGCGCTGCTTGGCGCCGATGGGGGAAGCTGTGGGGTTGCCCGCAGGAGTGCATAGTAGTCCCTCGGCTTTGGTGTCGGGGATAGCCTGAGCAAAGGTTTGGAAAAGTGCCTCGGATTAGATGGTGCTATTGGCGCTGGCTTGCGCCGTGTGCTAGCTAGATATCTCAGTTTCACCAGATGGTTTCCAAAGAGCAGCCACAACAGAATCCTGAGGCTGCCTCTTCCCACATCTTCCATGAAACAGCCTCGCCGCAAGCCCAACTTCACGGACACTTCTGGGGTATCTATTTCGTCCACCAGTACTAGTTCTTGACGAATCTCCGATGGCAAAATGCGAACCGTTAGCCGAGCCTCCAGATATCCGCCTGCTCTCTCAACTTCTTTTCCCTTTCCCTGGGTGTGAAATTTTCTCATTGCACCCCCTTATGCTCCCCTCCAATCTTTTGGAGGTTGTATTCGAACTTGCTGACGGCAGGCACGATGGCCTAGCCAGTACGGCCGCGATCATTTCCTCAGCAGAAAAGTAGAGTTCCGGCTTCACATCAGGGGGTTGTGTGCATCTTCCTTCCCCCCCGTTCTTTGGGCCAGCTAGGGATCATGGTCCACCGTCCACGCACACAGGATATACCGAAAGGCTCTCAATGGATTTTTCCACAATGTACAGTCCGAACTTTTTAGGATGTTTTCAGGTCCAACGCCGAGGACGCGTCCATCGGCACTGGAGTCAAACTTCGGGTAGTTCCGTGCCAGCCCGGCGGCTAACGGACGTGGATGTGCAGGGGTGGATGGCCATAACTTGGGCGATATATTACTAGCACGACTTTATCGTTATCGGTGCAACTAGTTAATTTAGTTTTTGTTTATTCATATATACCGCATACAGCCTTTCCAGACTATGGCGGCGCAATTTTGTCCAGGCTTCCCGTCTGCTGTCCGCGCGAGGCGGCACATTGCAAGCTCCCCTGTGTCCTCCGCCCAGGACTGTCCCGAGGAAACGTACTTGCGTACAATGGAAATAAAAAAAGGAAAGAGCAACGGAAATCGAACAAAAGGACCGTAAAGAAAGAACAAAAGAAAAGTGTGCCCGTCCCCTAATTCTCGCCCACGGATGCCATGAAGGAGGGCTTGGGTAGGAGCGGCGGTCCCTCCCCAGCAGCCAGCTCACCCGCGACCCCCACCTCCTCCGCCTCCGCTCTCTTCTCCTCTTTCTGCTCCCTGCGCTCCCATTCTGACACCTCGCTTCCCGCGTCTTCCTCAGCCGGAACCAGCCTTCCCGCATCCGTGGTAGAGAGGAAGTCCAGTGCCGCCTGGCTGCATCTCCCATCGGCAAGGAGGTCCCGGACCGGTCCTTTCCCCTCCCACTTTCCTCCCGCACCTCTGCGCACAGGATCTCCTGCTGAGCCTTCCATTTGGGGCGCACCTTGGTCCCCACGTCTGCGTCTGGTACCGGCACCACAGCATTGGGCGCAGGGCCGATTCTTCGTCCAATGGAGGTACGGTCCGGTGAGGCAGTGGCCTGTCTTCATCTGATAGAACCTTGAGGCGAGCCTTTTAGGACTATCTGCAGCCGTGCCGTCGGGCTTCTGACGGCTCGGCATCCTGTACTTCTTTTTGGAGGTCCGGCCTCCCGCCCACTGCCTCGCCTCAGACCACATCTCCTCCGAGATGTTCCGCTTGAGGCGTGCGAGCGGCCCGGGAGCGGCATCGGGCGTGCCTCTGCCCGGTCCAAATCCCCTAGCCATTCCACCCCGCGGGCGTCTGGCTCCTCCGTTGCAAGCTTGGCCCATTCGTCGGCCTTCTCGTTCCCTGCGACGCCCTTATGTGCCAGACACCACCTGATCTCGATGGTGATGCCAGGCCTGGCCCTCCGCAGCACTGCGGTGTGCTTCCTGGCCTGTAGCACGTACATCTGGCTGGGGCCAAGGTCCTCCGAGGCCATCCGTCTGATGGCAGCTTGGGCATCCGTGAAGATCGAGACCCTCTCCGGCGTCGTCCGTCTTCGTGAAGCCGATTCTAGTGCCCTTGCGACAGGGCACTCCGCCTCGTAGGCCTCCTGGTTGTAGCCCATGTGGGTTTGATGCCCACCCTGGATTGGCTGTTTTTCCATACTACCGCATATCCGGTAGCTCCGTCGTCCAGTCGCGACCCGTCCGTGAACATAGTCAGTCCGGGCCGAGCCTTCTCTGCCTCCGCCTTGGCTTCGACTTCTTCCAGCAGCAGTTCCGCGCCGAGGGTCTCTAGTTCCTCTAAAAAAACTGTACTCTCCACCCTGCCCGAGCACGAGAAGGAGTTCGTGAGTCTCCGTCCAATCGCTGTTGGGACGCCGACAATCTCCCTGGCCTGGCCACACTGCGGGAGGCGGAGCAACCGTAACCCGAAGCGTCGCTGCCTGTTCTCCAGCTCGGCTGCCGCTGGTCTGAGTCCGGACTCCATCAAGGCCTCCAGGTTAATTGTCCGGAAGCAGCCTGTGGTCGCGCGCGCCTCTTGGTTGACCAGAAGCTGCAGCTCATTTGCCTGACCGATGGTGCACCGGGTTTGGTCCCCCTTCCACCAGAGCTCCAAGCCGAACATGGCAACTGACTGGACGCACGCCGTCATGACCTTTCTGCAGTTGGCTGGCAAGAGGCCTATCTGTCCTGCAAGCCTGCGAAGCCGTGCCACCGCGTTCTTCCCTCCTTCAGCCGAATGGCGTGATGGTCCTTGAGCGTGAGCTGGAAGTCTAGCCGGACCCCAAGCCAACGCGCCGCTTCCTTGTTGAATGGAACGATGTTGGCGCCGCCCTCACCGCTGCCGTGGGAGGGGTTCTTCTTCCTGCGAAAAATTGCCGCCTCATTTTTTCCATGGTCGAAGGCTGCTCCGTTGCTCGCTGCTCAGTGGATGCTGCCAGGGATCCCTGTGGGATGTCGGTATCCACTGGGTTCGCTTCGCCCACTTCCCCGTCAAGGACAAGTTTCATCTGTTGGTCTGACATGAAACTGGGTGCAACTAGTTGAAGTAGTATGGTGCTGAAGCGAAATCCGGTTCCCTCGGTCTTCGGGACAGGCCCCTGGTCAACTGTCTGTGGCTTATGGTATCTGAAGATGATTGTGAGGTAATCAGCGCCTAGCCCGCCTCGCTAAGGAGGCGTGACTGGTTCTCATGCCTTTCGTCGCATCCGGCAGATCATCCTAGGAATGTTGACCAATGGAAGCTGTGGGCAAGTGTACCGGCCGCCAAACTGCGTGGTCACTTCATCGGCATTTCTATCTTCTTCCAATAGTATGTATGTAACTAGATACGAACTGAATTACCGTGGTGGCGCCATTCGGATAGCTAGACTGACCAAAGGCGTTGGCCGTCAACGGCTTCCCGCAATCCTACCAGAGGTTAACTGTTAGTTGACGTGATATGAGCTAGAAGTTTGGGATGTCAGAACTTACGTTGGGCAATACTCTGTCCATAGTATTCACCCGGTACCGCTGTGTGTATTTCGGGCGGCATCGGTCCATCATCGCATCGATCATGCTCCCTTAGAGCCCGGCCGGTGAACACCACCGTTCTGCGACTGGATCGCCGGCACAACAAGCCACCACCTTCTCAGCGAGAGCAGGATCCGAATTCGCCGCGGCACTGGTGGGAGCTTCTTTCTTTAGAACGTACCACCGGACCTCGCTCGCTGTCATCTGGTATGTGAGAATGAACCGGGGAAACTCCACGACGGATCTCTGCCTCAGCTGCAAAGAAAAAGGCTGCTGTGGTGGTTTCACCCCGGTATATCGTGCTATTTCGGTGTCGCTGGTGCCCCTTCTGTTGATCGTTTCCTATCTTCTCCTCGGGGAGTGAGTTTCTCTCACGGGGAGACATGACGGACTCTGGGCGATCAGGTGTGGGTGGTACGTGGCTGCTCTGGTCTCCCGCTCCGGGCGGTCCGACGGGGGTTGCCAAACGGCTGAGAAGGGGTGCTCGGGATTATATCAACTTTAGCAGCCATCGGACGAATATCATCGCGAGGATCCCGGGGCCTATGACCACTGGAGCTCGGCCAGTCGCTCCCGGGTGTGTGAATTGCAACACCGTAAGATGCTGTGCGCTAGCCCGCAGAAGATCCTGTAAGTATCCGTGAACCTAGTCACGCCGTGACTTAAGTGCTTCTCGGGAGATCTTACGCGGCTATGTATCCGATGGTGGTTCAAACGGAGAAAGGATGTGAAATCTTTTCTCCTAATCCGTTAGAGTGCAAACTCTTCGAGATAGGATTTCCGCTCCATGTTTGCGTTGATCTGCTGCTTCAAGACAGAGGGTATTGAGAAAACACGCAGGCAAATTCTCACCATCAGGGTGTTGGGTATTGGTATTGGGTATCGGAAAAACGGAGCCACACAGTGAATAGAAACTCATGGGAGATAGATGTGGAAAGAGAGGCATACAACTAAAAGAACCTATTGGTTTGTGGGGGTGAATTGAGATGTAGAATGAAGAGAGAGGGTGCTTTGGAGAGAAAGGTAGTGAACGTCGCTTGACATTTCATCGGCCGCTAACGTCTGTTTGGCTTTACGGCTAGAGTGAGTGCGAACTAGTATGCCAGATCAAGCACCGGCGACAGCAAATACAAGCTAATTATGCAACGATCCGCACCTTTGAAGTGGTGGAACAACTGCAAGACTGATCAGTGCTGCTGGTGAGGCTCGTAACGAAGTCTGGAATATGTACCTACGGATAGCCTGACCAGCGGCGACTCAGAATTCAGGTGTGGTCGAAAACGCCAGGCAGACGGGAGCGGAGTGACGTCACCACTACAGCAGCCCTGCCCGATCACAGCACAAGGTAGAGCTGGGGGGACAGAGCGGGCAAGAGTGCAGACTCGGACTGATCGATCTGCGTCTGCGGCAGTACAGACAGCGAACTTGGTGCCCGATACATTTGGACTTGGGTTGACATTCACGCTACGCTGTTTGGTGCCGCACCGTATTTGACTTTGACTGCAATAACCAGACGCCAATAGCCATTTTCAGCAGCTTCAAGTTGTCACCAAGCGTCGAACGCAGCAATTTTCAGGAGTGCCGTTGTGGTGTGCCAAACACAAACTGGCTGGGCTTTTTTTTCATATTTTTTTCCACATTTTTTTTTCTTTCAAAAAATAAGTAACTGAATTATACACCAACTCTATATTCGCTCTGGTCGTGTTCGTTCGTGCTGTGCACATCTTTGCCGACGCTAGCCAGGCATATTGGCTGACCCCGCCGTACTCGTTTTTGCCGTGTCTGCTCCGGCAGTACGTTCTTACTGTACCTATCCTCCCTGCCGTTGATCGGTGCTGACCGGACATACCAGTCACCGTTAGGTGCCCGCCCCCGCAGACTACATCGGTTGTCCCTGCGGTAGTTGTCCTCAATTCCGTTCTCGCCACTTCCGTTTCCGCTGGTAGTCCTGGCCCGAGCCGGACACGCAATGGAGCCCGTCTACCTACATTTGGAAGTCCCTTACCCCTGCGCCTATGTACGAAATGAACAAACAGTAGGGGCCAGGATCGCCGCTACCTAATCTCTAACACATGTGCAGCTCCTTACAGCAGCTGGAAAGCAGAAACGTCAACTGCGGGGTTGGCCACCGCTCTCGGTATATTTCCCGCCTCCGGATTCTTTATGTACGCGCATTGAACCGACCCCCGCCAACCCGAATATCCGATAAAGATTATCGCCATCCATCGCGCCGCATAGCTAAGCAGCTTTTACGAATTGGTATCTTTGTATCCGGGAGTTAGCGCTTTTTCCGGGGATGGATGAATCGCTGGTTATCCGTCCGAATATCGCTCAGTCGGAGACTCGACCGATCGGCGTTAGGATATTTCACATCGGCTACTGCTGACCTGGTCTCGAATGACGGATTGGAGGATTTCGAATGACCGGGGTATCGATGTCCCACCCACCGAACTTTCACCAGGCCTGCATTTGTACTACTTCGGGCGCTGAGTGCTCTTGGTCTTGGATCAAAGTCCGGTCAAGCTCTCACCGATGCAATCTACTGAGGGAATACATCCAAACGGAGTTGGCATTCGCACAGAATATGAACAAGGGAATAACTTTAAAGAGGGCGGCACTCTGCCTACGCTTGTTGTGTGTGAAGACAAACCCGAAGGCCAAACGACTGATCTCACTCACACACTGCCTACATGTCAATGGAGAAGGATACTGTTACGGCGACTTCCAGCTCTGGCGGGGGTGATGCGGCCGACGATGCGCTACAGTTCGTGCAGTGCAGCGATGCCCAGAACGTTCAGGCCACGGAGATCGACGAGAAGGCGCTCGTGAGGAAGATTGACAGAAGGATTGTTCCCATCATGTTTCTGTGCTATCTGATGCAGTTCGTCGATAAAGTCTTGCTCAATGTAAACATCCACTGCTCTTTGGGCCCCTGTGAGAACGATCGGAGCTGACACGACATCTAGTATGCGAACGTGATGGGTCTTTCAAAAGACCTCAAACTCAAAAACAACGAATTCTCATGGCTGGCCACTGGCTTCTACCTGGCATACCTCATCGCCGAATTCCCAACGAGTACTCTCTGACCTCCCTCGCCCGCGATGTACCTGGCTGATCGTCAACAGATTATCTGCTTCACAAGCTACCGGTGGGGAGGTACTTGGGGGCGAACGTGGTGCTGTGGGGCATTGCTACAGCGTGCACCGCAGCGTGCCATGATTTCCGCTCGATTCTTGCTGCCCGCATCTTCTTGGGAATCTTCGAGGCGTGCATCGCGCCAAGCTTGATCCTCGTCACTCCTATGTGGTACACTAAATCCGAGCAGGCGCCACGCTTTGGGCTATGGTATTTCCGATCTCTATGTCTTTATTCGTTTCCCCAATTTCTAATCGCATCGTATCATGGGGTAGGTATTGCGGTCTTGGTATTGGCCAGATCCTCGGCGGAGCTATCTCCTTCGGCTTCCAGCATTTCACTCCCGCCAACGCTTCGATCGAAGGCTGGAGAATTATGTTCATTGCCCTCGGCATTGTCACCGTCTTAGTCGGAGTCGCTACATACCTGTACCTCCCCGATAGCCCGATGACGTCCGACTGGCTCACCCTGGACGAACGCGTCTTCGCAATTCGCCGCGTGGTGGAAAGGAACCAAACCGGCATCAGTAGCCGTCGATTCATTCCGAAGCATGTCGTCGAAGCTCTATTGGATCCACAGTTTTACTTGCTCTTTGTATTAACTGTGCTGGTCTGTCCAACCCTCCTTTTATCCAGCGGTTTGACGCTGACCGCGGGGATGTAGGTTTCCCTCTCCTCGGGGGTCATCTCCACTTACAGCGCAACCCTCATCCGTAACTTCGGATTCAGCCCGCCAACGTCGGCGCTCCTCAATATGCCATCTGGGGTCGTCTCGATCGTTGCCATCGTCGCCAGCGCTATCGCCATTGGCCGCACAAACAAGCGGTGGCTCTGGTCGATCGCGCTCGTGATCCCCGGGATCATCGGCGGAGGCCTAATGTCCTTCCTTCCGGTGGAGAACAAAGGCGGCTTGCTTGCCGCAATCTACCTTATTAACACTATCGTGGCAGTGTTGAATATCATCTACTCGTGGGCTGCATGCAACATTGCCGGCCACACCAAGAAGGTCGTCGTCAACACCTCCATCATGATAGCCTTCTCGCTCGGAAGTATTGTCAGTCCCATGAGTTTCCAGGCCAAAGACGCACCGCAGTATACCCCCTTGCCCGAACCTCTCCTTTCACTGAAACGCTGATGGAGACAGGTATATCCCCGCGAAAATGCTTGTACTCGCCTCGCAGGCAAGTGTCGCGCTCGTCGCGGTGCTATTGCGGCTGTGGTACGGCTACGAAAACGCACGGCGAGAGAGGAAGGCGCTTGCGGTGGGCGCTCTGCCGGAGAAGAGGGACCAGGCTTGGTTGAATCGTGAGTTTTTCCCTCGTCTGGGTACTTGCGGACGCGGTGCCAATAACCTGAACAGTTACGGATAAGGAGAATACAAAATTCCGGTACAAGTACTGAGCAGTGGACATGTTCTCTTGAATTGCTGGATACATTAAAGGCTACCTCCGTATATACCGCAAATAGCTGGAGGAAGACAGACTAGAGTACTGATTATATATTGGCGAATAACTACATACCTACACCGATCCACTCCTCATTCTTCAGCAAACGCTTTCTGGTAAATGGTATGTGCACACTTGCTCGCCCCCAAAGGAATCGGAAAATGAAGTAGGAATTACCGCCTCCTATCCACTGCACCCACGGTTTATCCCTCTCATGCCATTCGCGAATTCTCTGTGCGCCAGGGCGGATAGCAGCCTGCATCCGGAACCAGAAAACATATGCAGGGACAGCTGATGGGTGGGTAGTACAGCGTGCACCGCCGGGCAGATTGCCTATCACACGGTACGGCGATAAAACGTGGGCGCGTGACTATTTTTTACTCTCTCGTCTCCGACTGTACCGCTACGATTGACGGTTTATTGATAACAGTGTCCAGGTTGCACACGCGTGGTAGTATGAATTCTCTGCTGACTGTACGCGCACGAAGCAACTATCTAATGTCACTCTTTTGCGAAATCATCACAACGTAGCTTTTATTTGGAGACACAGACTCAAGCTAGGCTGGGTTTGCATCGTGCGGAGGGTTTAACGCCCCCTCTCAGAACTTTCGTCAGAATCCCCATGAGCCTCGAGAGCAAGTCTCATCAGGATCCAGCTCCAGCACACGTCCAGTCCGGCATCCCAAGACTTGATGTCCTTCTCTCGGTCTCTGATGCGCTTCTCGTTCTCGGAGATCTCGCTGGGATTCATGAAGGCGTACTTCTGACGGTCGCTCATGAGGCGGAGAACGTGAGCGTACCTAAGCTCGGCAAGAGTTTTCTTGGCACGACCGTGACGGTCGATCTGGTGGAATGTTGGCAGATGAACACAATAAGCGGGAGGTACTTACCAGCCAGCCGACTTCGTTGTACCACTCGTCGTTGCTCCAAGCGATATACTCAGCAGAGCAAGCACTCAAGATATCATCGGAAATGCCGCCAGACAGAGAGTCCCGCTCCAAGATAGAGCCTTCGGACGTGTCACCACAGCTTTGAGCCTCCCGGGAGCCCCCACCGGCGGAGTTGTCCTCATCTCCCCTGGGGCGGCTTGGGGCCAACCCCAACGGCAGCCGTGGATCGCGCTCCGCGACCTTCTTGGACAGGTCCTCCGCCGGACCCACCAAGCTTGAGATCTTCGGGAATGTACTGCGAACCAGATACAGGTCCTTCATATACGGAGTCTCTGGTTTCACAAGTTTGATGCCCGCCTTGAACTTCTTCGGCAGAGGCTCTTTGTTGTTGCCGCCGAGCCGCACCTCGATACCACGCTTCGAGATGGTACTTGTGTGAGGATCCAGACCATCGACATTGCGTCTGGTAAGGAAACCCCACTCGTCGGGGTCGTTGGCGATAAACGAGCCATCGTCACCGTCGCTGTCCCACTCGCAGGCGCTCGGAGACTGGTCGGAAGCGGCGACGACCCTAGGGCCGAAGATGGCGAATATGTCAGGACCACTCGGAGGCAAAAGGGGCGGGCCCGTAGGAGGGCCGAGACTGGGCCCTCTGGTGACAGCAGAGATCGGGGGGCCGCGATTGCCGTCGGTGGCTTTCTGAGCAGTACTGTTGACGTTGTAACGGATACCTGGAAGCTCATGCTTGGGTTGGAGATGAAGGGCCCCCTTGGGCTGGAGACCGAGAGCGCCTCCCGGAGCTCTTGAAGAAACCCGCATCTTGGACATACTAGCAGCAGTCCCGTGAGCGGAATCTGCCATGGACTATCCTCCAAGTTAGCAACGAAAGGTTTGATCGAAGGTGGAGATGAATTCTACGTACGTTCGAAACCAACTCTCTCAATACAAACTCCGAGTCATGATCCTCTAGCCGCGTCTTGCTGCTACCACTACCAGAGATAAACATTCTAGAAGGAAAGTTGTCGAACTCGTAATCGGGGTCGGTATGTATCGTCATCGTAGTGCCTGAGTTTGGTTGGAACCGAACAGCTCTCTTGGGTGGTGGCTGGTCGGGATGAAGTGGAAGGAGATCTGGCCTGACCTTTGAGATTGCTTGCTGCTGCGGTGGTGAGAGGCTTAACCCAATCACTGAAGTCGTGCGCTGGTGGGGTGAAGAGAAGGTGTCGGAACCGAAGGCGGCTGGGCTTAAAAGAACGGCAAACATCGAAGTTTAACAGTTTGCCGTTAAAAGAAGGTGACCTATTTTAACCCTACTCAAAATCAGCCCTAGCTGTGACCCTCGAACAAGGAAAAAATCTGTTGCGTCCCCCATCATCGGTCATGTCATTGTCATGAGATGTGGCTCGGGCGGGGCATGAGCGCATTCTGGGAGATGAGACCGATAGCGTCAACATACTGGCCTCTGGAATAGCCACAGAAACCGATAGGGCGTCCCGCGCTGGGACGCTCACTCTACACCGAATATACACCATATACCCGTCTACGCACATTGACAGCCATCAACAATTGTCTCGGTATTTGTTCACATGATGTCCGACAGTGTTTCCATGGTGGGATCCATAGATCTGTCGACAAACCAACAACGGCCTCCGATATACTGGAAATAGTTGTTTGACTCCAGACGACCAACTGTGTGTCGTCGACTCGTCGGACTAACCTGAGAGAAGTGTTAGCAGCCTATCAACATGAAGCTCTGCATTCTTTGTCCGTCCATCTTGTCCGCTCTGCTGTGCATATATGTACCTTGAAGGCCTCACCTCTCGCTCAGAAATTCTAACCGATATACTGTGCCGTGTCGCCGCCGTCCTATTTACAACACTTCGAGCAACTACGTAGAACGGGTGATCGGACGTGACTGGTGGTCGGGAATTACCGAACATTCAAAAGTCTCTGCGTCGAACCACTCACACTCATCCTGGCAGTGGTTTCCAATCCCATAAATAGTCCAACATCACCTGGTCGCGACACTCTCATCCCTTTTTCCAACAAAGCGAACTTTTACCAGCAGTCACACCGATCACTCACTGGACGATGCCGGCTCTGATAAGCTGTGGTTGCACGAACGTCAGCAAGCGCTGTGCCGCGTTCCGTCGTACGGGGGACTGCACGGACCCTGAAGCCGGCGAGGTGATGATTCCGTGCGGCCACTGGATCGCCGGGCCGTGCTGCGCTAAATGGTCGCGCAAGGTTCGCTGGGAGAGCAAGCGCTCGCCGCCAAAGCCGTGCGGCTGCACGGATTCTACCGGATCCGCTGGTCTCGCCACTTGGTTCTGGGAGCGCTTCGGTTATCTCGTCGATCATACGCTCTCGAAGCCGACGGCTGCCATGCTGCAGAAATACAGGAAGAAGAGGGACTTGAAGATTAGCGCGAGTGGTGGACGCTAACGGAATGTGGATTTCGGTTTGAAAGCGCGGGAGATCTCTTGGCTGGCTGGTGGTGTTTGGGTTTATGCTTTCAGGTTGTGTGGCAATTTATATCTCCTGACTATACCACTGCTAATCACGCATTCCAGGTTAACTATTTCATCACTGAACTGCTTCTCCTACCTCGCTGGCACGTGAATCCTCTGGCCACTATTACTGCAGCTAGAATACCTACCGATTTTAGCCACCCTGTGGGCCGGTACCGTCGACGTGTATAGTATTTTGTATGCTATCAGACCACTCGTCTTCACTAGATGCCAGGGAAGCTCCCTGCAGCATTGCTCGGTATATGCTCTTACTGTGGCGGCACAACGGTGGAAAGGAGTGGCACGGCGGATTGTACTCTACATGCCTATTCTTCACGATGGCTGCATCAACAGAATGTCACCCGTTTCAGCTGACGTAACAGTTAGGTTAATCTCCCGCTTCTCGTCGCGCTCATCGTGCCGTGGCCATGTTGACAGCACATTTAGAGGGAAGCTACTCTGCCATGCATTGCCACTCGTCTTGAACACCACTACAATACGAAAAAAAAACGGATGGTTTATCTGGCGAATATTCCACCGAGCCATCGCCCCCGTGTCCCGCAAAGCCGCTATATTCTTCTCCGTACAATTCAGATCAAATCAAACCAACTGACGAGCAAATAAGTAGAAAAAAATCATCGAACCCCAAACGGAACAAACCGTCCTCTTGTGCTGCCCGTGCCCGCAGCCTACTTGGGCACGGGCACTGCTGTTGATCTTCTCCTCCTAGCCTTCGGAGAGCTGGTGGGAATCCGGAGCGGGATGGTGATTGGGATACGACTAAAGACAGCAGGTGTGGTGGAATGAGGGGGAGGTGAGATAAAGTGAGGGCAGAGAGAGAACACCTTCTACTGTCTTGTAGCTAGCAAGGCTACCACCCGTACACCCGCGACACAACACCAACCTCGCCCGCATTTCGTTCGGCTTCCCGCCCTTGGTTCTTCTGGTCCTGCTCCGGCGCGTGCCGGAGAGGCGAACGCTCTTAGGCCTCTTCTTCCTCCTCCTGTCTCTAGCTGCCGGGTTTCCACTGTTCCTCGGCCTGGGAGCAGCCAGCGGAAAAACATCTCCACCAAAACTCTAGTTAATCATCAGACCTCTGACTTTCGTGATCGGCACCCGCCAGCCCAATCGTATCGCCGTCTCGTTTCTCCTACGCAGAAGGATTCGGGATTATCAATCGTACTACCAAGCTTTGAACCCACCTTCTGGTTCCATTCGTCGCTTCGCTGCAGAGAGGACACGAAGTCCTCCTTGCTCGATTCTGCCGTTTTCGGGAATCGTTCTTCTTCCACCCTCTAGGCCATCCCACAATGCAGTGCCGAACTTAAGCCCTATCCATCTACCTCTTCCACCCCCACAACCCTACTCCCCCCACGTCACGCGGGAACTTGTTTGACGGGGAAGATAGCGATCACTATGGTCGTTCGTCGGCATCCATACTCACAACGGAAGACATGTCGTCCACGAGCTCATTCGGGCAGCCGCAGTCCTCGACGATGGCGACGGTGCCCCGGGAGTTCTCGTGAGCCTTATGTACGAACAGAAGGTCGGCCTTCCCGTAGGGTACTCTCACCGTCATCTCGAGAAGTAGTCCACAGCTGTCTGGCATGACAGTAGATGCTTCACTGGTCGTACTTGGATTCAAGGTGATGTCTCCCGCCGTACTCCAAAGGTTGGTGATCTGGCTCGCAGATGACGGTGTACTTCGGAGTCGCTTCTTGCTGGCCCTTATGTGGCTAGAAGGGTCGAACGGACCACCGAGCCGACAAAGGTGATGTACAGTAAAGGGGCTTTGACTGGGATGGATATGGTTGAGCCTCTGAGGACCCCAAACTTCGACAGTGGAGATGGAGGGTGAAGCCGATACTAGGGTGTCATATCCTTCGAATCCTCTCATTGTCAGGCCGATGGGCCTTCAGCAAATTCCGAAAACAATCAAGGAATACCCTAGGCCTATTCTAGTGAAAGCCATCTAGGAAGCTTCGAGCAGTAACGCTAGTGGATTTGTGGACCGGTGCACTGAGTAATGAACTTTGTTTTCTTTCGGCAATCCAGTCGGAGGCCTTAAGTCATTTGAGTTTTGACAGCCGAGACGGGTTGAGAAGAACCATTGCAGCGGTGGAGAGTTCTGGTGGGGGCGAGCTAGTTTATTGCAAAGGAGGAGACTTGATGACAGTGTCCCATAGCTATAGGAAGGAGGTTGTACTGGCGCGAAAGTCAATTGAACCCTCGAGCAGCTTTTTGCCTATGTACATAATTCAGCGACAAACTGGTGATGGGTCGTTGGAAAGATGTACGTGCATACTGCCGAGCCCAGCTTTTCTTTCCCTCTTATTCTCTTGCGCCTGAGCGTCGATATCTTGCTGGCTGCAACAAGCCGACGGACCAAGATGGAGTCGGTTCGCGACTCCGCTTCTCCGCACTTTACCGCCGGCCAATAGGGAGAAAGCACCCGTTGAAGCCTCTATCTATGTACTGGCTCGATATCATCGGTACCATTTGGTACCAAGTGACCACCGACATCAGGAAATGGGGATTACGCATCTCCGATATGCATACGTAATGAGTCGTTCCACCCACCCGCCCACAAACACAGGTCATCTCGATCGATGATTTGTGTTGTGCAGCTCCACTGTCTCTGGTACTCCGCGGCACCGGGAATCCATCGCATCACAGCAATTTGTGATATGAATTTGCGGCTGCACCGCGCTGGGAATCCCTGGAGTGGGTAGCTAACTCCCGCCCAGCGCCAAATAAGCAAATACACGGTTTTTGGCGCATGCTGCATGCAGACATCAGCGAATCATGTCCCGCAAGTCTGTCGGTAGCGAGCGGAGTGCGGAGTGCGATGGGGTACGGCGTGGGGCTGCAGATTCGTAGGTACCGGGCCGTAGAGACGCTAAGCGTTGATGGTTCGCCATGGAGAATCGCTTTTCACCCCGCTTCTCCTACGGCTCGGGGGGGGCGGGTGTATTTCAGCGCTGGCGGGAACTGATGGGAGCCCTGGCGGGTAGTTGCGCAGCGGGCGGGGCGCAAAAGACGCAGTCCCCGATGCACCGAGAGGGCATGCATGCATCCCGCATGACCAGATGATTCACCCCCGCTCTTTGGCGACGACGGACTAATGAGCGGGCACTAGTGCTCAGTGTTCACGGAAAATTCCGACCTTTGTGAGGAGTCGTCTGGACAGATGTGGGGGGGTGGGGTGTCATTCAAGCTCCGTCCCAAATTCCGGATGCTAACCTAACCTGCTGTATCGCGTGGGAGGTAGGGAGGGGTGGGCTAGCAGCCCATGCGAGATATAGATACCCCGCCAGTGGGCCGGGCGAGTACCCTCTTAGTACGTATGGCCACCGATTTGTGTGCGGGGTTCGGACATTGGTACGTATTACCCGTTTCAGTTCTTGTTCAGGCCGTAAACTAGAGAGCGCCATATAAGCCGACCTTGTCCCCAGACTTCGTGGATGCGGATCCGCTTCCATCTTACTCCGATCCAACTCCGCCTGCCCCGGCACCAATAGCACAAAATGGCACCCGTCGAAGTCCCAGTCGAACGGCCTGTCACGTCCATCACCCACATCGTCATCTTCAAGCTGCCGGACCGTTTCTCGGCCGAGGAGGAAGCGACGGTCCGCGCCCTCCTCCCTCTGCCCGCCCGCCCCCGCCCACCCTCACCCTCATTCCGCCGCACTGACACCCCGTGACAGCTGATGGCAAATTTCCACTCGTCCAAAGACGTCTGCCGCAAGCCCGACGGCAGGGCGTACCTGCTCGAGGTTAGTGGCGGGCGCGACGTCAGTCCAGTCAAATTTCCTGTACCATCTCCCCTCCCTCTCTGCCTCCCAATACCCTCCCACCCTAGACTCACGACGAGGGACAGTATCACCAAGGCTTCACCCACGGCTTCGTGGTGAAGTTTGCCAGCATCGAGGATAGAGACTACTACTACGAGCAGGACCCCGCGCACCAGAAGATCAAGAGTGGCGCCAGAGCGTGGTTCCCCATCGAGGATATGGTCGTTGTCGAGTATTTGAATCGGGATTGACGGAGTGAAGGGATGTGGTGATTATCTCCGGTCTAGAGTATTTGTTGGTTCTGTTGCCTGCATATGCGTATAGCTAGTTGATTATTTTCCACAATGGAAACGGCCCATAATAGGAATGGATTTCATCTCTCGTACAGTGTGCTATGAACTTGGCGGTTAGGTATGTAGCAATCAGCTCGGTGCGAGAAATAGACGTAGTCGGGATGGAAGAGACCACCATACCTCTCTTCGAAATGCAGCTGTGCGAAGCATTGCCGACGCCGCGCTTGGTTGAGAGTGTTTGCCTGCGTCGAATGGGAATCTCCGCACGTAGCTAGAGCTAGGCCACCAGCTGGTAGATAGGCGCAAGAGCGGGTGGTGTTTTGCACCGGTGAGACGCCCCGCTAAGGGGTCCTCTCACGTCTGCTGTTTCTCAGGATGAGTGATTGACGCCGGGAGTCATGAGACGCGTTGCCCTTCGGAGTCGAACGATCTCCCACAGCCCCCTGCCCCGAAGAATCCTGCTTGGTGACCGGCAAGAGTGATAGGATCGCTAGTTCTACGCGGTTAGCCACCTCCCACGAAAACTCGGGCTACTTCCGTCCGCCTGTTGCAGCGGAACGACAACAGTACGGCGGTGGGCTCGCTGTGTCTTGTTAAATCGCTTCTTCTCCTTCGGCCCAGGGGAATTGACTGCGCGGGGCCCGGTGGCGTAGGTACCACCTCCCGTCTCCGGCGATCCACCGTGCATATAAGCCCGCCGAACACAGCTTCGTCCAAGCACCTTCTATTTCTTGGGACAGGCCTGGGCGGAGGGCGAAGGGGAGCTTGCAACGTGCTGCCACCGCGCGGACTGCGGACAGGAAAACCGGGCAAAATGTACGCCGCCATGATCTATATAGGTCGAATGCGAGTATGAATAAACAAAAAACAGCTTCGTCCAAGCGTTGCTGATGACAGGTATCCTGGACGGTCTCCCTGATATGCGAGGCAATGATCCATCCGTCTCTTCTTTGTTTTTTGTCATTACGCCATGAGTCACTCCTTTGAATATGAAACCCAGACAGTGCGTATCTCTAGCTAGGTCGCATTCTAGCAATGAATAAACGAAAAAACTCCCTCAAAGATAGAACGACAAATCCATCACGTGATTCGAGTGATCCCGTGTGCACGGCTTTCTCGTTGGCGGGTTTAACACGCTTTGTTTATTCGGATTGGCTGCATGAGTAAGTACATAGGAAGAAACAGGATTACTGCTAGATAGCCGCTTGCTATTACTATCTCTCTCGTAAAAGCAAAACCCCCACAAATGTAGAGCTAAGCACCTAACTGAAACAAAATCACATTCCTATTGTCGTCACAAAGCTAACAGTATCGCATCGTAAGAATCCACCGTAAAACTGCATTGTAAAATCCGCATTGCATTGCAAAAGCCCAGCCAAGCACCTCATGTAAAAACCCCAACGAAGTGTCCCTTGTTCGTGCGATGTAGCAAGCCGCAAGGGCGATCAGATCATCGGCACGGGAGAGTGGACATGGCCGACATGTTCAGCGCCTTCATGACCGTTTCTTCCACTGTTTTCGGCATCGCTAGGAGCGCCAGTCGGAAGTCTGCCGCCACCGGTACCAGTCGGAAGACGGCCACCGTTTTCACCACCGCTACCATGAGCAGTGCCAGTCGGAAGATCCTTACCCGTGTAAATGGTCGGAAAGGCGTCCTCGTCCTTGTAGCCACCACCGCCACCCTGCTCCGGCGGCTTGTACGACTGCCACGGTCCGTGGATGGCCGGATTCCAGCGCATCAGGCCGGCCTCCGGGGAGAGCCTGGCGATCTTCTCCTCGATCTGTTTCGGGTAGTCCTGGCTATTCTAGTTGTCAGCAATTCTCCCTTCTCATGCGAGAGGGAAGGGGAGTTACCGGTAGATATCGATCCCGCCAATGACGGTAAGAGTGCCAAGGACGACAAGGAAGATGGGCAGCCAGTATCCTTCGACGCAGATCCAGACGATCCATGAAAGCGGGGGGCGAGCGAAAACCCAGCGGAGCGCGCGCTCGACGACGTTGTCTTCGTCCTGGTAGCGGTTGGCTTCGTACTCGATCGTGCGCCTCCTGTACTCGGCGATGGGCGGAGACTCGACGTACTGGACGTACGGACGAGCCGGAGCGACGGCGGGGGGATGACCTTCGGCATCGCGGGTGTAGGGGCGGCGCGCGATGACGTCGCTCTCTTCGAGTTCCTCGCGGAATTGCTGGCGGGCGTTGGGCGGAGGCGCGCTCCGGGAGCGAACGGAAGCGGAGCCCTGCGAGCGGATAGAAGCTGAGCTCTGGGAGCGGACGGAAGTCCGGCGCTGCGCCGCGTGTTTTCTCGTGTGTGACAGCATTTCTGTGAGGCGGTTGCGGCGAACGATGTCGTCGGTAGATGGTAGGGTGGTGGTCGACGTGATACTCGGCGCCGGGGTCTTGAACGGATTCTCGGCCTCGGCAGTGCTTACCGTCTCGGGACCCGACCGGCACGACGGAGCCGGGGTCGTGAACGGGTTTTCCACCTCGTCACTCGGCGGCATTTCCATCAACACGCCCGCAAGAGGGTCGTTGCCGAGTGCGACCGGCATCCGAACACTGCATGCCGAGTGAGAGGTGGTGCCGCCCTCCCACCGCACTCCTTCCGGACTCCGTAACTCCTCGCCTTCGAAAAGCCGACTGGGGATTTTGACGCGGCGCCTCACCTCATCGCGGTTTGGGCGCAAGAAAGCTGGCTCTGGTCTGTTCATGGTCGCTGGCGGCGGGGGCGGTGGTGATGAAGATGTACGGAAGAGATGATAATGGAAGAGATGGGGATGGGGAAAGGGATGGGGATAAAGGAGTGGGAGAGGGCTAGAAGGGTGAGGGCATGTCTACGGGCTTGCCTCTTCGTACTACTGTCTCGTGGCCCGGCGCCGTGAAAACTGATCAGTCTGATCATCTACTACAGCAATGTCCACGCAATATGTATCACATGGAAAAGCTGTCTTCTCAAGCACAAGAACAAACATATATCTCCTCATTGGAATTTGATTTGTTTACTTCCGTCGAGATTCAGTGTGGGGCTCGGCGGCCGCCCAATGTTGCAAGTTTTGCATTGTTCTGCCGTCTCGGCCATGCGTGATGGCGTCACAGGTATCGTCGTCTCTCATCTGTAACATTTCCGTGCTACTGTCAGCAACCAGTTTCTACCGTGCGAGGCTACACCGTGAAAAGAAGGGAATGGCGTACGCAGCGGGGCAGTGGAACCGCCGCGTGATGTCCGCTGGGGAGGGAGTAGAGCAATAGTTACTCACGGAAAAAACTTGTAAGAGTAGATCTTCGGCGGGGGATGCCGTCGGTTGCTGGTGGGGTGGCGGTCGACAAGACGCTCGGCGATGGGGTAGAAGCTCTCGGCCCAGTCACTGGTTGTTACCGACTCGACACCAGACCTACACGACGGAACCAAATCTTGGCTGGAGTTTTCACCTCGTTGCTCAGCGCAATCTCCATCAGCGCGCCCGCAAGAGGGTCGTTGCCGAGTGCGACCGGCATCCGAACACTGCATGCCGAGTGAGAGGTGGTGCCACCCTCCGACCGCACTCCTTCCGGACTCCGTAACTCCTCGACTTCGAAGAGCCGACTGGGGATTTTGGCGCAAGAAAGCTGGCTCTGGTCTGTTCATGGTCGCTGGTGTCGGGGGCGGTGGCGATGAAGATGGTGCGGAAGAGATGATGATGGAAGAGATGCGGATGGAAGAAGGGATGAGGATGGAGGATGATGACTGAGAGGAGCCGACGGAAGCGGCCTCGGTATATCTACGCACGGGGCTAGCTCTTATCCCACTGCAAGTCAATACAAGTGGATATAGGGGAGATTGTGATGAGCTCACGACACAAGATAAGACTTACGGCCACTTTGGGAGATTAACTCCTGTAGCTGTGGGGGGGGGGGGGGGGGCACAACGGCCTACCCCCCAGGC
>Ga0307508_10002169_pt1 | contig 21021 bp, 22 predicted proteins | sample 9_EM_MG_FD_203089 | JGI IMG/M metagenome (GOLD analysis project Ga0307508, IMG submission 203089) | Populus trichocarpa ectomycorrhiza microbial communities from riparian zone in the Pacific Northwest, United States - 9_EM | ecosystem: Host-associated > Plants > Roots > Unclassified | place...
CCATGGACCCTGGGAGTAGCCCAAATACAGTAGGTACTGGTGACCTGTCATCAAAAGGGAGGCAAGTAGTGGTATCAACCAGTTGTCTTGTGTCCTGTTGGTCAACATCAACAAGGGTAGATGCTGCAAGGTCTGAGGCCGAGGCGCGCATGCTCGTGGTTGAATTAGTGGAACCAAAGTTAGACTCAGGGACAGTCCCATGAGTACTTTGCAGAGGTGGCTGTGCATCCAAAGTAGGGGGGGCAACTGGAGGGGCAGGAGGGGCAGGAGGGGCAAGAGAGGCAGGAACTGCTGCTGAGCATTGCACAGCAGCACCTGACTCAGGGGGATTGAGAAGCACTTCTCTCACACTGTCTCCCTTGTCATCTTTCCACATACGGTGCGGTAGAAGGGCCCATCCATGTTAACACATAAGACAATTTTTTCACTGGGCTTTTAGGAGTGAGTTTCTTGAAGGCTTTGGTACTTTAGACATGTTTCCGCCAAGTCAGTTATCATGCTTTACTTAATCTGGCAGATTTACTTGCAGCGGAACAGGTGGGTTCTCCTTTCCAATACTTTCAAGCGATTTCCGATATCTTCAGGTGCAAAATGACCGAAATTTTTACTTTCTTGGTGCACTTGCCAGTGAGTCGCATGCTGAGTTGATTAATGTTGGTGCATGATTTTGGCACAAGAGTAAACTTGAAATCAACTTAGAATAGATGAGACAATGGGGGCAAGAGAGATCATATCCTTGGACCTGAGCATTGAAGCTCATGCTATTGAATCATACTATTCATTCCTGGAGTCGTGCTACCTGCCAAGGGACTATGTGGGTGTACTAAATTTTCTACTGTTCCAGCCAGCTGTGGGAGGAAATATAAGCCCAGTTGCATCCTGGTTAGTACGAAGAAATTTTCTGGATGGCTCCTCAGTCCGATCATCTGCATTTCTTTTCCCACCATGTACAATTGCAAAGTAGACTCCTCTTGAGTGTCAAGTGCAAGAAGGACTATTTGAGGATGATAGTGCCTCATGATCCCACTTCAAGTTATTCTCAACTGCTGACATGTTGGTATCAGTGATTACTTTGCTGTCCAGAATAGGTGGAAATGATATGTCAGTGGTGTCATTCACAGTGTCTTGATTCAAAGTTGGCTGTTATGCATATATTAAGCTGGGATGGAATAAGAAGAAAAATCCAATACCTTTGGGCAACCTTGCCAAGAGAGTTCCCACATCTAATTCTCATCCCCTCCTTCTATGGTGTAGGCAAAGTAATCAAATTTCTGCTCAGTGACCAACGTCCAGGGTGCCTTGCTGATGGTTGATTCTGCTTGGTCGTAGGATGAATTGTCTATTTCGATAGTGGGATCACTAGCAGACCAACCCCACTCACCGACTATGGACTTGGGGCATTTGATTTGCCTTCGCTATTGGGCAGTCTGGAAGTTTCAGCGCTGGCAGTTTCACCTGCTTCAGTAACCATGTCACTGATGAACAGATGTTGTCAATGAACTCTACACACTCACTAACAATGGACTCGGGTTCATTTGATTCATCTTTGCCATTGGGTGGCCTGGGAGTGTCAGCTACTTGCATATCCATGTTACTGAAGAACAGACACTGTCAGTAAAAATCTACACTCACCATTTACAGAGCCAGGCGATTTTTGAGCATCTGATTCGCCTCGGTGATCAAATGGCTTGGTGGTTTGGACATCACCAGTTTCAGCTATTTCTGGTAGTTGCATTGCTGATGGGCGGACATCAACAATGAGCTCTACCGTCGACTCAGGTAATTCCAGAATGACTGGTTCACCCTGGCAGTTTGGTGCTTTAGTTATTTGGGCCATTTCTATGGCAATGTCACTGGTGAACACCAACAGACAATGATTTATACATGCACCACCTGCAGCCTTGGATAATGTACAAGTGCCTGACTCGCCTTGACCCTTAGACGGTTTCGTTGTTTCCGCTGTTTCGATTGGATGGCTCGAGTGTGGACTGACAATGAATTCTACAACTCACCCACTGCAGCAGTTTTTACTTTGCAGGGACCTTTCCTGTTCTTCAAGTTTTTACCCTTTCTGTTACCCTTTACATGGGATGTCGGCTCTGTCTCCATATCTGGATTTGAATCTGCTCCTCCCCCTTTGGGAGGGAGCTTCTCAATGGGGGGCCTACCAAATCCAAGCAGCTTTTTCATGTCTGTACATAAACATGTCAAGGGATTGCATTACTTGAAGTGTTTTATTACACCTACCTCTTCCGTGCTGTGTGGCCAGAAATTGCTCCAACACTGTGTGCAGTCTGTCATTAAACAGTCTACTGTCTGGTCACAAACCAAATTGTAGACAGTGACTTCCTCAGTCTGGCCAAGGCGCCAGGCACACCCAATAATTTGATTTACTAGCATATGCAACCAGCATTGATCCTGCATGCAGGTGAATATGGGTTCTGTTACAATGAAATTCACTCACGAAGAGTATTACCACTGTTGCAGCAGTCAGATTTAGGCCAACAATACCAATGTTGGAAAGGAGGAGCACACAGGATTTCTTATCATTCTGGAAAGTCACAACAGTCTGATCGCATTCCTCTACACTTTGTGTACCATTTATCACTGCAGCATCAATTCCATGTATCTCGAATATCTGCAAAAAATGAGTGACATGGATTGATTGGTGTGATGGTTCCCACTTGCTGAGAGCATCAGTGGGGCCATCATTGTGAACTCATGGTAGATCAAGATTTTTCAAGATCATTTCTTCAACTGGGGCATCTGGATGTCTTCACCTGTCTTGAGTGGCATCCAGAGAAGGTGGGGTGGTGCATTTGCATCAGCACTAGGTACCCATGGCCGGTTGAGGATAGGATAATCACTGATGGCATTAACAACATGCGGAAGCTCAGGGTGATGGTCAAATGATACAGGTGTGAGGGAATTCATATACATGTGATGGGAAACTAATGCCACCAACATGTCGGCTTTCGTCGACTGAACTGCAGAGTACTCAGCACAAGTGGCAACGACTGGATAGGATGGGATTTGTGAAAAGGAAATGCAGCCTTAGTGTGCCCTTCAAGATAAAATTTCTGGACAAGAGTGTCAAAAGTAGTACAATATGAAAGGAGTGCACTTACTGTGTTAAAGCATTCCCCATCTTCAACTGATTCAAGCGCATCTCTGTCAGGAGCTGGTTGGTTAGGATAGACCAGATTTGTAATATGCTTCGGACTTACCCAGTACTGAATCCATCAAGAACTTTCCGAATGACCACCAACTCTCTCTCTGTGAGCACAAGCTTCGCAACAATCATCTTGTAAGGTGGCAGGGTGTCATTGATCATTCTACCATTGTACCGCTTGAACTCAACCATGTGACATATTATCCTGCCACCATAACACATGTGAATGGAATTGATCCACTCACCATGCACTGAGCACACTCTCTGGATGGAATCAGGTATAACTTGAGTGTGGCTATCGTCCCTCCCAACCATAGTGACCACAGTGTTTTCCACAGAAATTGCTTTGTCCTGGCGGGTTATGCCACAACGTGCAGACCTTATTTTTTTTACAAATACATTCTCATGTTCATCTCTGTTCCTACCACAAAACTGGGGGATGTGGAGCAACCTTCCCAGATTGCATAAATCCTACGTGATGATAACACTTCATCAATGTAACAGGGAGGAAGTATGGCCAATTTCTTATCTGAGGGAAGGTGAAAAGTGGGGTAGCAGTTAGAAGTAGAGGGAGTCTTGCAGCTTTCATGAGCTCCAGCACAGCATACCAATTTGCACCGGTGTTGCGGAATTCATGAGCCTCGTTGATGATTGCTGTAGTGAATGCTGGGTCTTCAGAAATAATTTTTTTGTACAGCACTGGGAGTTTGATGTGCCATGGCTCATCAGTTGCTTTGTTCGTATTTTTGCTTCTGTGGCTTTGGCATACATCGAAGGCCCTCCCAAACATCATCATGACCTGCCGAAAATGAATCACACTGTATGAGCAAGCTAATCTTGCAACATACTGAGTGAGGAACAAGAATGATCCTGTTAATAAACAGTGTCTTCAATGTCTTCCAGTTGCCCTCCCAAAAGTCAGTGAATTTTGATTCAGCAGTAGGAAAGATATAGATTTCGATTTTTCTAGGGTCGAAGAATGTCCACAGCTCAGAGATCCACTGGCAAACCAGTGAGTTGCCAACAACAATAACATGGGGAAGGTCATCAATTGTGGCACATCCCACAAAGTAGAGGGTTTTCTCTATAGTCACATTAGCATGAATGTAAACATCTAGAATGAAAATGATTACCTAGGATTGGAGCAAACCTAACATCAGCATTGGATGCATGAAGCTGCTTGCCCCCAACCATACAGCCTGCCACTGCCTCTTGCACGTAGAAGGCGTCAATAATAAAGGCAATCATGCCCATCGTAAGGGCAGTCTTACCCACTCTGACTGCATCTGCAATCAAGACCCCTGGCACCCCAACTTCGACCAACTCAGCGGTGAATATTTTGTCAATGATGGAGGCAATACCAACGAGTTGATGCCAAAGGAGATGTAGGGGTTTCATATGGGGGTTCCCGGAAAAGAACTGCTTAGTGTTGTGACCATCCCATGCACACAATCCTGAGGCAAATCAAAACTTGGCGAATAGCATAGGGCTTGCATTTGAAAAGTTCAATAATGCTGACAGTATGTACTTCTTCAGAGCATTGTATGAATTTTTCAACCCCAAGATCTGCAAGCTCCAACCAGGCCTCCTGTGCGCCTTCCTCGGAACTGAGGACACTCTGCAGCTCCCCGTTGCAGACAGCAGTCAGGCTAAACAGTTGCACATACATGGCCCAGATCTCTTTGATGTCATCAGCTGCTGCTGCTGCTCTGATTCGTTTCATGTGTGCTACCTGTCACCTTCCACAAAGCTCTGCACACCTGGTAAGATTTGTGGACATGAAACACTGAGAAATGATACTCACTGGTGTCAGTTATGGTCCCTTCTGAAAGAAAAAGCCTGTCAGATGGTAGTTTCCTTGAGGCCTTGATCGCCATCTGCAATATAGCCTCAAGTCCACTCATCATCTCAAGTATTCTGCCTTCTGCCTCCTCCTTCTTAGGGAACCAGTAGATTGTGTCCTTGTAGGCTTTCAACGCCCTGATGGCATCCCGAATTTCAGGAACCATAGGCTCCTCTTTTATCTCAATGGCTTATGGTCGATGGTTACCATCAATTGCCAACCAGTATAAGACCCAATGACTTACCAGCGAATGCACTTTGGGCTATAAGCTTTTTGTTGGTAAGCATCTTCATTGCCCAGATATATTTCTTGCACTGATGCTCTCATTCATGGTGGATCATAGCAACAACAGCCTCCTTGAACTCTGCCACAACACGTGCATTGGCAAGGCCATTCTCACCAAAAACCGCACATGCAATGGTGTCCAGTGCACCATCTGCATCAGACCATGGGAGGAAATCATTAAGCTTATGCTTGCGACTCCAAATGAGGTCATGTGAGGATAGTTCCTCGTCTTCCAGGGCCTTCTGGATGCAGCAATATATATCCAGGTTAAACTTGTAGGCTATATGCCATTTGAGAAGTGCTGCATAGCCAGCTGGGTGCTGTTCACTCTTGATGATGCACTGTTTCGCCTTTCCACCTGGAGCGTTTTGTACTGCAGACATCATGGCGTTAATAGACTCTCATTCACTGTCTGAGAGGACAGGGTTTGGCTTCTCAAATAGTCTTTCCGTGAGGTGCCAGAACTCAACTTGGGACCCATCTGCAAATATGTTCTCCAGGCGATCTAAGAGGGTGATAAGAATGAGAGTTTGCATTTTCATTGCCATTTCATGGAGATGGAGAGCAGACAATGCAAGGGTGGTGGCTGCGAGGGTGGTGGCAGGTTGGTTGAGAAGCATGCAGTACAAAGGTATGCGGGAAAAGGGTAAAGTGAGACACATGAAACACTCCGAAACTTTCTAGGGTCCATCCAAAGTGTTCTAGGTGCTTTCGTTTAGTCCAGCGTTTAGACCGCAGTCCAGAATATTCCATCTGTAAATTGAAGATGAAATAGGTAAATGGAAGTCCAACAGCTTCTTCTGCAACTGAACAAGATCAAATAAGCACTTAAGCGATCATACTTAGCTGAGTTGGGGCCACCATTGAGCCAGTCGGCATTGCCACCTGAGGTGGCAAAATAGCTAGAGGACAGAGGTCCAGAGGTCATGCCTCAAAGGATTGAAGACCACACTGTCCTTGATGGAAGGTGGCTGCAGAGCGAGATATTCAAGTGGCACAAAGCTAACTCAGGCGGAGGATGGTTCTGCTGTAGCAGCCCAGGTGTCCTGAGTCTCTTCTACCGTCTTTGAGTTTTCCCTGCATCGCACGCTCTGCCCACATGGACCTTGTAAGTTGTTGCAAAGCCCCTGCTTGTCTCAGGGTACTTGGGTTTGAAAGCAGCTCCAGCATGACCCATCCTATATTCAAAGTTCTGTGGGATGTAAGCCAAGTGATAATGATGGATGCCATCGAATGAAGTGATGACCCAGACTCACCTTTCATCCTTCTCAGCGATGAGTTGGCACTGATTGTGCTTCATAGCCAACTTTGGCTGATATACCAGGCAACAGGCCTAGCAATCCACACATAGTGTGCGTGTCGACAACCTTCCACTGCTTAACAACCACCTTTCAAGTATGCAGGCCACGTTTGAGCTGGATATTGATGTCCCAATCCCAGACAGCAGAGGTGCACCACCAGTGGGCAGTGGGGCTGGAACTCTGGACTGACGGTTACCACCTGTGTCATGTAATAAAATGTCCAAGTCCAAGTCTAAAGCAAGATGAGTGAGAATGGCGGTCATCAAATGGAGTAATGACCTGCTATTTATACTCCTTGGTGATAAGTTGGTATTGAGGATGCTACAGGGGGAACTTTGGCTGGATGGCACCTAAACACAGGTTACACGGCACATAGGTCCAACTGGAGTGTCAGTTCCTTTGAGCATAGCATTGATGCAGATTTGAGACAGTTTTTGTGTTTCCAAAACTGTCGAGGGTGTGGAGGGCTTTGACCTGGCTTGCCATTCTGAGCTCTTTCTTGGAGTGGGAAGAGAGCCACAGAACCTGCCCTGCTAGAAGATGCAGCATATGCTTCTCTCCAGAATTTCTTACACCACTAGAAGGGAGGACAATCAGGAGAGCAAGCACTACAAAAAAGGGGAGACAGACTGAGTGATGATGGACTGGGACTGTTTAGTGTGATGCACGATCGGTAAATCTGAGCAGCAAGTTCATATGGATGGGGCTGGAGGAGGATTGAGCCAGCGAGAGAGGCCAGTTCCATTGTGGCACCATTCTCCCCATTTTCTGGCACTCATGCTGTTAATGCTTGCGAGAGTTTTGCAGGGATTTACGAAGTTCGTGTTCCTATTCTAGAGTATGGTAAACCAACATGAAGGCAGATGCTGAGACATATGCACATCTTTCTGCTGTTGTCATGTATACTTGCCTGTACTGTGTTTTTATATTTACAAGGGGGTAGCCGCCCACATATCATAGCTTTGAATGACTTAAATGACCCCGGGCCACTGCCATACTAATCTCCAACCTTGCCACTTGATGTCCTGGTCCTGGTACTCATGTACAATGCCTTAGGCTGTGGCAGCTCGTCGTTGTCACCTATAACCAGTAGGGATCGCATCAATCAGAGCTGATTCCCTCTTCCTCCTTCTGTCGAAGGTGAGTGTAAGGTATAGGCTGAGGTCCCCTCACTCCTGGCTGTCACCCAAGTTCCCCTGCAATGTCCTCCTTAGGAATAGCATGAGGTGGGTTCCATTGCGGTTTTGCAGAAGATGGGTTTATCATGACCTGCAGTGCATTAGAAGTGCAGTCCCAGGGAAATATCACTCCTGTTATACACCCACACTCTGTCCAACACCTTCTGAGGAACCCATAGAAGCTGGTCAAAAAGGAGACGAAGTTGGCCTCTCATGTAACCAACTGCAGTGGGACAGAGGTTCTTCAGCTCTGACCAGTTCCCCCAGTATAGCATGCTGGGGAAATTTTGTGGTTGCACAAGAATTTTCCCATCTAAGGGACTGAAGTAGTGGTCGAAAGCGTCTGCCCACTTCTTTCGCATTAAAGTGCGGTACTGAACCTGATTGAATATCATTGACAGGTGAGTATTAGTGAGCACCTCCTGAGTGATGTCCTGTCTTTCCCCCATGGAGAGACGACAATGGGATGCCTGAGCCCCTGCAATGCGCAGATTTCCACACTTTTGTAGAATATCCATAAGGAATGAACCACTCATCACTACCGCACCGTCACCGTCACCATTCACCGTCACCGACTCCTTGATCTTCAACGTTCCACCTCGTCTTCTCATCATGTCACTCCTCGGACTCCCGGTCTATTCCTCGGTCGCTCTCCGGACCTCGTCGGTCTAGTTCCTAGCCCATTGGACTTCTCTCTCTCTTTTTTCATCTGTTCTCAGAGTCCCTTTTGGGGCGAATATACTCACTCCCCTCACCCCTCACTCAGCTTGGGACTAGCAGACTTACTCACTAGTCCACCCCAGGCTTTTTATCTTCTTTACAGTGTGGTATTCCTCCCTGTCACAATCGTCCTGCACCCAGCCCTACTCACACAGTGGCTTCGATCATACCCCAGACCCATGCTACTGTGCACCCTTCTGTGCCCAATGACACTGAGACTATCGCTGTTGTCATGCCTTGTGCACTATGCTGGTCTGACTTTGATGACAGTGACAAGTATATCAATACTGATGATGATGATGATGACACTTAATGATTTTTTTCATATTCCTTAATCTTTATTGATTTCATCTTCAGGCCTCCGACAATGGCATGCCTTCATCATAGTCCATCTTATTCATACACCCATGGTTCTTAATTGACCCCTTGTTTGCACATCTGTTTGGGCTCACATTTGTACTACCATTGGATTGACTTTGTCCTTTCCCTTTGTATGTCCCCATGTTTTCTTCTTCAGAGGTTGAAAGGGTGTAAGCCCTACTGGCATACAGTCACATGTACGATAGTACATATGCCTTGCTGCACGTCATAGATAGAGTAGTTGCCCCTTGTACCCATACGTCGTAGTCCTGTATGGAGCATGGTCCAGTTCTTTCGTGCCCTTCTCAAGTGTTTCCACCATTGGCCATGGTTGGTTTCCACTTTTTTTGGAAGTATTGAAGTGATGGATGGATGCTATTTTGCAGTGTGAGTGTCTCCACAATGCATGTCATACGAATCTGCCACCATTGCCTGGCAATTTACCATATCAATTATGTCCAATGGTTAGATGTTTGCAGAGTTTTTCACCCACCACCAGTCCACTGCAGGGTACCAACAAAGGGTCTGCTTCAACAAATCTTCAGGGAAGTCCAGCATTTCGGTTGTAGCAGAACATGCAGGTATTCTTGCTTCCACCTGGGCAGCAGTGGTGTGGTCAACACCCGATTGGTAGATCTGCATCATCCTCTTGCAGTATGTAAGCCGGCATGGGGTCATCACCGTCTTTATGGAGGGCGTCAGTTCCCCGCATGAAAAGCCCATGCCTGCCAGCCTCAAAGTGAGCGATGAGCACCTTATCACTGGTGTAAGCTTGAATGTACACTGTGCTAGCATCTTGGCAATTACGGTCGAGTGTCGCTTGGAACCCTGACAATTCAACCAGTTGAGCCACATAGTTGTGAAAGTAGGATTGGGAAGGCAATCTGCATAAGTTGACTGCTTCATTCTGTGTGAGATTGGAGAACTCCTTCCCTACTAGATGGTATGCGTTTGTGCGCCACTACAATATATGCTCGTTCTCCTCGATTTGGAGCCTCACATCAACTCAAGATTGTCCCTGAGTGATAAGTTCTTGGTTGAGTCCCTCCAGAAGGTTGTCGAAGGCATATTCTCTCTCAAAATCATCATTGGGAACATGAGTATGTGCCTCCTTCACCCCCTGAATTTGCACCATTTAGATGCATTCGTTAGCCCATGGGAATGCTCCTTGAAGTCTATGCTTGACCATGGCTCCCAATTGTCAAACAGCATCTCCAGGAAATGGATGTGTCCCCATTTGATACGTGCTGTTGAGATTCTGTGCACACAGTTTCACTGCAGTGGACCAATTGGTGGCCAGCTCTGGGGCAAGACAGCATACAGCAGGATATAGCCCATGGTTGTAAATGTCTGCTAGATGGCCTTCATCCAGGTCTGCACAAGCCTCAGCACCTTGCATAGAGGCTGGGAAAAAAAGGTGGATGTTTTGATGAACTCCTATTTGTGCGATGCAGACATTTGGAACTTTGTGGGGGAACACAAGCTGAAGAGGCTACAAAAGGGCGGCGCTTTGTTGGTCAGTGCATAACACTGTCATGAACTCTAGCGCTTACCTGTCCTGCTTCTGTGCGAATCCTCACCTTAACATGCAAGCTCTTTTTCAGTGTTAATGTGAAATGAAACATGCAGTATATGTAGATGTCACAATTGACAGGGAGCTCATCCATGAATGAAATGAGGCTGTCATAGTCCCTGCTGATTTCCAGCTTGTATGGCTGGCGCAGGCAACCATGCAGTGGTTTTATGATGACTTGACTGTTCCTCGGCCGGTGAAAGGCCATTAACCCTAGTTTGAGTGCATTCGATTGTGCTTCAGCTTGCATGACTTCGGCATCTTCCTGCGCTCATTGGGAGTCTAAATCAATAAATGCATTGTTGAACTCTAAGAGACTCATCGCTATAGAATCATATTCTCCAGGATGAACCTCAGGAGCATTGTTGTTGTTGTTCATGGCTGGGTGTTGTTTAACGAACCACGAGAAGTGTGTGTATGTGAACAAGAACGAGTGATTTTGGGTTTTCCAGGAAGGAAAGTTTATCAGCAGCAATGCAAAGAAGGTCAGCTGGTGATTGAGAGTTTCGGGGCCTAGTAGTTGAAGGCCAATTGCATTTCCTTTTCAGAGGAAAGATCATGACACGATCAATGCCACTATCTTGGAGACGAACCTACTGGGGTGCAGGCAAGAATTTCATCTTCTCTTTGCATCCCTCCTTTAATCCACAGGTTCTCTCAGAGACTGGTGTGAGAATCGTTAGGCGATGGTTTCAGTGTTAGCATTTACACCACTTGCCTTGCCTTGTGAGTGGCAACTCCGCAGCCCAAACAATGTAATGCATGGCTTGGCTCAGCTACTGGGACTCGGGGAGCTACCGCATGCATTGCATTTTCCTTGGATTCGTGCCAGCGGCAAGTTCGCAAGTGGCAAGTTCAGATATAGAAGCTGCACACACCAGCTAATTGATTTGATTTGTTGTATATCTATGTTAGGTTAAATTCATACTACTTCTGGTAGTACTATGATCCTTTTTTTATCATTGTGCAAAGTTCAAATGAATGACTCAGTCCAAGTTTGATGCAACAGCAATGGAATTGACAGGTGTGACTTATGTCATGAAGACGATGGTGGACCGAAACCAGGACCTGAAAACCAAGCCATTGGATCAAGTTTATCTACTAAGGCTCTCTGCAATTCAGCATTTTGCGCATTCAAGATTTGTACAGATTTGTAGGTACAGGCTTGCATGCTACTGCAGCTTACCATGCACTCGACTGTGGGGAAAGCAAGCCAATAAGTGCGCCAGTTGGTGCAAAAGAGGTTTCTATGTGATTCTCCTTGCCTTCATCTCCACTTCCACCACCACCATTTGATGGCAGCATAACATCACAGCTATGCCTCAAGTTACCCTCGGACATTGGCTTGCCAATTTTGTCAACTACTTCCACCTTGCCTGTTGGGAAGCGCAACTCCAAGTGGTACCATCAGTCACTCCTCGAGTCAGGCCTGGCTGTTAGGCACATGTTAAACCTGGGTGGAGACGCCAGATTAGAAGGGGAAAAAATACCAATCGAGGGCCATTCACTGAGATTTCCACTACATCGACTTCATTGTTCCCTTCTATGCCTTGGCAACCAGTCCGCTTGAGTACTGCGTGGTATAAATCCGGCCTCAATTTCGCTTGCAGAAATCTTGCCCATGGGGAGAGCAATTTTTGATTTGGACTGAGTGGTGATGTATGACAGACAGAAGATGCTGTGGGCTGGAATTGATTTATGGGCAATTTATGTGTGCTGCGGCTGTAGACAGATTTTCTGGATGATGAGTCGATCGAGCTTAGAGGAGTGATGCGTGGTGAGGGTGGAGGAGTGGCCAGAGTCTCGTGGAACAAACTGTTACTTTTGAGGTTGCTGTCATAGTCAGACAGGGAAAGGAATGACTTGGTGTGATATAGCATCGTATGAGATAGCATTCTGGATGGTATTTGAAGAAGAATGGTGTGAGTGGATTGGGAGTCCCAGGAAACAACAACTGAAGGGGAGGGGAGCACTCAAGCCCAACCCAAAACTCTGTTCTTGGTTCCATGCAATTGACCTGAGCTGCAATGATCAGTTTCATCAATTAAGTTATCCATGAAAGTCATGAACCAAAGCGGCAAACCGAAGCCCAGGACTATGTGGCGCAGCAGTTGCCTGATTGATGGCAGCATCCCTGGACAAGATCGCTGCATCACTGAAGGTTCAGGGGGTCAAGATCTAGAGATATCTCCATAAGAGACATTGTGGGGCTTTTTTGGATTGCTTAAGGCTTCTCATGATGGCCCTCCTTACTGGTAATTGAACAAGGCTTCCAGATCTCCATGGAGAGTGCCTTTGAGACATGCTGATCCAAAAAACTTGTATGCTCTGGCTCACCTTGAGTGGCGCCCTATTTGCCACAACACAGGGACATCAAGTGCACTGGCATATAAGAGACAACGCTGAGGTCATTAACAATGGCTCCACCGAATGTGGTGGTAAGTGTTGCAGCATAGTGATGATACTCCTTGTGGAATCAGTCCAGGATCCCTTCCCATGAAATTGAGAAATCAGAGACACAATATCACTTGTTTGGGTCAGAGCCAGGGCATTCTGCGCTACAAAGCACTGAATGACCTCTAATATATAGGGGGCTACCAGACTTTGTTGACTAAAGCTAGCTTGGATGGGATTGACCAAAGTGAGTAGCTGTTCAGTATTCATGAATTTGATCCAAGGCTGCACCTACGTCCTGCAAAGGTACCTGTGGCACAAGTCAATCCATCAAATAAGGGGGAATGTAGCATGACTGAGAGGTCAAGGCAACCTGCTAAGACGAATGTCCCATTGGCTATGAGGCAGAGGTCGCACTCTCTAGACATACAAGAGATGTGGGGTGCATGTACGGCACAGTCAGGAAGATATCAAGCCTGTTCAGTATCATCGAGCATATGATCAGGAAAATCGCAGAGCACACTTACCACTCAGGCCAAGGCCGCAAAACCTGCAAGTCCCACAAGTGACCATCAGAAGGATGCAAGAAGTGGATGAGAACCCAAAGTGTGGGTTTGTACCTTCGTCAAATGGCAGATGCAGATGGGAGGTGACAGCAGGAGAGGGCTTGACATCAACTAAACGAAGCCAACCCATTAATTCAAATGTATTCATCAAGCGAGCGCTCTCAGATGAAGTTGAGAGTGAGGTCTCATGTGTGGGTACTTGTTCAACATGATCAGGGAAGTTTGTGATCGTGTTATGAACTTGTTGCACATGTGCATATCAACAGGGGTCATTCTGGAGGTGATGAAGGCATGTTTTCACAATAGATGATTCTATCTCACACCAGAAGCAATAGAGGAGGGTGACGCACGCCTTGCAAAGTGAGGGACATGGAGGTGTGCCTGTGCCTGCAGCAGGTTAACCTACAAGGATAAGGGTGCATGACCAAAGTCGTCATTGTCTGAAGGTGAAACGAGGGGGGAAGGGCCAGGAAAGGGAGTCAAGGGCCAAGGGAGATGGCGATGGAAGCGAAAGGCAGTGTCAGTGGCAATGATGCAACTGCTGCAGGAGGTGAAGCCTTTCAGCTGCTGTGCCATTGAACTTATTACAAAAAATGCAGGGGAAATATATTGCTTTATATAGCTATATTCAGTGACATGTGCCATGCGGTATGTAGTTGAGGCTGTCTGGCTGGGGTGACAAGACATGCCTATGTCAACGAACTGACTTATTGACTGTTTGTCGAATCAATACAGAAGAATACAGACATTGTATTCATTCAGTGAGAATACACAACATGATATTCTATAACTAGGATACACCAGCCTACATGTCATATACAAGCAACTAATGTCGAAAAAATACAGCACTTCACCTCTGGCCATCCATGTGACCTCTCAAATCAGATGGATGTAAACCCGCAAATGCAGTGAAACGGTCTGGATGACGAAGATGATGCGCAAGCAGTGTGAACTTGAAGTATGATGCAAATATGGCAAAAGACAGTCAGGATGGCTAAGATGATGGGTGAGCAGGTGAGGACTAAAGTGTGGTCAATGTCACTGGGTGGCAGCCTGAGAAAGTGGATTCAGTGATTCAGTGACACATACCTCTAGTTGTGACTGTGCTTAGCCTTCTTGGAAAGAAGGGCAGGGAATTGTCATTGTCATTGGTGGACTCAACTGTTCGCCTTCCAGGCTTTCTGGTTCACAAGCTGCATTGATCATGTGACCTTGATTGTTGCATTCATCTACATGTTGATACGTGTGTGAATATATGTGCATATATGCACAGAAAACTCACTTTTCTGTGGGTTGCCAAGTCTACTTGCCCTAGATCCCATGTAGATCTTGATCCCCAGCATTCGGCCCTTGCTTTCCCCTATAAAATCCCTGCGAGTCATCCTAGAAACAAATAATAATAAGAATTTACCTTTTCTGTTTACCACCCTTGTTGGTATTGTTGTTTTCTCTATCGCTGCTGCTGATGGGCAGATCAATGGTGTCGGACTCATGAGATATGATGGTGAGTGGAAAAAGACGTGTGATCGGGGGCAGATTAGAAACTGGATTGGAGTTGGAACTACACACGGTCACATCGCTTCGGAATTCAAACATAAAGGCATAGCAGTCGGCGAAGACTGAAGTGTACTCGGTGATGCAAACGCACTTTATTCCTAATCAGTGATCCCCCACCATGGCTCTCATCTCATTTCATCCAGGTTATCTGCTCTACTTTATTAGCTCAACAATGTTTGTATGATTACAAAGGAACAATAAAGTGTGTTTGCACCATGTCCTGGTCTCGGAATGACCTCTTGTGCAAGACCCCTCTCTTTACAGGCCATGATGGACGGTTGTCACAAATGATTTGGCTGTCTGAAGCCTTTTGACACCTGAAAGTGGCACCATGCTCATGAAGCGCAGTGTAAAGCTAACAAAGCAGATATCATTTACATAGGATCAAGATCGTCTCATTTACAGGTAGACTGAATCTATTGCATATGTTCACGCTTACCAATCTTGTTGCCTCTCTAAGGCATGCCTCCCTTGAGTTTACCCAACGACGCAATCTGACTCTTTCTTGGCTCAAGTTGAACAAGAAGCAGCCACCCACCTCCTTTCCTTCTTCCTGGGTATCTCACTCATGAAGGAGAATTACATCACACAATGCACGATTGGCCAAGACCGTTGCTGGTCAACCATTTGCCTGCTTTCTGCTGTCACAAAACAACATGCTTCACAAATGCAGTCGCTTGTTTGCATTGCTATCTGATGGAGGACCCTTCAAAACTTTGTACTTATAACTTCCCTTCATACTAGAGGGCTTACTTGCAAGCACTCATGAATCTCTTTGCGACAACTTTCAACGCTGCTCTCAGAAAATCCAACAAGCGACGGGCGAACTTGGGTCATGCCATTCGGGACCATTGGTATATTATCTAGCAATGGTATGAAGGGGATAACAATAAAGCATCATGTTTCAGTATTGTCACTAGAATGGGAGTGTTGCACATGAATGCCGCTGGATGGTAGATACCCACCAGTATGATTTGAAGTTGGAAAAATCCCAGATACGCTTGTCACAGGCAGTCACAGTCACACAGATAGCCTTCAATTGCTTCTTTGGCTAGATCTAAAGTAAACACCTCCTGGCAAATAGATTGGGGAGTACACATTATGAGGATGCACATAATGGAAATAAATGACATGACATGATGCTCCACTCAAGGCACACAAGCGAATTTCGAATGTTCTTCTTGATCATTGAGGGATAAGAAGTCACTGCTGGCCTCCATGGCATACTGGGGGTTAATATCAGTGAGTGAATGAGTTTGAAGGTGCATGCTACCTACCTGCAGGTCAAAACATCGAAATTACTGTTACGGCGATGAAACCATTCACTCACTTCCACATGAATGATGGTGGGTTCTTTCGTAGGTTTCGCATGTACTTGTGATGAGTTCACGAATACAGCTCCACCTGACTTCTCGGCTGATTAACTGGGCGATTGGATTGAGCTGAACTACTGATAAATGGGTAAGAATAACATGTTTCTTACTACATCTCTGGAATAGCTACACTGAAATTATAGAGCCAGCGGATGATGCGCGAAGGCATAATTTATGACGAAAAATGAGTAGGGGTTTGGTGGCAATGATTGATGAATTGGCGCACTGTTGCATGTCGTCACAGGTCATCGGGGGCCAGGCTGTCCTGTCTGATAGTGAACGAAAAGCGACAATTGATGAAATCCTCTTCACTGGGAACGTCTTCACCTCTTAGCATCTTCCATTCCGCTGAGGTATCAGCGATCAGAGGTTTGTATCGTAATAGAGGTGAGCATCATCTTTTGTATAGAGTCGAACGTGACATTGCCATGTTTCTGTCAAGATGAGGATGCAGCCGCAACAATTATTACTGATACTGACATTCCTCCCAGGAACTGACTCTTCCACCCTGCAAGTCACTTCAAGAAACAAGTGCTGATGTAAAATGGTGTCTCAACCAGGCAGCTGCTAATCAGACACTGTCCAGAACAAGGTACTAGTAGCTGAGGTGTGTAGAAAGTGTCCAAGTCAAGAGCATTACATTGGTGGGTGATGAGTCGCCCAGTACTAGTGTTAATGTGATTTTGAGGTGGCCAGCCATTTGAGGTTGGGTAATGGCTAGCGAAGCCAGTGAAACAGGAAATCAAATGTCATACTATAAGGGAAAATGTAACAGCCATTCCAAAGAAAGCTAATGGATCCTAGACAAAGACCTAGACTTAGCTAATGTACGTTCACAGAATTGTCACTTTCAAATCTCGTGCACCTGGTGAGTCAAAAGCAAGGTTTAAGGCCTGGATCAGAATGATTTCTCTTGTGCAAATTTACAAAATTCCCAAAACAAAGAAAGCAATCCACCATACCTGCATTCGACTGCCATGGTGAGCAACCCTTTATGACTCTCACATTATCCACCAGCAGCAGATCTTCCGAGATGAGACTGGTTTGTTCATCTGATTTTTTATACAAAGGGACATCCCTTCTGAAATACGGGCCGAGCTATGTGAAACAATCATTGTAAGCAAGCTTTTTCAGTGGGTTTGACTAATAGTTCAACAAGCAGTTCAGTCTCTTGGTGGGTGTGCTAAAGAGAAGGTGCCCAGATGAGGCTACATTCTGACAGACCCTGGAACTCTGGAAGAAGAGTGTCTCCACATTTGCTGGATCAGTGAAGATTTTCCAGAGCATTATTTGGTGCCCTACACCTACGTTGAAGCTTGCAAGGTCGCAGGAATGTTGCTAAAACAGATATTCATTGAAAATGGCATGCCCATTAAGATGCACATTCATCGTTGCATCGAGAATGTGAATATCCACACAGTGGTCAGCCAGTGTATTGTGGTGAGCTCAATACTTGAATGTACTATCATATTGCCAACAGAGCTTTTTTGATGATTCCAGCACTCCGGAGGAGATCCTATTGTGTCTATTGAGACAGCGGATGTGATCCTTGCAGACCCCACTGTAGAAATGTTTCAGCTCCTTATCAGGTTGTATCAAAATTGGCCTGACAAGCATATTGAATCATACATGTGGGTTAAGAAATGCGTGGAGAGGGGTGCACTGGTTTACACACCATTTGTATATCATAATCCAGGAGGCCGATGCTCTGGAGAGAAGTGAGTTTCTAGAATCCTTGGAGAACGGACAGAACTTATTTACATTCAGGTGGACTAAATTCATCGAGGATGACGAACACCTATGCTGGTGGATAGCCACCAAAATCCCTTGCAAGAAAACTGGCAGTAGAACTGGTAATCACCTTGATAAACAACTGTACGAAATGGTGGGTCTTGAAAGCTGTTAGCTGGAGGATCCCCCCCTTTTGACATATTCTAGCATAATGACCCTGAGTATTCATGGGTAAATCGACACACATGGCAGTCGTGGTGGGAGCATTACAGGAAGCATTCAGCTTGCTTGGATGGCAGAATTGCTGCTGTTGTAAATCAATACATGCCTGCATGTGGAGATTGTCATATTCGTCCAGCAGATGAAAAGACGAAGAAAATTCATATGAGCAAGAGAGGTGCGAAACCACTGGTAAAGCACCTGGCAGGGTACCACAGATTTTGAGGTCAAGTATCCACATGACCAACAAAGAACAACCGGGAGAGCTGGGAGAGGGCAAAGGATGGTGCATTCGAGTTGGTAACATGTCTCTGTTACGGAAATACCCTTTGTGGACAAGAGCAGTGAATGGGAACTGCTCTCCCTGTTAGGCGATTGGTACGAGCCCGAAACCTTTGAGTCTGTTTTCTCTTCTATACCTTCCAATGCTGTCTTTTTTTCTTCTTAGGATTGTTTCCTCGTGCTCCTCAGCGTTCCGCCTTGTTGGTTCTGCTCTTCTACTATGGAACGCCTCGTTGTTGCCTTGTGTCATCGGTCCCAACGGACCTCCCACTATTCCGGTACCTGCTGCACTTTACTACGGCCACAGATGCTTCTTACTGCGGATGCTTTTCCCCAATTGGCTCTTCGTTCCTTGAGCCTGCCCTTATTCCATTATGGAGTCCGCTGCAGAGTTCTAACCACACTATATATACTGTGCCTCTCACTGTAACGTCTCTTTAGTTAGTTCTATGCAATCCAGCGTTGTATCTAACCCATCCTTGAAGGAAACCGCCCCTTGAGAGACTTCCCGTTCTGCTTGTGCTTCACTTTGTTCATCCCTCTCACTTGTGTGCAATGGGACCTCAAACTTAGTAGCACTCATATTCAGGACTCGAGCGTCCTTTGTCATTGTACTCGTGTGTCATCACCTCAGTAGCGTCCTGAGGATAGGTTCCCCTGTGCCCATAGGCTAGGTTCAACGCTCAGCATTAACAAAAGAACTAACTGCCTTCCATCCCTACCGTCTGGTAGTCTCCTCCAAGGTGGGGAGGAAAGACACTGGATGAGGATAGCCACGAATCAACAGCGTGCATGCGTGTGCTTCTAGTCAAGCTTGAAGCCTGACAATTTTCCAAGTTCATACTCTCATGCCTTCGCAGTTTCAACCATTGCCACACCAGGGGATGGAGAAGCAGCATTGCCAGTCCATTACATCGATCAAGCAATCTATGATATAGCTAATGAGTTCAAATTCACTATTCAAGAGGTGAAAGAATTCTTCGAAATGTGCAGTGAAATGGATCATACTAGGAAGCAATTTCATCAAATGCAGCAGCTCCTGAAGAGTGTTGAAGATAGCCTTGGTGATGAACCCAGCGATCTCTGATGAGGGCAGTCAAGCAATGGGCAGATGTGGTGAAATAGAGCTGATTTGCTTACCTATTAAATGTAAATGAGGCTTATAATGCTATAGAGTTGGTAGAAAGATTGTTTGCCTGGACAAGGTACTCAGGCCTCAGGCTCTGCCCATGTGTGTGGCAGGTATATCGGTCCTTCTGTGACATCTTCCCACTAGTAGTGTACCTTCCCACACTACAACCAGAATCCTGCTATCCCTTTCAACAGACTCCCCTCACATGTCTTAGTACCTCTGTGGTTATGTGGAGAGGCCAACTCCCTAGAGAGGGCATAAGGTTGGTAGCTGGTACCCCAAATGGTCTCAGTCAGGTAGGCGGTTAGGGTAGCATAGTGGTAGCCTTCCATTTCCTCCATTCATCTCTGACCATACTGTGCATCTTAGAGTGGTTCGACCCCAATCTCTAGGACAGGGGTGTCTGATGGATGGTCAAATGAGTTGATGGTCCAAGCGTCCCACTTCGCATACAGACTATATCCTGGGCCCCTTCAGGACCCTGGCCATTTGGAGTGGAGCTGGATCTGGAACTTTATCCAAGTCCCAGAATAGGATTCATTATGTGCTTGCCAGTTGAGCCCTTGTTCGACCATGCTTGGGTCGTGCATGTCCCTCACTCTCACTTACATGCATGCTGACATTGTTTTACAAACAAAGTCCATTGATAGCTGGCCCCCCCTCATTGAAAACGGAAGAAAAGACAACACATTTCGGATGCATGACATTGTGTCCTTGCATTTACCTCTCAATTCTCGCATTTGTAAATGACAACCCCCAAGTTTAATTGCCACATATTCAAATCACAAGTTCCACATTACATTGCTGAGGCTGCTTGTCAGTTTCGAAATCAAATGTCACCCGACCTAATGCAGCCAGTGTCTTGACCGCTGCTAATCGGACACCCACAATTAGCTGAAGTGGTTTCAGATCTTGATGACCCAAGAACCTATCCCCTGAATGACACTGGGCAGGACGTAGCCCTGTTGTTTGGCACAAACAACCAGGTGAGTTACAAAACTCCATGCTTGTTTTGGTAGACACCACTCATTGTTTTGTACTTCATATATACTTACGATGGATTCTAACTATTTCTTAGTGAGTGATCTGCCTGGTTCCAGGCTATTGAAATGCTGACATAACTGCCATTTCTGGCTCCATTTGATAGGGTATGGGAGCTACGAATTTGTGTGGCTTAGTTTAGCTGAGATGGGGACCTAAAGACTGGAATCTGTGTCGCACAAACGGAAAGCTTATCAGGGTCGCTGCCATAGACGGTGAACCCGCCCACGTATAGGTGTGTGCCAAGTGCTCCTACAGTGTGGCACCCTATTTACTTAGTCACAGTGCAATTCA
>Ga0307508_10002170_pt1 | contig 21020 bp, 20 predicted proteins | sample 9_EM_MG_FD_203089 | JGI IMG/M metagenome (GOLD analysis project Ga0307508, IMG submission 203089) | Populus trichocarpa ectomycorrhiza microbial communities from riparian zone in the Pacific Northwest, United States - 9_EM | ecosystem: Host-associated > Plants > Roots > Unclassified | place...
ATTCTAAGACGTCTGTGAAAGGCACAGTTTTTTTCCGTCAAGTAAAGAGTGGTTTTTGGTTGTGTGAAAACGGGCATTTTTGGTGTAAAACGGCCCCTGTACGGAAACTTTTGTCCCTGTACTTTAAGGTGCGCGAGAGGAAGGACGACCGCAGACTTACTGCGTGGAGCAGAGCGGAAAAATGGCGAACCGGACTTGCCCGAGGATACTGCAGAGAGAGGTGAAAGTGGTCGCTGAAGGAAAGAAGCGAGAAGCCCTGCTCTGCTGTTGGGACTAACTAGTGGAGATGCAGAGGAGTCAACGTGGTCGGAAAGACAAACTTGAAGTCCTACCGTGCCGTATGAGATTGGTCCCTCTAGTCTTATTCGCGACATCGCACCGTCAGCAAGGGAGTAGCAGGGAAACAAAGCGCCACAGGCTCTTCTCACCAAGCGGTCGGAAGCTGTAAACAATTATCACCATTCGCTCCTCGTGCTTCAAGTTATTTCGATCGATATGGCAACAATTTGGCGGGTCCAAGCCCTGTGCAACACCGTAAGCCGTCGTCAGATCATCTCACGTAGAGTTTCGCCGCAGTTTGATTCCTTACTTACTGCTACCCGAATCCCACATGCGTCGTCTGCGGCAGTGTGCCATCTTGCGGCATGACGGAAGGCATGCGATTTCTGGCTGCAGTGCTGCGATATCGCCTGCAGGACGCGCCGCGAAGGGGTCGCGTACGTACTCCTTGTCGCCACTGCCAGTATAATTATCTGTGGGCTCGGGTTGCATTGGGGCATTCCGGGTTCTACGGCGGACAGAATCTGTTTTGAAACAGAGACCCCGATTGAGTGAGAAGTAACGTCGTAGAGAGAAGAGTGGTAGCGACACAATTAACAGAGGTGGGTGACGAGAGATGGTGGTGGAGACCAAACAGTACGAGTTAAAAGCGACACTCGTATTCTATCTGATGTCTAACTACGTATAATTATAAGAGAAAAGAACGAGAGATAGTAAGACGAAAGAACGCCAAGCAGTTACACAACGCTAATCCCAACCTGTCTCACTTGCAAACCAGCGCTGATCCCGTCCTCTCGGCGTTGCTCCGTCGGCTCGCCGTGCCTGGAGCGGAGAGAATTATTTCCGACAGAATCGTAGTGGCTTCGCGTGGCTACTCAGCGCAGCTGAGCCACTTGGTATCGAGGTGGAGAAAGGCACTGGTTTGTCCGAAGTCGAGCGGGCTTTCAGGGGCCCGAATGCGGTGATGTGCGTACCGGTGAAGTTGACACAGCCTATTTCTCGGAGTCGTTCGGCGATGAGGAATGAGCATTAGGGGCCTCGAGTAATCCAAGCGAGCGTCTAACTGCAAGGTCCAGTCGCCAACTACCGGCGCGAAAGGCTGGTCATCTCCACCGAGGAGGCAGTTGCCGCTGATAGTATTGTTCTTCGTTGTCGTGGGCTCTCGCCTCGGTGGATCCTCCGACGTCGTCGTGATGGCCGCCCCCCTGGTTATATGCGCAGGAGGACAAATTGCTCTTCTCGTCGGCGTATTCGTCATCACCGGACCACGCCGGCGCGCGAGGCCGCACGGCTTAGGGGCCGTAGCCCTGCGTACTGCCTGGTGCGCTTCTGTGCCGTCCTCGGTGGCGCTGAGGAAGGAATAAGACGGCGCGGCTTAGGGGCCATTGCCCAGCGCGCCGCCTTGAACTTTGTCACCAGATCTTGGCCCTTCCGAGCATCATTGCCACCGTCCATCCGCATATGCGTAGGTGACGGGAGGAACGTCTTGAAGACGTCATTCTCAACGATGTCGTACATCTCCGCTACCTATCCGCGTGCTCCTGATTCAGCGAAGGGAGGTGAGTGGGATAGGGAGGATTACCTACGGATGACCGATATAGGGATGTAGTTTTGCTACATGAGCATTTGTGTGGGAAGGAGGATTACTACAAGAGCATGACCGAGGGAGTGGAATGGAGCGGAGGAGAACGAGAGAATGGGAGTGGGAATACGGAGGGAAGGGAGACGGAGGAGAAAGGGAGGGAGACTAGTGTCTTTAGGGCACACAGTGTTGTGCTGTCGACCCTCGCGCCGTGGCTCGGCCGTTAAACGACGTCACTGCGCTTGTGAGACGGCGCGCACGGTGACCAGGATAGCCACATCGTTCGTAAAACAAATGGTGATGAGACAGTGTGGAAGTGGCGGGAAAGATATGCACGAATCTCGTCTAGATGCGCCGGTCCGCGCGCGGTCAAGATATAGGAAGCGACACCGGATGGTCTTTACGGAATCCAGGTTGGTCATAGAAGCAATTACACCCAACTTCGTCCGCATCTAGCATATTCGTGGTTTCTCCAGATGCTTGCGGCTGTGTATGTGCAGGGGGCGGTTCATCAGAATGCGTGTGTTTCGTTGCTGCCAGGCGCTTGGGAACAGGCGAGATTTCGGTGTGGAGTGGTGTAGGTTAGAGTGCGGAAGTAAACTGACCCGGCCTGCTTTCAGTCCGACAGCCACCAATCCTTTCTCGACGGCCGCCGTGGACCCACCAGCCATGGTGGTCCCTAAAGTTGGCCGGCTGTATCACTTAGATCCGTGGTGCCGATGCACGTTCGGCTAGCAGCAGGGTCCGCACGGTGGGGGAAATTCCAACGCGGTGTCCTAGGCTGGGGCCTTCGCCGCTACTGTTGGAATCTCGGCCCAGGGCTCTGTCGTTTGTCCTATTTTCGAGGGCTCCCTGCCGGTGCCAGGCGGCAGGCCTGATGAGATACGTGAATCCGATGCGAGCGCAATCCAGGAAAGTTTTCGTTCGCCCCCGACTGCGACTTCCAGTCCGCAGCGCTAGGCTAAGTGGCTCCGGCTGGCAACCCCATGTAGCTGTGGAGACGAGGACTGCCATCCTCGCCGTACTCGGATGCCGAGCTCACGGCGCTCTTCAATTGGTCGTCGAAGATTTTTTATTTCTGCTTAACTCGTGTGTAGCCTATCTAGACTATGGCGGCGCACTTTTTATCCAGTTTTCCCGTCCGCTGTCCGCACGGTGGTGGCACGTTGCAAACTTCCCTTCGCTCTCCGCCCGGGCCTGTCCCAGAGTGTTGTGATGCGCACCAAGGAAATTACAAAAGAGAAGCAGCCGAGCCGGCATGACAAAGAGCAAAGAAAGAAACAAATGAAAGCGCAGTCCGTCCCCCTATTCCTCCTTTGCGGACGATATGAAGTCAAGCGTGGGAAGGAACAGCGGTAGCTCTCCCCCGGCGCCCAGCTCCACGGGTTCTGCCCTCTGCTCCTCCTCCCACTCCCGCAGCTCCGCCTCCGACACCTCGCTCACCGTGTCCTCCTCAGCCGGTACCCGTCTCCCCACATCTGTGGCAGAGAAGAGTCTAGCACCACCCGGCTGCACCGCGCATCCGCTAGGAGGCCCCGGCTCATCCACCGACTCTTCCACTTCCCCGTCTCCTTCCTCACCTCCGCCCACAGGATCTTCTGTTGGGCCTTCCACTCCGGACACAACTTGAAGAGGTGCTCCCGAGCCTGAATCCGGTACCGGCACCCCAGCACTGCGGGGTGGGCCGACTCTTTGTCCAGTGGAAGTACTGCCCGGAAAGGCGGTGCCCCGTCTTCACCTGGTAGAACTGCGAGGCAAGCCTTTGGTGCTCCCAGCAACCGTGCCGTCCGGCCTCTGGCTCTTCGGCATCCTGTATTTTGTCTTGGCTGGTAGCAGCCTCGGTACGTGTCGTATTCCGAGTTCGTTTCATAATAGCCGCTCTTGTCGTCAGCAACATCTTGCGGCGGGTCAATTCGACCCTAATGCCATCAAGAATGCTGTCTCCCTCAATGACAGTAAAGACCGAAAATTGGACTCGACCGCCACTGGGTGGCAAACCATCTAAAGGAACGAATGGAGGTTCCCAAAACGTAACCTTCTTTTCCGTCTTGGAATCGCCATTTGCGAAGAAGAACGATGTAGTCGAGGTTGGGGGACACGCCATACTTGGTGGCATATTGCCGTCGGGAGCCGGTGAAGAATATTTAGCTGAAAGATGCTTGGCCGGCTGGGAGTCGCCCTCCTCAAAACCGCCTATAGACGAGGGTTGTTAGTGGTGTACTCCGATCGTGTGATGCAAGTGAAGGCGCCTGCAGTCACACCTGCTTGGCCGGCCTGCAACAGCTCTTGTCGGGCCGGATGAGATAGAGGACGTTGCACGTAGTGCACTCAGTAGCGAGTCGCGTGAGAGACCTAGGGAGCAAGTTGCAGGTTCCACCATTGATCCATATTTCTCGAATGGGAGAGAGTTTACGTGGTTGTTCGCCCCCCAAGCTATCACGATCGGCACCTTTGCCGTCACCCGGGTCTTGCCTCACTTTTTGTGCGGCAATCCCTTCCTCTCTCATGCATTTCACAAGTAGGGTTCGGCGCAGCGATCGCTTTTGGTTGCGTCGCTGCCTCCGCGACGGCTTCTCTGCCCTTCGGCAAGTCAGCACGTTGGATCTTCCGTCTCGCCCTGGCAATACCGTCTGCTGCGTCAGGCGGCATGGCCGTGCAGTTTTATTCAATCAAGGTAGAAAGCAGCGGTGCTTACTTAGGTTGCAACGGCAGTTCGGGCGCGGTGTCGTAGAAACCATCACCCATCGATTTCGACCACGCTGGCTCGCGAGTCGACGCGACTGAGGGGCCGAAGCTCCGCGTGTCGCCTGGGGCACATCTGTGACGTGCTCGGCGGGCCTTCGACGTCCTCTCTACTACCACCTCGGGTGCCAGAGGCGCAAGGACGTAGACTGGCGCCGCGCGCTCCAGTGCCCTTCTAGCTGGCGCTGAGGGAGGCGCGAGGCGGCGTTGCTTAGGGGCCTCAGCACAGCGCGCCGCCTTGGACCTTGCCACTAGATCTTGGCCCTTACGGCCTCTGTGCTACCGTACATCCGTATATGGGTCGGCGGCGGGAGGAACGTCTTGGAGACATCCTTCTCGACGATGTTGCACACCTCCGCTACCTAGCCGCGTGCTGCTGAGTCAGCGATGGGTGATGAGTAAGATGGGGAGGAATACTTACAGTACGGTTGATCGGTGTGGGGTATTGCCGGTAAGTGTTTTGCTACAAGAGCATTTGTGTGGCAAGGAGAGGAGTATTGCTACAAGAGCACGATCGAATGATATGAGTGGAGTAATAAGGAGAGAAGGAGTGTGGGATACGGAGGGAGGGGGGACTGAGGAGAAAGTGAAGTAGACTGGGAAAGGGAAGGAGACTAGTGTCTTTAGGGCACACAACGTTTGTGCAGTCGACCTCGTACCACGGCTCGGCGATTGCATGATGTCATTGTGCTCTCACCTTGCCCCAAGACGATACGCACGGCGGCCTGGATAGACACACGTGACACCGTCTGCAAGACAAGCGGGGATAGACAACGCGGAAGTGACCGTCAAGACATGCAAGAATCGCCTTGATCCGCCAGCCCGCGATCAAGACACAGGAAGGGGTACCGGTTGATGTCCAGTATTGGATTGAGCTTTCATTGTTGGATTCAGCTTTCTTCTCGCCGCTACGTGGGTGGGATCGAATTCGCCCGTCTCTTTTACCTCACAACCAACTCTCTTCATGCAGTTAATCCATGGCCCAAACTTGTTGCGAAATTATCGAACCACCGCCGAAATAGAGAGCTCACAACAGAAGAGAGTGGAGACGAGCAGAGATGTTGATGGGGTGTTCGACATAGATCTGTATGAGATGAAGACGTCTCTCGTATTCTATCTCAGGTCTGAGTATACTGTATATAAAAGAAAGGAAAAAAGAAAGGAGAAGAAAGAACTAAGCACGGAACGATCCGCTGTTACACGACGCTTTCTAATCCGGCCCCTCCCGCAATACAGCGTTGCCTTGGCATTGTATCGTCGTCGGCACGGCGTCGTCCACCCCCAGCGTTCCGCACCGAAGCAGCGAGAAATATTTCCAACACAACCCCTCTTCTCGTATTAAAGAATTCACCAAATGCAAAAACAATCCCATTAAACCTCGTCGACCTCATTAAAACCTCTGCAGTGAAACCCCTGTGGGAAAAACACTTGCTAGTAAGAAAAAGAGTGCCGACTCAGCCGCCGACATGATGCAAGAACATTCAAAAGAACATCTATCTTTTCCAGTCCTTCCTCACAAGCATCCCCTTTTCCTACCAGACGAGTAATCCGATATGCAATCCGACGTGATTCGACAAGCACGGCGCACGGATCATAGGGAATGTTTCAACAGTGGAAGAAACTCGCGAATGATATGTCCACTATGGAAGGATCCTACTCATCGGAGGAGGAGCAAAAATTTTGTCTCACAAAACCCAGGACCCTACTGGAAGTTCTCAACAACTCTGTTTTCAATAGTAGTACAGTTATGATTCGAGATCCTGCGGACTGGATTCCAATGCTTGCTTTTGTTAATCTCAATCCAACAATTTTTTAGAGAGGGGCTTTACCTTAGCCGATGAAATAGACGCATCTATTTAATCACTCTCCTTTTTGGAGTCCTCCTCAAACAACATCTTCTCCCATGCCGGAATACGTCGGGCGTATCGGCGCGGCTCAGGAGATTCTTCCCTTTTAACCCCACGTGCCGAAACCTTGGCACATCACACCCCCTTTTCTTGACCAGACTACTTGGTCATGTCCGTGTTCCCCGTGTGCGGATCGAATCGAGTGAGTACCGTGAGTCACAACAGTTGCTCGTGTCGAGGGGCAGCAAGAGGTTTGGTCAGTAGGTCGGCTGGATCAGATTCTGAGGTAGCGTATTCAAACTTAACTGAGCCCTTTTTCTGTTCATCGTGAACATGGTGATATTCCACGTCGATATTCTTTGTCTTTTGTCGTACAACTCCCGAGGCAATCAACCCGATGGAATCTTGATTGTCACATCCGACCAGTACTGGTCCGTCCGAGATGTTGACCGCCATTCCGTCTGCCGCCTCCTTCATCGTACGTCTAAGCCGAAGGCTTTTCCGGGTGGCATACGAGCAGGAGATATATTCGGCTTCGAGAGTTGCAAGTGCCACTACATTTTGGGATTTGGCTTACCAATGGATCAGTCCGGACAAGGCAAGTTCTTCGCTGGCATTAGTGTATACGATGCCGAACACACATCCTCCGACCGATTTGCGAGTTGTAAAGTTTCCGGCCCAGTCCGAATCCGATCATGGTGATATGACTATTCTGAGGACGTGGGTTGTGAGAATGTGTATACACAGAATGTGAGAAGGAGCGAAGCCGTCGATAGGATTCCAGGTCACCAATGTTGTTTTCGATGACGGGGAACATAAATCTCCTACCGAAATCCGACGGCGCAGTAGCGGGAGACGCATCCCAACGGTGTCAGCAGGTGGAGGCTGCAGCCTATGCGGCTGACCGCCGCGGGCGTGGGCTAAACGCCTCAGGCTGGGGTTTGGTGACCGGCGGCATTGCGACGTTAGAGACGTGGAGGCGTGTTTGGGTTGCCTCGGGAGAGGGGTGCGCGGTGAAGTGGGTTTTGTTGTACCGTGGCTGCCCAGATGGATGGTGTTGAAGTGTGGGGGACGTGGTAGAATGTGTAAGGGTGGCGGGTCGCGACTCGCGAGCGACGGAATAAGTGTCAAGGGAGAAAGTGGAGTGGACGAAAGGCTGCACTTTCGTTTTGGGTCTTCCGCCGCATCGCTAGTTAAGCGTTCCGTTCATTGAAACTCACCGCCTAAAAACGCCAAGACTGTCAGTCGTCCGCTGCACCACTAAGCGTTGCTATATACATGCTGGCATCGACAGCCCTCGCCGCACCTGTCAGCTGCGGCGCGGGCGATTATCTAGCGCTGCAGAGATCACTCTGACTGGCCGCGGATGGAAGACGGTGCTATGACTTGCTAGGATCAAGAAGACCTGGTTCCATGGCCACTACCCGGGAGGCATCGAGATGACTAAGCACATGCTGGATTCGGTCTAGCCAGACTTCACGAGATATGGACGACGGCATTTTCTCTCCGACCACATTGCTGCATACGAAATCCGATGCCAGTTACCCGTTCTTGAGTGGGATTCGGATGGACTGGACTACATACGGAGAACACGGGTGGCGACGCAGCCAGCCATGCCAGCAAGACGTTGACGGACTCCCGATCGTCTCGCCTGGCTGTGCGGGGTCCATCGGTGGCGACAGGTACGCCACGCACGAGCGATAGAGCGTCGCCGATTCCAGTGCTCTTCTGTCGCCACCTTCTCTCCAGATCCCCGTCCACACCAACGATTCCCAGCCACCCCGCTCGCGGCGCACTCTCCCCTGCCTATGCTCGAGATCCGGAAATTAGTCGCATACGTGCTCCCGTCCAGCCGGACATCGTCCACTGGGGAGTGGGTGAACGCTAGATTAGCACTTGCTGTCCTATCCCGTGACCGCAGTCACGCGTATCCGTGACGCTGGACGACGACAGCGGCAAGGATTGTGGTGTCGGTGGCGTGAGCTGAGCGTGCTTCCCCCTCCACCATTCGTGCTCCAGGTACTTAAGTCCGCCGCTCTCGCCTCTCGTTGGGTAGACGCTTGAACCGAAACAGAACTCATCTCCCTCCGAGCACGTCATTCGAGCGTCGTTCGCCGAATCGCGTTCATTCCCACGACCGCCACCATCCCGTGTAATTCCGTCAGCCTTCGTCCGTCTCGGGGGCAGTCTCCCACCGTTGATTGCACAGTGCTGGTTGGCAGCCCAGTGTCCACCGCACTGTGCTGCGCACACTTGAGAGCACGCTCATTTCATCAGTTCGCGTTGCCTGGCCCGTTGCGTAGTTACATACTCCGCTGCGGATCATCAGCTGTAACTAGTGGCTATCTACAATGTAGATGTGAATTCTCCGACAACCCGACATGCACCCAACCCCGCGCCGCGCTCCGGCAACCACTGGGCCGGTAGCGACATTTCGAAGCCTCTCATTCGTTTCCGCGCCCCGTATCTACTATGCTCGTCATCCTGTTTGGGGCCTAGGCTGCGAAGAGATATGCTTAAATCTCTGCGCGCGGCAGTCGAGCATTTCCCATCGTATACGTAGACAAGTGCGCAGTCAGAATTCCCAAATTCCACGCTCCATCCAACGGCGGAAGTAACGCCTCTGCGCTCCGAGCCTTGCCCGCGCTGGAAGTTGCGCCCTCCAGCCCGATGGCCACAGCAGCTGAAGGCGAAAACGGACGCCGATCGTGATTGGCCATTTGCCACCACAATTCCACGTGGACAGCTGCACGACGGAACAACCCGCCTCTCAGCGTCCAATCGCCTCTCCTCCGTGTTTCAGCTTGCCCTACCCACCAACCAGCGTCCGCTGGCATCGAGCGTTCCAGGCTGGCCGATGCAGGAACCTCGTATTCAGTGGCCGGTAGCCGCGAACCGCCTACTGGGCGGTACGTACTCTTGGTGCTCTTATCACTCGTATGTACCCCGCCTGTCAACCGACGACCCGGAAAAATCGGGACTTCCGGTTGGATAGCGTGGCAGACACCTGACTGTGTTTAACCCTTGTCTCGCGGCGACTGGAAGGTTCGGGGCGTCGCCTGCCCTGGTTGGGGTTTCTTTGTTTGGTTCCGCTGCCGGCGCGATGACTACTCGCCACCGGAAATCAGCAAGCCAGGACAGCGAAGACGAGCCTTCCAGCTGCCTCAGGTACGGTGCGGCGGCAAGCAGGCTGAGGCCGACGACCGGCCCTGCGAGCAAGTTGATTGGCTGGCCGAATGCGAGATTCAAGTCCTGCCATTTCCTTTGCCCATCTCTCCTGCTGCTTGTCGAGCAGTTATCCGCGCGTAGGGCAACCGCAACGTCACAGTGGATGAGGCCTCGGCCCTCCACGGTCCGTTCCCCATGGCATTTCTATAATCTTCTACGATGTGCGCATCTCCAATCTCACTCCGTCACGCATGTTCACCGCTGTCTCCTACCGACAATGCCTCCAGCTGCCTCACCTGCGGTGCGGTGGCAATTGGCCAGGGCTCACGACCGGCGCTACGAATAACCGGATTGGCGCGTTCGAATTCGCGATGCAGGTCCTGCTATTCCTCTCCACGTCTCTCCTGCTTCTTGGCCGACGGGTCGTATCCGCTCGTAGGGCAGTCGCGACGTCACGATGGACGAGCTCTCCGCCCTGCACAGCGCGTTCGCCAAGGCCTTCCAATCGTGTCCCACGGTGGTCCCATCTCGACCGTCGTATCGCACCACGCTGTTCGCCAATGGTCCTACAGACAACGGCTTCAGCTGTGCGCATCTCTCCCCCTTCGGCACCCAGCTGGCAGACGGTGGATGGGATCGAGCATAAATACCCACCGGCCATCCGTCTCCTCGCCTCGCCATCGCTCCACTGCACCGCAACATCACCACACCTCAGCACCGCAATACACCAACTGCAACTCAACACACGGTACGATCCCACGCTCCCTCCGCCCGGGCATGCAGCTAACATCGCAGGAAGCACCGCATCGCCGCAATGCAATTCTCCTCCATCCTCTTCGCCATGAGCCTCCTCGCGCCGCTCTGCGCCGCCCACCCATCGCCGGACGCGAACGCCATCGCGGACCCGGGCAGCGCGGATGCGTTCGGCCCGCTCGAGGCTCGCGACGGCACGCTCGAGAAGCGCGCGTGCAAGCCCAACGGCTGCCACTGCAAAATGGGCACGATTCAGGGCCAGTACTGCTACGGCTGCGGCGTTGTCGACAAAGTCGGAAATACCAATGTCTGGGGCGGCCACTACAGCGGCTGGGTCTTCGAGTGCAACCCCAAGGGCGGATGCTGCACCTACGGCCCCCGCACCAGCTGCCAGAATTGGGGGACGAACCCGTGCGGGCCCAAGTGGGCGCGCGACGTTGAGTGAGGCTCGGCGCCGCTCGGAAGGAACCAAGGACGGAAGGACGGAAGGACGGAAGGACGGGAACGGAGTGTGGCTTTGGATTTTTGATCTTTCTGTTTTGGTCAGTGTGCGATAGTACTTAATCTACCAATTAGTCGATCTTGCCGTTCGCGTGCAGGGCGCAGCTGTCTTCGTAGCCACATCCGCTCGCACTCGGGCCGCCAGCGAACAACGCCGCCGTTCGCTGCGATGCCCCGCCGCCGTGGGCGGATCCCGGGAGGGATGGGTTGCGGCAGTGAGTGGGATACCGTTTGTCGATGTCCGGGCGCGAGCCGATGCGCAGCTTATCACTTCGCCATCCATCCTCAGTTCGGGCGCGAGGCGGCCCGAGCCCCAAAGGATCTGCGGAAAGCTCGGTTGCAGCTGGGAAATAACAAATCTGATTATCAATGGTTTTTTATTTGTAGGAAGCTACCTGGTGGGGCAGCCCTGTCAGAATGATGGGCGTCTGGAGATGACAGGCCGGGGGGCGAAATGGCCGGAGATAGCGGCTGCCCGACTACCGGCTCGGGAGACAGTCTTCCGTCCTTTCCCGGACGAGTCTCTAAGGCCCGCTGTATATAGAGAGAATGTTCTGCTCACGACGATGTGTCTTCAATCCAACTCACTATCTTCATCTCCATCAATCCCTATATTCCAACATGCCCCATTCGTACACTAAAAGACACCTAAAAAGACATCGCGCTCAAGAAAACTAGCAACAAAATGAACAGCTCAAAAAATGGTGACTAAGCATGTCGGAAACAATAAAATCCAAAGTAAATGAAAACATAACAGACACACAAACCAAAAGGAACGACGATGAAGACTGCACAAATGCCACGCCTTGCTCCACCTGCCTATCACGACTCACTCCAATTCTCTTCCAATGCTTCTCTCGCCAATACCCTCCGCTACTTCCGTGCTAACCAACTAGAACGCAAACCTGTTGATGTGAGAATTAGCCCAACTAGGCCGCCGACTACACAGGTGAGGTCGGTGGGAACGTACTATATCGGACTATTCAAGGCTCGCGGTAGGCATCATGGTGGTGGGCGGTTCCACGGTTCTCTCCGAGCTATCCCTGGTACCAACTCCTAGCGGCGTGTCCCCTCTCTGGTTGGGCGGATCGGCATTGGCCCCTCTGTCAAAGCGCAAGAGCAGCCTGATCACCGCTTTCTCTTCACGCATTATTGCCTGGTGTAGCGGACTCTCCCCTTTTGCGTTGATCGCATCGATTTCGGCACCGCGGCCGAGGAGCAGCCGAACCACCGTCTTCTTTCCATGCCATGCCGCTCTGTGCAGCGGCGTCTCACATGCTTTGTTGGGGGCCTCGATTTGGGCACCACGGTCGAGGAGCAGTCCGGCCGCCCTTGCCGCTCCACGCAAAGCTGCGTTGTGCAGCGGGGTCTCTCCTTCTTTGTTGGGCGCATCGATTTGGGCTCCGTGGTCAAGGAGCAGCCGGACCACCGATTCCTTTCCATACCATGCCGCTTTGTGCAGTGGGGTTTCCCCTTCTTCGTTGGCTACATCGATCTTGGATCCGCGATCCAGGAGCAGTCTTGCCACCGCGGTTTGTCCGCTGGATGCTGCATTGTGTAGTGAAGTCTCGCCTAGTCCGTCGGTCACCTCGATTTGGGCACCGCGGTCGAGGAGCAGCCGGACCACCCTTGCCGCTCCCACCGATGCTGCCTTGTGCAGCGCAGTCTCCCCTTCTTTGCAGGACGAATCGATTTGGGCACCGCGGTCAAGGAGCAATCGGACCGCCGCTTCTTCTCCATCTGACGCCGCGATTCGTAGTAGATTCCCGTCTTCGTCGGCGGCAGTGATTTTGGCGCCACAGTCGAGCAGCAGCCGGACCATTCCTCTCTCTCCACAGATTATCGCCTTGTGTAGCGGAGTCTCCTCTTCGTTGTTGGCGGCATCGATTTGGGCATCGCGATCGAGTAGCAACCGGGCCACCGCTTCTTTTCCATACCGCACCACCTTGTGCAACGGAGTTTCCCGTGCCTTGTCATGCATGTCGATATGTGCACTGCGCTCCAGGAGCAGTCGGACTACCGCTTCGCTACCGCCCGATGCTGCCATATGAAGCGGTGTCGTACCTTCTTCGTTGGTTGCATCCACATTGGCGCCTCTGTCGAGCAGCAGCCGCACCACTGCTTCCTTTCCATCCATTATCGCCTTGTGTAAGGGAGTTTCCCCTTCTTCGTTGGGTGCATCGACGTGGGTGCCGCGATCGAGGAGCAGCCGGACTACCGCTTCATCCCCATCCGATGCCGCGATACTCAGGAGATTCCCCCCGTCGCCGGCGGCGGTGATTTTGGCGCCACTGTCGAGAAGTAGCTGGACCACAGCTTTCTTTCCGGAGATTATCGCCTTGCGTAGCGGAGTCTCCCCTGCTTTGTTTTGCGCATCGATCTCGGCGCCACGGTCGAGAAGAAGCTTCACCACCGCTTCGGATCCACCAGGCGCTGCCATATGAAGCGGGGTCGCGCCTTCTTTGTTGGGTGCATCCACAGTGGCACCGCTGTCGAGCAGCAGCCGCACCACCGCTTCCTTTCCATCCATTACCGCCTTGTGTAAGGGAGTTTCCCCTGCTTCGTTCGGTGCATCGACGTGGGTGCCGCGATCGAGGAGCAGCCGAACTACCGCTTCATCTCCCTTCGATGCAGCGATACGCAGTAGGTTCCCCCCGTCGCCGGCGGCGGTGATTTTGGCGCCACTGTCGAGAAGTAGCTGGACCACATCTTTCTTTCCGGAGATTATCGCCTTGTGTAGCGGAGTCTCCCCTGCTTTGTTTTGCGCATCGATCTCAGCACCACGGTCGAGAAGTAGCTGCACTACCGCTTGACCTCCACCCCTTGCTGGTGCTGCCTTGTGCAGCGGAGTCTCCCCTTCTTTGTTTGGTGCATCGATCTCGGCACCGCGGTCGAGAAGTAGCTGCACTACCGCTTGACCGCCACCCCTTGCTGGTGCTGCCTTGTGCAGCGGAGTCTCCCCTGCTTTGTTTGGCACATCGATCTCAGCACCGCGGTCGAGAAGTAGCTGCACTACCGCTTGACCTCCACCCCTTGCTGGTGCTGCCTTGTGCAGCGGAGTCTCCCCTGCTTTGTTTGGTGCATCGATCTCTGCACCACGGTCGAGAAGTAGCTGCACCACGGCTTCCCCTTGACGCCATGTTGGTGCTGATGCTGCGTTGTGCAGCGGAGTCTCCCCTGCTTTGTTTGGCGTATCGACCTCAGCACCACGGTCAAGAAGTAGCTGCACCACCGTTTGCCCTTTACGCCCTCCCGGTGCTGCCTTGTGCAGCGGAGTCTCCCCTGCTTTGTTTGGCGCACCGATCTCAGCGCCGTGGTCAAGAAGTAACTGCACCACCGCTTGCCCTGCACCCCATGGTGATGCTGCCTTGTGCAGCGGAGTCTCCCCTGCTTTGTTTGGCGTATCGATCTCAGCACCATGGTTGAGAAGTAGCTCCACCGCCCGCTCCCCACCCCATGCTGATGCCGCGTTGTGCAGCGGAGTCTCCCCTGCTTTGTTTGGCGCATCGATCTCACCACCACGGTCGAGAAGCAGCTGCATCACCGCCTCCTCACCACTCCTTGCTGCCTTGTGCAGCCGAGTCTCCCCTGCTTTGTTGGGCGCATCAATTTGGGCACCGCTGCTGAGAAGCAGTTGCACCACCGCTTCCTCTCCACTTCTTAACGCCTTGTGCAGCGGAGTCTCCTCTTGTTTGTTGGGGGAATCGATTTGGGCACCGCGGTCGAGAAGCAGTCGGGTCATCGCTTCCCTTCCATAGCGCGCCGCCTTATGTAGTGGAGTCTCTCCCTCGTGATCCCGTACCTCAATTTGACTACCCCGGACGGTGGGTCGCTGGAGTCTCAACGCGTCTACTCGATCCGCCTCTCGTAGTTGTTCCGCTTCGTGGATATTCCCATCAGGGTGGAGGCGGGATAGGATTCGTCCAGTGGCACGCCCATTCCTTGCGTCACCATCAAGTGGAGCTTTCTCGTTTTGGCTCCTCTTGGAGTTGGAGTCTAAACCCCTTCCGATCAAACCCAAGATTGCTCTCTCGTTTCCTACCATCACTGCAAGGTGTAACGGGGTTAAACCCAGCCTGTCTTTGGCCAGTATATCTTCCTCTTTCGCTTTGATAAGATCAAAGATCCCGTCCACCCACCATCCCCCCACGGATGCTAAATGTAATAACGTTCTTCCGTTGGCTTCCAACGCGGTCGTATTCGCCCCCTTTCCAACTAAAAGCCTGACAATGTCTAGCTCTCCGTAGTATACAGCCCACTGAAGCGGTGTCCTTCTCGAATTATCCTGAATATCCACATTTGCGCCGAATTCAAGGAAACGGCGTGCAATCTCAGAGTGACCCCTGATAGCAGCACAATGCTGAACCCCGAGGCCGTTTCGTCCTAGGATATCCAGTCTTGCCCCTTGTTGTAAGAACATTTCGCAGACTGATTTGTTTCCGTGCCATGCGGCTGCATGCAGCGGGGTCCACCCTGCAAGGTCCTTTGATGTGGGGTCTGCTCGAGAATCGAACAGCATCTGTATTATTCTCTCGTCACCGTATGTTGCAGCGTAGTGGAGTGGTGTCCATCCAAGCATGTCCGTGGAATCCGGATCCGCCCCAGATCGCAAGCACCTGGAGCTGTGTTCGGTGTAGGAATTTGCCAAAACCGAGTAATGGAGAGGGGTCAAGCCAATGAGGTCTTTTTCTCGCGGGTTTATTTCCTCCCCTCCGAACCAATATCGGGACAATATATTACGCATGACCGAGGCACCAGGAAATCCTTGGAACGAGCGAGGTCTAATGCCTCTCATTGGACCGGCGGAATGGATTTCGAATATCTTGTCCGCCTCGTCCATACTTCGGCGTTGCAGCTGATGGACAGTTTGAAGACAGCTTATCCACGATTTGTTGGCACTTTTTGCTTCCTCTTGTAAGGTAGATTCAAGCTTCTCAATAGTCGCGAGCTCTCTAGGATCGTGCATTTCCTTCTTCCAGAGTTTGACAGTATCGCGGATGGTCCAGGTAAACATAGTGAACACAGTGAATGCCTTTAGTGCGACGGGACTATCTGAGCCGCTGAACGTCCGAAACAACCATAAGTAGGCGTCCGCAGCATCTTCCCAATGACCAACTGCCTCGTGGGGTTTTGCAACCTCCATTGCGTGCTCCACCACACAAAGCGAGTTAGGGAGCCGCTGATTCAGACTGAGCGGTGGAACTATGGCCAGATATATCTCTTCCAGGCTCCCTAGTCCGGATCGCTCGATATCCTTTGCCATCCTTGATAGAGTTGCGTTCTCAAGCGTGAAAAGTTTCCACGATTCGGCTGTATTCGTAGCTCGCTGATCCAGTTTGTTGAGGATTGTTTTTCCTTCTAACTCTTTCGTTTTTCGTGCAACAGCCCACATGAAAGCCGAAAAAACGTCCTGAGCAAGACATAACTCGAGTGGGGTATCTGATACCACCGCTAAGTACCGGTGACGTTTCGCGTTTTCTGGCATTGGCTCGCCTGATCCAGTCTGCTGCAAGTTTGATCCCCTTGATGGGAGTTGCGATGCACCTGAGGCCACTTTCGAGGGTTTCGGCTCCTCCGTGGCAGGAGGAATCGGCCGCACTAGGTACCTTTTCCTAGTAGGGCCGGGGGGCTGGGCTGGGTATTTCAGGGCCGGGGCCGGTTTGGCAGCCGGACCTGATCCGTCGACCCCGTGGTCGGTAAAGCCGAAAACTCTATGCTGGTCGATAATGACGACTCTGTCGTTGGAATCCTCGCATGTCTCGGGTGACACGGTGTCGCTATTCGCGTCCAGAATCTCCTCCACTTCCGAAATTGCACTGAACGCATCACCAGCGTACCAACGCAAGTCCCTCAAATAGCCTTTCTCTTTACGGCCTAAAAGTCGAAGGTTCGTCTTCCTCAGCGCAGTACCACCCCGCCGCAGCCAATCCTGGGGATCTTCCTTGAGACTCGAATCATTCTTATCCACTTGTGCCTGTTCCTCTTCGAACTCATGGATGGCGTACAGCCACATGGATAGAACTGCCTCAATTTCCGTTGCGCTGGCCGTCCATCGGCCATTTTTTTCTTGCTTAATGGAGAAGTAGATCAAACTTTCCGGGTCGCCTCCAGCCGAGCCTTGGACAGTCCAGAATAACCTCTTCTCCCCTTCATACCTCTCCCGTGAGAAGAGAGTGTTCATGACCACTTCGATGGCATTGGCAACGGAGATCGCATGGCGTGATAATGTTCCGGTCCAGTTACTGAGCTGACCTATACGTTCGCGTATTCTCGTCACTTCGTGTTCCTCGCTCGCATGGTACCGCTGATGAAAGGAGAATAGGTGAGCTCCCGCGCCAGTCCCGAGGCCCCATCTCCAGCACCTCTTGCTGCGGAAGCCCACTGCATCTCCGCCGCTTCCGGTGCCCAACCAGTGGCCTCCCTCATCCTCTGGCCACAGATCCCCTGAATGCCTCGCAATCCTAGTAGCCAGCCAATCGAGCTCGTGGCCCTGGGGGGTGCGGTCTGTCCGAGGACGTTGTGCCAAACCCCGACGAATCCAAGCTCGCACTATCGTCATGATCAGAGTCGCAATGAGCTGTGCGATTGTCGCCGACCAGTGCATCCCGCGCAGTCCGGTAAATTGCGTAACGAACCCCGTGACTGAGATTAGTGTTCCCGCCACAGCTAGTGTTTGCATAAAATTGGACGCAGTCGGGGGGTAGGATGTATCGGCAGCCGGAGTGGGGGATATACCGGTGTGGGGTGTATGGGCAACGGTCGTCTTGGCCGCTGGGGGAGCTGCTTCTACGGATTTGAGTTGATTCCCCAGAGCGTCCGTTGCCAATCGGGATGTGAGGACAGAATTGCGTGAGCCGTGAGCAAATATTGCGTAGGAATCGAAAACCTGATCATTGACGTTGCCACCTGCTTGCAGCCAAAGAATGCCAGCCCGTCGTTCGCTCTCACCGAGGGCTTCCAATTCTTGATTGATCTCGGCCAGCCGCATCTCCCTTGGGTCTCTCGCAGAGCCATCACCATTTGCTCCGTCTCCTTCACCCCGTCCAACAGCTTCCGGCGCCGCTCCTACCTCATTCTTCAACTTCTCCACCATCTTCTTCTCCTGGGCCTTTACACCGTCGGTATTAACAATCCACAGTTTTTCCTTGGTACTTCGCTCCACCACGTAAGAACAGATCAACATCCCCAGCACTAAGATCACCGTTCCCGCAGCCGTGAGAGGGTAGGCATATGGCACAACTTCCAAACCGCCTTTGCGGTACCGCAACTCTGGGTGATACGTGGCGAATCCGGAGAATACCAACACCACGGCTTGCAGGAACATGCCGAAACACGCGAATGAATGAAGTTCAGTCCTATCCTTGCTCACCGGTGGACGCAGGTTAAGGAATATGTTTGGGGCAGGAGTCGTGCTCTTGGGCGGCGTCTTTCCCGCATCAACTTGCGATGCACCTTTCTCCGGATCCTCTCCGGTGTCGCGACGTTGTGTGCCTGGGCCATTCTCCTGTCCAGAATCTACGAATACTTAGCGGCCGAAGATAGGTGTTGGGGATAGCACCAACCTTTCTTTGCTATGAAGAGTTTGTCGTCGATCGCTTGTTGGAGAGTGAACAGGCCGCAGGTTGATCCGTGGCGCAAGGTATGGAAATAAAATAGCTCCAGAATCTGCGGCGAACCCATCATCCGTACGATCGTCTGACCGTTCCACAGCTCGCACACATCGGTGGATGTCGAAGACATCAACTCCACTTCCGCCGCGGCCTGGTTCTCTCTCGCTCTCCCAACGATTGCCTTCAGCCACACGGGGCCACCAACTCGGATCGCTCCAATGATGGCGGTAATGATACCCAATGGAGCCATTGCGAAGATGATGTTGTCGGCCCAGCCCATCGACTGGCTCATGAACCTAAGGAAGCGGGGTGAGCGAGGAACTATAAGCATCGTGAACTGTGACGTACTGTTTTGCCACCTGCTCACCAAATAGTGTCAACAGTGGCGCGAGGTCTGAGAAGAGATTATTGCTGAATTCATCGCCGGTATCGTCCGCCACGGTAGGACAGATATGCGCTGCCAGGACCAGCAGAACAGCCACCGCAGGTCCCTTGATTGCAGCCATCCTTTCTTGCAAGATTCCCGACCGAGCGAAATCTGTCGATGGTGGTTCAGCGTGCAATGATGTAGCGACGGCGAGTGGACCTACCTGGCAGACGCTCTCGGTATTTTCAGCGGCAGGAAGCGGCGAAGCAAGGCGGAATGCGATCGTATGGGGATGTTTTTGGCTCTGCCGATATGGGTTTATGGTACTGCAGATTTATCTTTGGCTGCGATCGAAGGGTTCTGGCCGATCGGTAGGGAAACACGGGGATGCGCTTTATTTAATCCACCAGCCCCACCAAAACAAGTAGATACCGAGCCCAACATGCACGCTCCGTGGTTCACTCCTAGGCGAACCAATCGGGCAGCCCGGCCCTCGCCAGCTGCATCGTTCCCAACCACCTACTCCTTCTAGGTGTCCAGCGTCCCCCGATCCTACCTAGGTCGCATGCGAAAAATGATTAAACAAAAAAGCATCCCCGACCAGCAAAGCATGAGCCCACGCGAGATCAGCTCGACCAACCAAGCACCCAGCCAAAGGACAACATCCTGAGACCTAGATTATTGTTCCAGCGTTCGCGGTGCTGATTGGAAGTGTGTAGGCAACTAGCCCCACGACAGTCACACTCTTCGGTGGGTAAACCTGATCGAGATGGACGTGCAGATGTGCTTCTGCGGATGTGGCGGACAGCTCGTAGATAGTTGAGCGCAGGCAGCCTGACCGGCGAGCGCTGCAGCCAAGCCAATGAATCTCGGCGTTCGTACGGATGTTCAGCCGCCGCGAGTTTGGCGCCATGCATCGCTGGCATCCCACCTCTTGCAAGCAAAACGCCACACGCCACATCTTCGCATAGTCGTTTAATGTGCACCAAGTGAAGGACGGAGGTGCTGCCGGCATGGCCGGACCTCTGAAACAGGCAAAATATATTTTCGCTGGATGGCGGAAAGGGAGAATTGGTCCGCCTCGACCACTCGAGTCGTCACGCTTGTCTCATCCCACGGAGCTGACCCGAGTCAAAGTGGCCAGCTGGGGGAAGCGAAAATGTTGCCGACTAGACTACAAAGATAACCCTTGCTCTCCCCAACACCCCCCACCTTGGATCTCTGCTGTGCAGTGTCGAATGCGTGTGGTACATATGTAGTCGAATATCGAGCTCGGATTAGCGGAAACCGCAAGGATAAGAGTCCCCACTACGCTGTTTTGGGACAGAATTTTCTGGGCATTCGTTTACATACCATACGGGCTCGCTATGTATCGCGCCTCCGAACATCAGTATTTTTAGAACACCACAAGGCGCTCGCGCTCGGAAACATCCAGATGGCGGCAGTCATTAACTACCAAAGTCCAAATAAAAAAAATGCAATCTGCGAGTGATGTTTTTGGATCCTGTCGCTATTCCACAACCAGCGATATAAAACCAATCAATTTTTTTAATGGCGCTCAGAGGCGGTCGATAACATCACCTCCTTTTGTCTACTTCTCTATTGGAGTATTGGTTGTTGAGTTATTCACAAAACACCGATGGCGATGTTAGTTAGTTCGCGACGCGTAATGAACTACGGCGGCCTGTAGCGACACAATATCCTCCTCGAGCGCAGCCTCATCCGCGAGGAGATCAACTTCCTCAGCCTTTTTGGAAAAGCAGCAGCCGGTGGTTCCAAATCCCATGCCCACTGCCACACACATACATACTGCTACCGTTCTGGTTGCTGTCGTGTGGAACCCAGCGTTGTCAGCGCCGTGCCCATTACCAGGGGAACTGGGCCCAGAGGGCAGCAGCAGCAGCAGCGCTTCCACAGACGAAGGCAGATGACAGACAAGGTGGCCGCAATGGAAAGCCGGGGCGGTCTCCCACGGGGTTGGAACCCATTAAGGGGTCAATCCCACGAGACGAGCGTGGGATTCTCTTCGAGCGAGCAGTGGGCACACCGCAGATCGACCCAGCCGTAACGGCGAGTGCGGCGGCATTCGTCAACATTGCACTCAGCAAGGTGGCGCCGGCCCACATCCGAACCGAAGGTTTCAGGATCTCGGTACAAGGAAGGATGTCTAC
>Ga0307508_10002171_pt1 | contig 21014 bp, 17 predicted proteins | sample 9_EM_MG_FD_203089 | JGI IMG/M metagenome (GOLD analysis project Ga0307508, IMG submission 203089) | Populus trichocarpa ectomycorrhiza microbial communities from riparian zone in the Pacific Northwest, United States - 9_EM | ecosystem: Host-associated > Plants > Roots > Unclassified | place...
TCTGGACGCCTTGGCCGAGCACCGTGTCGGGTGCGACGCCGACCAGCAATCCGGCTGCGGCGGCTTGGTCCAGCAGGGCACGTCCGCTGGCTCGGTCGATGCTGAGAGGCTTTTCGGACCAGACGTGCTTGCCGGCCGCGAGGGCCTGCGCGGTGATCTCGGCGTGGACGGCGGGAACGGTGAGGTTGACGACGATCTCGACGTCCGGATGAGCCAGCACGTCGCCGGGCGATCCCCATTCGGGTACGTAGTACTTCTCGGCCTTCGCTCGGGCACGTTCCCGCTGCCGGGAGCCGACAATCACGACCCTGACGTCCGGAAAGCTCAGCAGGTTTTCCAGGTAGGTTTCGCTGATCATGCCTGCGCCGATGAGGCCGACACCGACCGGTCCGGATCGAGGCGTCACTGTAGTCCTTTCGTGGTGGAGAAGTTCCTATCGGCCGGCGAGGGATCCGCCGATGCCGCCGACGCTGAAGTACTTGTTCAGAACGGCGAACACGAGGACGGGCGGGAGGAGCATGACGACGGAGACCGCCATGACCGGTCCCCAGTCGGTGGCGTTCTGCTGGAAGAAACTCTGCAGGCCGACCGGCAGGGTGAAGACCTCGCTGGACTTGAGGAAGACCAGGGCGACGAGATAGTCGTTCCAGGCGAGCAGGAACGCGAAGATCGCGGTGGACAGGATGCCCGGCAACGAGTTGCGCAGCACGATCCGCAGGAACGAGCCGAAGACCGAGCAGCCGTCCATCCAGGCCGCTTCCTCGAGCGCATGGGGGATGGAATCGAAGTAGGCTGCCATCATCCAGGTCGCGACCGACATCGTGGACCCGACGTAGACGATGACGATCCCGATCAGATTGTCGGCCAGGCCGAGCTTCGCGAACAAGACGAACAGCGGGACGATCGCGGTGATGATCGGCAGGGATTGGACGATGAACAGCAGCAGCGAGTACGCGGAGACCGCCTTGCTGCGAGCCCGGGAGAGCACGTATCCCGCCGGCGCCGCGACGATCACGGAGATCAGTACCGTGGCCATGGTGACGCCGAGGCTGTTGCCGAGCCAGGTGAGGACGCCGGTGTTGGCGAAGATGTCGGTGAAGTTCTCGAACGTCAGAAAGCTCGTGGAGGTGCTGAACGTCCCGGGTCGTACGGACAGCAGGAGCGTGACGTAGATCGGGATGAGGGCGATGGCGGTGAACGTCAGGATCGCGGCGAACCGGCCCCACCGGCCTCGCGTTCCCCGCTCCCGGTGTGCGGTGAGCCGCGTTTCCTCCAGGGTGGTCATGCGGTCTCTCCTTTGCGGATCTGCCGGTACAGAATGGTCGAGATGACGACCAGGGCAAGGGTCATGAGGAAGGCGATCGCCACGCCGGGGCCGGTCTGGAAGTCCTGGAAGACGGTTCGGTAGGCCAGCACGACCAACGACGAGGTGGCGTTCACGGGACCGCCGCCGGTGAGCAGGTAGATCGTCGGGAAGTCGTTCACGCAGAAGATCGTCATCAGGATCCAGCTGATGTAGGTGGAGCGGCTGATCATCGGCAGCGTGATCCGGGTGAAGGTCTGCCACCTCGTGGCGCCGTCCATGTCCGCGGCTTCGTAGACGTTGTGATCCACCGAGGCCAGGGCGGCGGAGGTCATCAACATCATGAACGGGAAGCTGCACCAGACCTTGAAGATGCAGACGGTGATCGCCGCCAGCGTCGGGTCCGCGAGGAATAGCAGGTCGCCGAAGCCCAGGCCGCGGGCCAGGCGGGGGACTGGGCTGTCGGGAGTGGCCACGAGCCAGTTCCACGCGGTCGAGGACACCACGATGGGCACCACCCACGGCAGCATCAGGACCACCTTGAAGAACCCACCGGCCGGGACCTTCGTGCGCAGCAGCAGCGCCAGCCCGAGGCCGACGAGCCAACTGCCGAAGACGCCGACGAGCGTGAACACGACGGTGAACCAGGCCGCCTTCCAGAACGCTGGCCGGGTCAACACGTCGGTGTAGTTCTCCAGAGCGGTGAACTGGCCGGTGATGATCAGGGAGCCCTTGTGCAGCGACTGGCTGGCGGCGACAACGAGCGGGTACGCGTTGATCAGCACCAGCAGGACGACCGACGGCGCGACTAGCACGAGCATGGTCAGAGCGCCGCGGGACGGCCGTGTGTTCCTGGTCTGCAGGGGTGGCCGGCCGGGACCGGCCGCGCCGGCCCCGGACAAGGCCCGGCGAAGGCCGGTGGCGAGGGAGGTCGACGACATGATCATCTGCCCCGGTGGGACGGGCTGCACACGGCGGTCACTTGACGGCCTCTTCGATGCCGCTCTGCAAGGTGGTCAGTGCCGTCTTCGAGTCCGTCTTGCCCTGCAGCATCGTCTGCGCGAACTGGGTGAGCGCCTGTCCGCCGTCGACGGCGGCGAGCCCGGCGGTCAGTTTGGTGCCCCGGGCGGCGTAGGTCGTCGAGATCGGGGTGTACTCCTTGACGATCTTGACCTGGGCCGGGTTCTTCGTGAAGGCGTCGGAGGCGGTGATCGACTTCAGGACGGGCACGCCGTTGATCAGGGCGGCGTCCCAGTACTGGTGGATGTTCTTGAGGTAATAGGTCAGGAACGCCTCGGAGGCCTGCTGCGACGGTGTCTTGGCGTACATCATGACGCTGTTGACGAAGTGCAGCGCCGCCTTGTCGCCGTGCGGCCCGGTCAGCGGGCTGTTCACCGCCAGGTCGTCCTTGACCGCGGCGGCCTGGCTCTGCAGGCCGGCCGTGTGGAACCCCGTCGCGACCTTTCCGCTCGCCCACTGGGCGTTGAGGTTGTCGGTGGTGTAGCTGATGCTCGCCGGGTCGATGATGCCCTCACGGGCCAGTTGACGGATGAAGTCCATCGACTCGATGTTGCGGTCGGTGACACAGTCGGGCTTGCCGTCCGGATCGAACAGGCCGCCCCCGTTCATGATCATCATCGCCACCATGGTGTGCGAGCCGAGGTTGTTGCCGGCGCCCGTGCCGGTGCCGAAACCGAAGACGCCGATCTTCTTCAGGGCGCGGCCCGCCGCCAGCAGCGAGTCGAAGTCCGTCGGCGCTGCGACGCCCGCCTTTTCCAGCAGTTTCTGGTTCACCCACAGGATTCGGGCGTCGAGTTGCCACGGCACGCCGGCGTAACCCTTGTCGGTCTTGTTGGCATCGAGCACGCCCGGCAGGAAGTCGTCGTAGAAGCCGTCCTTCTTCCACGTCTCCAGCAGGTCGTCGGCGTAGGCGATCGCACCCTGCGCGGCGAACTGGAACGGCTGGAAACCGCCGCCGGTGGAAACCGCCGGCCCGGTTCCGGACGCGATCGCCGACGCGTACGTCTGGTAGAAGTTGTTCCACGGGATCACCTGATAGCTGGCCTTACCCGTGCCGGCCGGTGGGGTGTAGCCGTCGGTGACCTTCTTGGCCAGGTCGTTGTAGGCCGGCGACCCCCACGGCTGATCCCAGAACTTGATCGGATCCGAAGCGCCGCCGCTCGAGTTGCTCGCTCCCGACACGGTGCAGGCGGTCAGGGTCGGCGCGGCAGCGGCGGCCGCCGCTATCCCCAGAAAGGCTCGTCGATTCATGGTGTGTACTCGCTTCCTGCGGCCGCCACGCGGCCGCCTATCCGATTGCGGGTTTGCTTGTGCCGGGAGGGGCGCGTCCTAGCCCTCGGGGTAGATCGACGCGGTGGCGATGTCGGCCTCGAGATCGTCGAGGTCGGTGCACCGTTCACCGGTGCTGAGCAGGTGGTGCAGCCGGCGCCAGGCGGCCCGGTGCCCGGATTCGTAGCTGGTCGGAGCCAGGAGGGCGCCGTACGGGCCCGTCACCGTCAGGAGAGCGGGCTGTGCGGTGTCGCCGTGCGGGATCAGGACCTGGACGCTGCCGTCGGCGGTCAGCAGCCGGGCGTCCGCCCGCTCGGGTGCCGCGTCCGTGCAGATCGCGCTGAGGTCGACGGCGATGCCCGCGGCCCGTGCTTCGCCGACGAAACCGTGCTCGCAGTGGTGCAGGATGTGCAGGTCGGTGGCCGGGGCCAGCAACGCCCGGATCAGGCTCAGCTGGTCGAGGAGCACCGCCGGCAACGAGCGGCCGACGCCGATACGCACCCGGCACTCGAGCCGGGCGCCTGCGGTCGCCGCGGACCGCAACGCCGCCCCGGCCGACGCGACGACCGGATTGGCGGCCCAGACGGAGTCCACGACGATCAGACCCCCGGATCGCAATGGGCTCAGATCCTCGGGCTCCGGAGCTGTCACGATGACTGCGGCGGCGCCGGCCCGGATCGCTGTCGCAGCGGCCCGGGGCCAACCGCTGGAACCGCCGATCACCGTGACACCGCCGGATGCGGCTTCGCCGTGGTGGTAGGAGATGGGCAGCGAGCCGAGGACGCCCGCGGATGTGGCATGGGCCCCGTCGGCGGCGAAGACCGGCAGCGAGCCGCGCCGGCCGATGAGCTCACTTCGTTCGCTCATGCCGGTCCTCCGCTTCGCTGCGTCCCGGTATGAGCGGCTGACGCGCTGAGCCGGCCGATGAGCTCACTTCGTTCGCTCATGCCGCTGCCCTCGCTCCGTGAGCCGAACGCACGACCTGCGCGGCCTCGTCGGCAATGGCGATCGCGAACCGCAAGTCGTCGATCAGGGTCGCCAGGTCCGGTGCCGCTTGTTCGCCACGCACGATGGCGGCGATGGTGCGCCATTCGCCTTCGTACCCGTTGTGACCGACCGGCCCGAACGTCCGGGTCTGGCCGGCCCGTTGGATCGCGGTGGTGGCGCTGCCGGCGTGCACATACGAGGGCGAAAACTCTATCCGCAGCGCCTGGTCGTCGCTGAACGCCTCGAGTGTCCACTCCGGACGCCAGGTTGCGGTCATGGCGGCGTGCAACTCGATCAGCTTGCCGCCCGCGGTGAGGACGATCTGGTAGCCGAAGGGCTTCAGAGCATCCGCGCTCAACACCGTGACGTCGTCGAAACGCGGCAGCAGCGAGCGTACGAGGGGAAGGTCGTGAATCGCGAGACCCATGACGCCGCCATGCACCAGGCCGGCCCGCGCCTCGATATCGTCGAGGTCAGGCACCGGCCAATCGGGTCGCGCCACCAACTCAGTCGCGAAATCCTCGAAGCGCGCGTTGGGTGGTAGCACGACCGAGGAGCGGATCGTGTGGCTCGTGGTCGGCAGGTCGTCCCAGTGCGCCAGCGCGGCCAGCCAGCCGGGGTCGAACGTATGCATGGCGCCCACGACGATCGGCACACCGGTCTCGGCCGAGACGGCGGCGATCTCCGTCGCCTCCTGGCCGGACGTCAGGAACGGCTTCTCGCACAGCACCGCCTTCTTGCCGGCCCGGCAGGCGGCGATCACCTGAGCCGCGTGGAACTCGTGCGGGCTGCAGACTGCCACGACGTCGACCCGAGGGTCGACGAGTAGCCCGTCCATCGAGGTCGAATAGGACGCACCGGCTCGCGCGGCAACCGTTGCGCCCACGGATGCGGCGACGTCGCAGACGTGGACGACATCGAACGTTGCGGTGAGCCGGGCCAAGGTGGGTAGGTGGATCGCCTGCGTCGCCGGCCCGGCGCCGATGAAGCCCACACCGATCTTTCCGTTCAGCATTCTTGCCTCCGGAACGCCTAAGCTTATTTGCGATCGATCGTTCAGATTTCGCCAAATGTAAACGTCTGTTAAGATTTCGTCAACGGCTCGAAACAAGATCCGGAACGTGTTGGAAACAAAGTCCCGCAGAAGGAGGTATGTGGCGCTGTGTCCGCCTCGACCGCTCGTGGCCCCTATCGCAAGGGGATCCAGCGCCGCGAGCAGATCATGCGATCCGCCTCGGCGGTGTTCGCGGAGTTCGGCTACACGGGCGGTTCGGTCCGCACCATCGCCACCGCGGTCGGCGTGTCGCCGGCCACGCTGCTTCAGCACTTTGGCAGCAAGGAGGGCTTACTCGAAGCGGTGCTGCAAGAGTGGACCCGCCAGACGCACGAGCTCTTCGTGGCGGATCATCGCGGCTTGCAGTTTTTCCGGGCCCTGCCCGCCCTGATGACCTTCCACGAGGGCCATCGTGGCTACATCGAGCTCTTCCTGACCATGGCGGCTGAGGCCTCGAGTCCCGCCCATCCCGCCCGTGGCTTCATCCAGCAGCGCTACGCCAACCTCACCGAAGAATTCTGCCGACAACTACGCGAGGCCCGTGAGCGCGGCGAGACCGCCGCCCTCACCGAGCACGAGATCGAAGCCGAGGCACGCATGGTCATCGCCGTCATGGACGGACTGGAACTGCAATGGCTCATCGATCCCAGGGTCGAGCTGAGAAGGCTCTTCGATGAGTACATGGATCAGACCATCACCCGCTGGACGGTCCCACGCTGAAGTCCCACTCGCCGGAACCTAACCCTCGATCCCTTCCGCCTCGCCGGACGCGCGAACATCGCCCTCTGGCGGCCAGCCGGGTGAGTCGGGTGTGGCTGAGTCGGACAGGTCAGCGACTGTTTCGGCGCGTTGGCGGTGCGGTGCTCGAACGAACGACCAGCTCGGTGGCCAGTTCGACCCGGTTGCGGGGGAGTTGCTCGCCGCGGGCCAGGGTGACGACCATGGTGGCGGCGGCGCCGGCCATGTCGGCGAGGGGCTGGCGGACGGTGGTCAGCGGCGGGACCATCCACTGCGCGGGCGGGAGGTCGTCGAATCCCACGAGGCTGAGGTCGTGCGGTACCCGGAGCCCGGCCTCGTGCGCTGCCTGGTAGGCGCCGATCGCCTGGGCGTCGTTGCAGGCGAAGATCGCGGTGGGTGGATCGGCGAGGCCGAACAGCGCGCGGGCGTGCGCGATCCCGTCCTCGACGTTGAAGTCGCCCTCGCGGATCAGAGCCGGATCGATCGGGACGCCGGCGGCGTCCAGCGCGGCCCGGTAGCCGTCCAGGCGGGCCCGGCTGGAAAGCGTGTGCGCCGGTCCGGTGATGACGCCGATACGCCGGTGGCCGAGGTCGAGCAGGTGCCGGGTGGCGGAGAGCCCGCCGTTCCAGTTGCCGGCCCCGACGGAGGGGTACTCGTGCCGGGGCTCGCCGGTCGGGTCGACCAGGACCAGCGGGATCTGTCGAGTGCGCAGCTGGTCACGCTGCGGGTCGGTCAGGCCCGAGAAGATCGCGATGACGCCGGTCGGGCGGCGTCGCAGGACGCCCTCGATCCAGCCGCGGCCCGGGGTGTGGCGGCCCTGCAGTTCGGAGAGCACGACCGCGAGGTGGTGCTCGCGGGCGACGTCCGCCACGCCCTTGATGATCTCCAACGCGTAGGCGCCCTCGAGTTCGTGGAAGACGAGCTCAAGCAGCGCGGCAGGGCCGGCGCGCTTTTTCTGGTTCCGGTAGCCCCGCTCCCGAATGACCGTTTCGACGAGGGCACGGGTTTCCGGGGCCACCTCGGATCGTCCGTTGACGACCTTGGAGACGGTGGCGACGGAGACGCCCGCCAACTCCGCGATCTGGCTGATGGTCGGCGGCTGGCCTGCGGCGACGCCCTGGTCGGCGTCCGTGGTCGCGGTCATGGCGGGAGTCTAGCTCCTTGCCTTCCTGGCGCAAGCCCGATTGTTTCGGAGCTATTTCGTGGCGACGTCTTGACCGCGGTGGATGTCCCTACCTAGGGTCCGATGTTAACGATCAGCTTTCACCCTGAAACTTTCGGCGACCCCGAGCCGTATGGGAGAAATACCGTGAAGTTCCGCATCGCCACCTCGGTCGTGCTCGCGGCGACCCTCGCGCTAGCCGCCGCGGCCTGCTCCAGCAACGACAACGCCAGCACGGGCGACAACAAGTCGATCGAGTTCTGGTCGTTCACCGGCATCAACCAGAAGGCTCAGGTCGACGACTACAAGAAGCTCCATCCCGGCATCGACATCAAGCTGACCGAGGTCGGCAGCTCGGTGGAGACGGCGCAGGCGCTCACCACCGCACTCGCCGGCGGCAAGGTGCCCGACCTGGTTCTCATCCAGGGCGACGACCTGCCCAAGTTCGTGCAACAGCCGCAGAACTTCGTCGACCTGCGGACGCTGGGCGCCGACAAAGTCAAGGGTGACTACCTGGACTGGGTGATTAGCCAGAGCATCGCCAAGGACGGCCAGATCCTCGGTGTGCCGACCGATGTCGGGGGTATGGCGGTGGCCTACCGTACCGATCTGTTCGCCAAAGCGGGCCTGCCGACAGACCGGGACGCGGTCGGCAAGCTGTGGCCGACCTGGGACGCCTTCATCGAGGCCGGCAAGAAGTACGTCGCGGCGACCGGTAAACCGTTCGTCGACAACGCCGCAACGAGCGTCTTCTACCAGGCGGTCAACCAGGGCCCGGAGAAGTACTACGACACCGCCGGCAACCTCGTGTACGACCAGAGTCCGCAGGTCAAGACCGCATTCGACCTGGGGTTGAAGGCAGTAGCGGCTGGCATCAGCGCGAAGCAGAGCTCGTTTGCCACCGGGTGGAGCGCCGGCATGGGCCCGGGACAGTTCGCGGTTGTGGCCGCGCCGTCGTGGATGCTCAACGCCATCCGTACCAACGCGCCGGGTACGAAGGGCAAGTGGGACATCGCCACGATCCCCGGCGGTGCGGGCAACTGGGGCGGCAGCTACCTGGCCATCCCCAAGAACGCCAAGAACCCCAAGGCGGCCTGGGATTACATCGCCGAGACCCAGTCGCCGAAGGGGCAACTGGCGCACTTCGTCGCCTCCGGCTCGCTGCCCACGACCCCTTCGGTGTACAAGGACGCGCAGTTGACGTCGCTGAAGGACCCGTTCTTCTCCGACGCGCCGACCGGCACGATCTACACCGACTCGCTGCTCGGGCTCAAGCCCTTTTACATCGGGCCGGACAGCTCGGCGATCGGGCAGGAGTTCCAGAACGCCATCACGAACGTCGAGCAGGGCAAGGGCGATCCAGCGACGGCGTGGGACACGGCCCTGAAGAACATCAAAGCGGCCATCGGCAAATGACCACGAGCCTCAGCCCGACGCTCGGGAGGCTGCCGGCGCTGTCCGGCAGCGTCGGCGTCCGGCAGCGCATCGTGGAACGGATCGCACCGTACGCGTACATCGCCCCGTTCTTCGTGGTCTTCGGGGTGTTCGGGCTCGTCCCGCTGCTGTTCACGTTCTACATCGCGCTGTTCGACTGGAACCCGATCGGCGAGCACACCTTCATCGGTCTCGACAACTTCACCCGGCTGCTGCACGACGACCGGTTCTGGAACGCGGCCGGCAACACCCTGAGCATCTGGGTTCTCTCGACCGTGCCGCAGCTGCTACTGGCGCTGCTACTGGCGCATCTGCTGAATCACGCTCGGCTGCGGTTCGCGGTCTTCTTCCGGATGTCGATGTTGGTGCCGTACATCACCTCGGTGGCGGCCACCGCGATCGTCTTCGCGCAGCTGTTCGACCGCGACTTCGGGTTGCTGAACTGGCTGCTCGGGCACGTTGGCGTCGGGCCGATCGACTTCACCCAGTCGCGGTGGGGCAGCTACGTGTTGATCGCCGCCATGGTGATGTGGCGTTGGTTCGGCTACAACACGCTGCTCTACCTGGCGTCCTTGCAGGCCATACCCCGCGAGGTGTTCGAGGCGGCCGCGGTGGACGGCGCAAGCGGATGGCAACAGTTCCGGCATATCACCGTGCCCTCGCTGCGGCCGATCATCGTGTTCACGATCGTGACGTCCACCATCGGCGGCCTGCAGATCTTCACCGAGCCGCTGCTGCTCTCCCGCAGCGCGCCGCTGACCTGCGGGCCGGTCCGTCAGTGCCAGACGCTCACGCTCTTTCTCTACGAGCAGGGCTTCGGCCAGTTCCAGTTCGGGTACGGCGCCGCGATCGGCGTCGCGCTGTTCGTGCTGGTCGTCGTGCTCGCCCTGATCAACTACCTGCTGTCCACCCGCATCCGCCGGGAGCAACGATGACCAGACCGACCCGTCGCAGGCACGTCCGCCGGCGGACCTACGCGCTGCTGGGCCTCGCCGCGCTCGCCTGCTGGTTCCCGCTGTACTGGATGTTCGTCGTGGCGACGACCGACACGGCACGCGCCACTCAGCTCCCACCCGAGATCAAGCCGGGCGGAAACTTCTTTCATCTGGCCGGCCTCGTATTCGACACGGTGCCGTTCGTCCGGTCGCTGATCAACAGCCTGATCGTCGCCGGTTCGATCGGCGTGGGGCAGGCGGTGCTGTGCTCGCTGGCCGGCTTCGCCTTCGCCAAGCTGCACTTCCGCGGCCGCAACGCGCTGTTCCTCGTCGTCGTGCTCACCATGACGGTGCCGACCCAGCTCGCCGTGATCCCGCAATACATGATCATCTCTTCGTTGGGCTGGGTGGACACCCTCCAGGCCCTGATCGTGCCCGGTCTCGCCAGCGCGTTCGGCATCTTCTGGATGCGGCAGTACTTCACCACCACGATCAGCGACGAGCTGCTGCAGGCGGCCCGTATCGACGGCGCCAGCACCTGGCAGATCTTCTGGCGCATCGCGTTCCCGCTGGTGCGTCCGGCCGCGTTCGTGCTCGGGCTCTTCGGCTTCGTCACCGCCTGGAACGATTTCCTCTGGCCGTTCATCGTGCTCAAGTCGCCCGACATGTACACCGTGCAGATCGCCATCAAGGCCCTGCAGAACCAGTACGCCGTCGACCTCGGGCTGGCCATGTCGGGTTCGTTCCTGGCCACCATCCCGCTGCTCGTGCTGTTCGTCTTCGTCGGCCGCAGCATGGTCGCCGGAATCATGGACGGTGCGTTCAAGGGCTAGCACCGCACAACCACGAAGGAAGCCATGAGCTCACTGGTCCGACACCCGAGCGGCCCGGACGCACCCGGCAGTACCCCCTGGCCGGACGCCGGGGTGGAGGCCGCCGCGCGTGCGCGGTCCTTCGACAACCCGGTGATCGGCGGCTTCCACCCGGACCCGAGCATCTGCCGAGTCGGCGCGGACTTCTACCTGGTGTGTTCCAGCTTCGAGTACTTCCCGGGCGTACCGATCTTCCACAGCCGGGATCTGGTGCACTGGGCGCAGATCGGCAACGTGCTGGACCGCCCGGACCAGCTGCCGCTGCCGCGGGACGCGGTCGCCTCCGGCGGCATCTACGCGCCGACGCTGCGCTTCCACGACGGCCGGTTCTGGCTCATCACCACGAACGTATCGGCCGGCGGCAACTTCATCGTCACGGCCGAGGACCCGGCCGGGCCGTGGTCCGATCCCGTCTGGATCGACCTGCCGGGCATCGACCCGGACCTCGCCTGGGACGAGGACGGCAACTGTTTCTGCACGTTCTCGGGCGTTCAGATGGCGCTGATCGACCCGGTCGCCGGGCGGGTGCTCGAGGGTCCGTGGCCGACCTGGTCCGGCACCGGGCTGCAGTACCCAGAGGCGCCGCACCTGTACCGCATCGGCGACTGGTGGTACCTGTTGCTCGCCGAGGGCGGCACCGAGCGCGGGCACGGCGTGTCGATCGCGCGGGCCCGCTCGCCGCGCGGGCCGTTCGAGCCTGCCCCGGCGAACCCGATCCTGTCGCACCGCAGCACCGATCTGCCGATCCAGAGCACCGGCCACGCGGACCTCGTCGAGGCGCCGGACGGGACGTGGTGGATGGTGCTGCTCGGCACCCGGCCGCGCGGCCGGACACCGGGTTTCCACCCGCTCGGCCGGGAGACGTTCCTGACGCCGGTGCGGTGGGCCGACGGGTGGCCGGTCGCCGGGCCGATCCAGCCGCGCGAGCAGGCCCCCGTGCTGTGGTACCCGGCCGCACCGCAGGCCGCGCGCGACGACTTCGATGACGGCGTGCTCGCGCCGCGCTGGATCTCGCCGTTCGGCCGGCCCGACGAGAGCTGGTCGCTGACCGAACGGCCCGGGTGGCTGGTCCTGCGCGTGGCCGGCCCGACGCTGGACGAGGCCGGTCACACCTTCATCGGCCGGCGCCAGGAGCACCACGATTGCCGGGTCCGGGCGCTGCTCGATCCAGGTGCCGCCCGGGCCGGCCTGTCCGCACGCCTCGACGAGGCGCACCACTACGACCTGGAGGTGGCCGGCGGCACGGCACGAGTGATCGTCCGGATCGGACCGGTGCGGCAGTGCGTCGCCGAGCGTCCGGTGCCCGCCGGGCCGGTCGTGCTGGGCATCGACATCCGTACCGGCGCCGAGGGCAACGGGCCCGACACGCTGACCTTCTCGGCCGATGGCTCGCCACTGTCCGAACTGGACGGACGGTACCTGTCCACCGAGGTCGTCACCGGGTTCACCGGGCGGGTGCTCGGCATGTACGCCACCCGGGGCAGTGCCGCGTTCGACTGGTTCGAGTATCGGCCGGTGACCGGATGATGATGCGGTACACGCGGTCCGCGGCGGCGTGGGCCGAGGCGCTGCCGGTCGGCAACGGCCGGCTCGGCGCGATGGTGCACGGCGGTCATCCCACCGAGACGATCGGACTGAACGAGGACACGTTCTGGTCGGGCCCCGGCGATCTGACACCGCCGGAGGTGCCGCCCGGGCTGCTGGCCGAGGTCCGCGAGCACATCGACGCGGGCCGGTCGGTCGCCGCAGGCGAGCTTCTGCGCGCGACCCAGGGCGCCGACGTGGAGGCGTACCAGCCGGTCGGCGAGCTGCGGATCATCGACCTGCGGCCGGACGAGGGAGCGGTCGAGCACGAACGCGGGCTGGACCTGCGCGACGGCGTGGCGTGGACGCGGCACGAAAATACCTCGCAGGAGGTGCTCGCCAGCGCCGAGTATCAGGTCATCGTGGTACGCCTGGAGTCCGGCGACCCGCGCGGCCTGGACGTCGAGCTCGATCTGCGTACGCCGCAGCCTCGCGCGCAGCTCACGCCGTGCGGAGACGACGGTCTCGCGCTGCTGCTGGCCGCCCCGCGACATGTCGTGCCCTGGCCGCGTACCGACGGCGTCACGTTTGACGACGACGATCGGGCGTCGATCCGGGCGGCCGCCCTGGTCGTAGTGGAGCCGGACGGGCCCGGCCACGTCTCGCTGCGTGACGGGCCGGTGCTCGCCGTCCGGGGCGCGGCCGCGGCCACCGTGTTCATCGCTGTCCGGACCGGGTTCGAGGGCTGGGATCGTCCGCCGGGACGCGATGCCGAGCAGTGCCTGATCGCCTGTGCCCGGGACGTCGCCGCCGCCCGCATCACCGGCTGGGAGGCGATCCGCGCTGCCCATGTCGCCGAGCACCGGGCCCTGATGGACCGGGTCGGCCTGCACCTGGACACGCCCGCTCCGCCGGACCTGTCGGTCGACGTGCGGCTGGCCGCACCCACCCCCGACGACGGTCTCTACGCGCTGGCCTTCACCCTGGGCCGGTATCTGCTCGCCGCCTCGTCGCGCCCCGGCACCCAGCCCGCCAACCTGCAGGGAATCTGGAACGGGCAGGTCACGCCGCCGTGGAACAGCCAGTACACCGTCAATATCAACCTCGAGATGAACTACTGGCCAGCTGAGGTCACGGCACTGCCGGAATGTCACCAGCCCTTGCTGCGGACGATCGGCGAGCTGGCCCAGGCGGGTCGGACCACCGCCCGGGCCGTCTACGGCGCGCGGGGCTGGGCCTGCCACCACAACACCGACCTGTGGCGTATCACCGGGCCGGTCGGCATGGGTCATTGCGATCCTATGTGGGCCCAGTGGCCGCTCGGCGGCGTTTGGCTGTGCGCCCACCTCGCCGAGCACTGGCGGTTCGGCCGCGACCTCGGCGCGCTAGCCGATGCGGTACCGATTGTGGCCGGCGCGGCCCGCTTCGCGCTCGACCTGCTCGTCGAGGACGGCGACGGCTCCCTGGTCACCTCGCCGTCCACCAGCCCGGAGAACCAGTTCTCGACTGCCGACGGTCCGGCCAGCGTCGTCGCCGGCAGCGCCATGGACCTGACACTGATCCGCGAGCTGTTCGAGTTCGTCCTTGAGGCGGACGCCGCCCTGCGGTCCGCCGGGCGCCCGCAGGCGGACCGGGGGGTCGTGGACGAGGTCCGGGCCGCCCTGCCGCGCCTCGCGCCGCTCCGCGTCGGCGCACACGGGGAGATCATGGAGTGGTCGGCCGAGCGCACCGAGGTCGAGCCCCACCATCGCCACCTGTCCCACCTCGCCGGCCTGTACCCGGGCCGGAGCATCGCCCGCGACCCGGCGCTGCACGCGGCGGCCCGCCGCTCGCTCGAGCGCCGCGGCGACGCGGGCACGGGCTGGTCGATCGCGTGGAAGGTCGCGCTGTGGGCCCGGCTCGGCGACGGAGACCGCGCGTACCGGCTGCTCGGTAGATACCTGACGCCGGTCGAGCCGGACAGCCCGATCGGCGGCGACGGCGGCGTGTATCGGTCGCTGCTCTGCGCCTGCCCGCCGTTTCAGATCGACGGGAACCTCGGCATCACCGCCGCGATCGCCGAACTACTCGTGCAGAGCCACCTGATGCACGAGGACCTTCCCCTGATCGACCTGCTTCCGGCGCTGCCGTCGCGCTGGCACACCGGACGGGTCACCGGCCTGCGGGCGCGAGGAGCGATCACCGTCGAAGAGCTGGCCTGGAAGGACGGCGTCATGATCTCGGCGGTGCTGACCGCGACTGCGGACACCACCGTCGCCGCCCGATGGCGCGACAGCACCGGCGCCTACCGGATCGAACGTCTCGCACTGACCACCGGAAACCGCACGTCCCTACCCATCCCCAGGAGGAACCATGAAACGTAGAGCCGCGGTAGTCACCGCTGTCACGGCGTCGGTCCTCATCCCTCTCCCCGCGGCCGCCGCGCCGTCCGACCCGGCCTACCCGGCCACCGCCACCGTACGCGTCAACCCGGCCGCCACCCACCAGAGCATCGACGGCTTCGGCGGCTCCGGTGCGTTCCGGGTCTCCTCGGTCCTGCACGGCAGCACCGGGCTGTCTCCGGCCAAACAGCGGCAGCTCCTCGACGTGCTGTTCAGCCCGACCACCGGTGCCGGGCTCAGCATCCTGCGCAACGAGATCGGCTCCTCGACCACCGCCTGCACCGGCGGCCCCGACGACGGCGACAGCGTCTGCTCGATCGAGCCCGACGACCCCGGCGGCCCGGACCAGAAGCCGGCGTACGTCTGGGACGGCGGCGACACCGACCAGGTGTGGCTCACCCGGCAGGCCAGGACGCGCGGCCTGCGGTACGTGGAGGCCGACGCGTGGAGCGCTCCCGCGTACATGAAGACGAACGGCACCCTCGGCAACGGCGGCTCCCTGTGCGGGCTGCCGGGCGCGTCGGCCTGCGCCACCGGTGACTGGCGCCAGCACTACGCCGACTACCTGACCAAGTACGTGCAGCTGTACCGCAAGGCCGGGCTGCCCATCGACTACCTGGCGTACGGCAACGAAGTGGACCTTGCCTCCGCGTACACCGGAATGAACTGGGACGCCACCAGCGTGCCCGGCCAGCGCGGCGACATCGACCCGGCCGTGCCGCAGAACATCGACTTCATCGGGAAGTACCTGGGACCGACGATGGCCCGCGCCGGCCTGGACACCAAGGTGGCCTGCTGCGAGGCGACCAGCTGGGACCGCACCGAGACGTACGCCGACGGCCTGCTCGCCGAGCCGAAGGCACAGAAGTACCTCGGCGTGGTGACCGGGCACGCCTACTGGTCCGCCCCGTCCGGCTCCATCGGCGCCAACCCGATCGAGTCGGCCCGGCGCGCCGGCAAGAACACCTGGGAGACCGAGACCTCCGACTTCACCACCTACAACCCGACCTGGGCCGGCGGGAACTTCGCCACGTCCGGCATGCAGTGGGCGCTGAACATCCAGCAGGCCCTGGTCGACTCGAACGTCAGCGCGTACCTGTACTGGACGCTGTCCTGGCAGAACACGCCCGCCACCGCCGACAACGGCAACCTCACGCTGATCGACGGCCCGAACGACACCTACTACGTGCCCAAGCGGCTGTGGGCGTTCGCCGGCTTCAGCCGGTACGTGCGCCCGGGCGCGGTCCGGCTCGACGCGGTCTCCAGCGATTCCGGCCTCAAGACGTCGGCGTTCCGCAACCGCGACGGCAGCTACGTCATCGTGGCGATCAACACGACCGACAAGCCCGTCGCGACGGACTACGCCGTGCCGGGCCACCGAGCAGTGCCGTACCTGACCAACGAGGCCAACAGCATGGCGGCCCAGCCGGCGCTGCGGATCGCGCACGGGAAGTTCGCGGCCACCGTGCCGCCGATGTCGATGGTCACCTTCCGGATCGCGGACTGAGGAGGATCTGATGACACGTCGCCATGTTCGCCTCACCTGCTCGCTGGCCGCCGGTGTCCTGGCGGTGGCCGGCAGCCTGGCGGTCATCCCGTCCGCCTACGCCGCGGTGGCCGGCTCTCTCGGGAGCCTGGCCGGATACCAGGGCCGATACTTCGGGTCGGCCACCGACAACCCCGAGCTTTCCGACTCGGCGTACACCTCGATCCTCGGCAGCGAGTTCGGCTCGATCACGGTGGGCAACACGATGAAATGGCAGTACACCGAGCCCAGCCAGAACAGCTTCAGCTTCGGCCAGGCGGACACCGTGGTGAGCTTCGCGGCCGCGCACGGCCAGCAGGTTCGCGGCCACACCCTGGTCTGGCACAACCAGCTGCCGGACTGGGTGAACAACCTGCCCAACGGCCAGGTCAAGGCCGCCATGGACAACCACATCACGCAGGAGACCGGCCACTTCAAAGGCAAGATCTACGCCTGGGACGTGGTGAACGAGGCCTTCAACGAGGACGGCACCTACCGCGCCAGCAAGTTCTACAACGCGATGGGCAGCGGTTACCTCGCCGAGGCGTTCCGCACCGCCCGGGCGGCCGACCCGAACGCGAAACTTTGCATCAACGACTACAACGTGGAGGGGCGGAACGCGAAGAGCGACGCCCTCTACAACGCGGTGTCCTCGCTGAGGTCCCAAGGTCTCATCGACTGCGTGGGCTTCCAAGCGCACCTGACGTCCGGGCAGGTCCCCGGCGACATGCGGGCCAACCTGCAGCGGTTCGCCGGCCTCGGGGTGGATGTGCAGATCACCGAGCTCGACATCCGGATGACCCTGCCGCGCAGCGTGAGCAAGGACGGCCAGCAAGCCGTGGACTACGCCACGGTGGTCAACAACTGCCTGGCGGTCAGCCGGTGCACCGGCATCACCGTGTGGGACTTCACCGACAGGTACTCCTGGATCCCCGCGGTGTTCCCCGGCCAGGGCGCGGCCCTTCCCTGGGACGAGAACTTGGCCAAGAAGCTCGCCTACGGCGCCGTGTGGACCGCGCTGGGCGGCCAGACCTCGCAGATCAAGGGCGCCGGCTCCGGCCGCTGCCTCGATGTGGCGAACCTCAGCACCACGAACGGTGCGCAGACCCAGATCTGGGACTGCAGCGGCCAATCCAACCAGCAGTGGACGTACACCTCCGCCAAGGAACTCACGGTGTACGGCAACAAGTGCCTGGACGCGTACCAGAAGGGGACGACGAACGGCACCAACGTGGTGATCTGGGACTGCAACGGCGGCACCAACCAGAAGTGGACGCTGCGCGCCGACGGCTCCATCGTCAACGACCTGTCCGGACTGTGCCTGGACGTGGCCGGGCAGGGCACCGCCAACGGCAGCACCATCCAGCTCTACAGCTGCGCGCCGCAGGGCAATCAGAGGTGGATCCGCAACGGCTGACGCCGGTGTTCACCGGCCTTCACCGCGGCCATGACCACGACCGGCCGTGAGCCGCCGCGCCGCCTCGGTGAGCAGGCCGCGCAGCCATGCGTGCGCCGGGTCGGCGCGGTACATAGGGTGCCACCAGAACGCCTCGGCGAGCGGGACGGCTTCGAACGGGCACGCCATGACCCGGATGCCGGCGACGCCGGCGAGCAGTGTGGCGAGGTGTTCCTGGATCAGCGCTACCCGGTTGGTGCCGGCGACGAGGAACGGCATCGGCAGGAACCCGTCGACGACGACCTCGACGCGGGGCTCGACGCCGATCATCCGCAGCTGCTGGGCGGCGGGCGCGAACGCGGTGGGCAGGTTGTAAAGGACCACCCAGGGCAACTCGCCCAGTTGGGCAAGGGTCAGTTCGGCGCCGACGGCGTCGTTGTCGCGGGCGACGATGCAGACCCAACGGTCCTCGTAGAGCTCGGTGTGCGGGATGTCGGTGAGGAATCCGTGCGGCAGGATGATGCCGTCGACGGCACGCAGTGTGTCCACGGCGTGGTCGACGGCGGCGGGCGTCTGCTGCTGCAGGCGCAGCCGGATGCCGGGCGCGCGTTCGGCCAGCAGGTGGGCCGCGATCGGGCCGAGGACCGTGGCGGCGTAGTCGGAGGTGGCGATCGTGAACTCCCGTTCGACCGTGGACGGGTCGAACTCGGCGCTGACGTAGAAGACCCGGCGGATCCCGGCCAGGGCCGGCGCGGTGCGGGCCACGAGTTGGGCGGCGAGCGGGGTGAGCTCGTAGCGGTTGCCGATCCGGTTGAGCAGTTCGTCGCCGAAGTGCCGGCGTAGCCGGGCCAGCGCGGCGCTGACCGCCGGCTGGCTGGAGCCGAGTTGCTCGGCGGCGCGGGTGACGTTGCGCTCGCGCAGCAGCACATCGAGGGTGACCAGCAGGTTCAGGTCGAGGTTGACCAGCACACGGTCGACGGTCACAGGCTCACCATAAACGCGGTGGATGGCCGACATCAACGAATAGTTCTTCCTGATGGCCGGGGTCATCGGCGACAGTGGGTTGCGTCACCCAGACGAAACAAAGGGGCACCGTCATGGCGGCAGTTCGTAACGTGCTGATCGTGGGGGGCGGTGCCGCGGGGGCCTCGGCGGCCATCCTGCTCGCCGAGGGCGGCGTCTCGGTCGACCTGGTCGAGATCAGGCCCGACGCCGGCGCGGTCGGCTCCGGCATCACGTTGCAGGGCAACGCCCTGCGGGTGCTGCGCCAACTCGGCGTCTGGGACCAGATCCGCGAGCACGGCTATCCGTTCGACACCCTCGGGCTGCGCGCCCCGGACCCGCACGGCTCGCTGATCGCAGAGCTCGACGACGTGCGTACCGGCGGCTCCGACCTGCCCGCCACACTCGGCATGTACCGGCCGGAGCTGGCCCGGATCCTGCTGAACCGGGTGGCAGCGGCTGGCGCGAAGGTCCGCTTCGGCACCACCTGCACCACGCTTGAGCAGGACGCCGCAGGGGTCGACGTCACCTTCGCCGACTCGTCCACCGGGCGTTACGACCTGGTCGTCGGCGCCGACGGGATTCGCTCCTGGACTCGCCGGATGCTCGGCATCAACCTGGAGACCCGGGGCACCGGCATGGGCATCTGGCGGGCGTTCACCACCCGGCCGGCGAGCGTGACGCGCACCGACCTGTACTACGGCGGTCCTTGCTACATCGCCGGCTACTGCCCGACCAGTACGGACTCCCTCTACGCCTACCTCGTCGAGGCCGCCCAAGACCGCAGCACGCTGAGCCTGCCGGAGTCGCTTGCGGTGATGCGCGGGCTGTCGAGTGCTTACCACGGGCCGTGGGACGACATCCGCGAGGTGCTGATCGACGCGTCGAGCGTCAACTACACCTGGTTCGAGAGCCACCTGCTGCCCGCGCCCTGGAACCGGGGTCGAGTGGTGTTGATCGGTGACGCCGTTCATGCCTGCCCGCCCACCCTTGCCCAGGGCGCCGCGCAGGCGTTCGAGGACGCCGCCGTGCTCGCCGAGTTGCTGCTGGCCGCGGACGGGCTCACCGACGGGATGTGGCAGACCTTCACCGACCGGCGCTTCGCCCGGGCCAAGACGACCGTGGACGCCTCGTTGCAGCTGTCCCGGTGGCTGTTGGACGGCGAGCGCGGCGACGTCCCCGGCCTGGTCGCCGGCGTCGCGCACCTGCTCAGCCAACCCGCCTGACCCCGACCGTACGCCGAAGGAAGTCTCCGCCATGGATGAACGGCTCATCACCCACCTGCGGCACGTGGACCTGGCCGTGCCGGACTACGACCGGCAACTCGACTTCTACACCAACACGTGGGGCTTGACGGCGCAGACCACCGGCGAGGGGATCGCGTTCCTCGCTGCCGAAGGCTCGCCCGAGCAGTATTCGGTACGGCTGCGCCGGGCGGCTGAGAAGCGCCTGGACCTGATCGCCTTCGGCGCCGCCGGGCCTGCCGAGGTCGACGCGCTCGCCGAGCGGCTCGGCCGCGACGGGGTCACCCTCGTCGGCGAGCCGGGCAGGCTACAGACGCCCGGCGGCGGCTACGGTTTCCGGTTCTTCGACGTGGACGGCCGTACGGTCGAGGTGTCCTGCGAGGTCGCCGTACGGGAGCACCGGCGGGTCGAGGCAGGCGAGCCCATCCCGGTCAAGCTGTCGCATGTGGTGCTCAACTCGGCGAACCCGCAGGCGGCCGTCGCCTTCTATCAGCGGCATCTGGGCTTCGCGCTGTCCGACACGCTGATGTCGCCGCACCTGGGCGAGGTGATGTGGTTTCTGCGGACCAACCGTTACCACCACAGTCTGGCCATCGCCCGCGGCCCGCACACGTCGCTGCACCACGCGTCTTTCGAGCTGCGCGGCCTCGACGAATACATGCGCGGCACCGGCCGGCTGTTGCGCGCCGGGGTGGAGAAGGTGTGGGGCCCGGGCCGGCACCTGGCCGGGAACAACACGTTCAGCTATTTCCTGGACCCGCACGGCAACACCGTGGAATACACCACCGAGTTGGAGCAACTCGACGAGGACACCTGGCACCCGCACCTGTACGACTTCTCCGATCCGATGGTCAGCGACCAGTGGGGGACGGCGAACCCGATGAGCGAGTTCGTCGCGAAGCAGTCGTTCAACGACCCGGACCGCGGTGTCTTCGTCGCGCCGCCGGTCTGAGGCCGACGGGAATGCGCATCGCCACCTATCGCCACGACGGCGTCCGGCGGGCCGGGGTCGTCTCCGCCGGGCGGGTCCACCCCATCGGTGACGACCTCGACGCCCGCGCCGTGGTCGAACTGGGCCTCGACGCGGCGCTCGCGCTCGGCGCCGACGCACTCGCATCATCGCCCGGGGTGGGGCTGGCCGACGTACGCCTGCTCGCGCCGCTCCAAC
>Ga0307508_10002172_pt1 | contig 21000 bp, 20 predicted proteins | sample 9_EM_MG_FD_203089 | JGI IMG/M metagenome (GOLD analysis project Ga0307508, IMG submission 203089) | Populus trichocarpa ectomycorrhiza microbial communities from riparian zone in the Pacific Northwest, United States - 9_EM | ecosystem: Host-associated > Plants > Roots > Unclassified | place...
GGCGCCGGCCGTGACCAGGGCCGCCTGGCCACCCTGACCGGCCTCGGCGCCGACGCCACGGTCGCGCTCAGCGACGATGCCGACGCCACCGCGGACGCCCTGGCCAAGGAGGCCAGCGAGGTCGACCTCGTCATCGACTACCTGTGGGGCGAGCCCGCCAGCGCGGCGATCATGGCGCTGCTGCAGGGCCGCGCCGACCGCAGCCGCGAGATGAACTGGATCCAGATCGGCTCGATGGCCGGCCCCACCATCGAACTGCCGTCAGTGGCACTGCGCTCGGCGAACTTCCGGCTGCAGGGCAACGGGCAGGGCGCCGTCTCGACCCGGGCGTACCTGGCCGAACTGCCGGCACTGATCGACGAGATCAACAACGGTGGCATCGCCGTCACCGCCCAGCCCGTGTCGCTCGCCGAGGTCGAGACCGCCTGGACCGCCCCGGAGGTCCCGGGCGTGCGTACCGTGCTGGTGGCCTGAGCATGGGCCGAACCGACGTGATCATCTGCGGAGCCGGCCCGGCCGGGCTGACCCTGGCCATCGACCTCGCCCGGCGCGACGTCGACTTCGTGCTCATCGACAAGGCCGCCGGTCCGTTCATCGGCTCCCGGGGCAAAGGCATCCAGCCGCGCAGCCAGGAGGTCTTCGAGGACCTTGGCGTGATCGACCGGGTCATCGCCGCCGGCGGCGAGTTCCCGCTCCAGCGCACCTACCCGACCACGGCCCGGTCGACCGGGCCGTGGTCGACCGGGCCGACCCGACGCCCGGCGAGCCCTATCAGATCCCACTGCTGGTCCCGCAGTTCCTCACCGAGCGCGTGCTGCGCGACCGGCTCGCCGAACTGGGCCACGCCCCGGTTCACACCCACGAACTCGTCGGCGTCGACCAGGACGCCGACAGCGTCCGCGCCCGGATCGCGACCCCGTCCGGGGAACGCACGGTGCAGGCCCGCTACCTCGTCGGCGCCGACGGCGGGTCGAGCTTCGTGCGCCGGGCCATGGGCATCGACTTCCCCGGCAAGACCCTCGGGGTCCGTTGCTGGCGAGCTACGGGCAGGAACGCCGGCCGATCGCCGAGGCGGTCCTCGGCCTCTCCGAGCGGCTGCTCGAGGCGGCCAAGAACCGCGACACCCACCGCGGCCGGGAGGTCAGCCAGCTCGATCTCGGCTACCCGGACTCGCCGCTGACCGTCCCGAGCCCCGACCGTGACAAGGGCGTCCTACCCGGCGACCGCGCACCCGACGCCCCCGTCACTGGCGCTGCCGTCCGCACATTGGGTCCTGATCCGCCCGGACGGCTACATCGCCGCCATCGGCCCGGGCTCCTTCGATTCCTATCTGGACGCCGTCGGCATCCAGCCACTTGAAACGGAGAACTGACATGACCACCGATCTGCCACGCACCCGGCGCGAACACCGCCAGACCCGCCGCGACGCCGAGCGGCGACGCGCCGGCGCCCAGCGCGAGATCAAGCAACTGCAGTGCGGCGTACGCCACGACCTGCGTACGGTGCGCCGATCGGCCGAGACCGCGACCATCGTCGGCCGGGCAAGGCTTGCCGAGCTCGCCGCCCGGAGCCTGGCCGGGCTCGCCGCCCGGCTGCACACCAGTCGGTAGCGAGGCCAGACGAGGCCCGGGCCGAACAAGCACACGGGCAGCTGAACGAACAAGGCCGCCAAGCATGCCCGATTTGCCCCGAGGCCCTGTCTCGGCGGCGCAGTTGCGGCCGTGATCAGGGATGCAGGACGGGCATCGTTGCCGGGGCGGGTGTGTCGACCAGCCGGGCGAGTAGCTGCAGGCGCTCGCTGTCGGGGCTGCCCTCCTCGGCGGTGTAGGCAACGATCATCGGTCCAGGCGTGGCCCCGGGCAGCCGGTAGGCGTCCCAATCAAGGGTGAGCTCGCCGACGAGCGGATGATTGAGACGCATCCGCCCGCGGGTGGTCTCCTCGATGTCGTGACGGCCCCACAGCGTACGAAATTCGTCGCTGTGCACCGCGAGCTCACCGACCAGCTCAACGGCCCGAGGGTGGCCGGGATCGGCGGCGACCGTGGTGCGCAGCATCGCGGTCAACTCGCCGACGGTGGCCGCCCGATCGGGACACGTCAGGTCGGCGTCAGGCTGCAGGAGCAGCCACAGCATGTTCCGCGCTGTCCGCGGGACTGCGGTGAGTTCGCCGAGCAGAGCGCCGGCCAGCGGGTTCCAGGCAAGCAGGTCGAGATGCCGGCCGACCACCACGGCCGGCCCGGTCATCGTGCGCAGCAGCCGCAACGTCGTGGGCGGCACCACCTCGGGCATACGGTGCCGCGAGCGGCGGATCGGCTTGCGCGCGGCGGCGGCGAGCTTGTGCAGGTGGCGGGACTCTTCCGCGGAGAAGTTCAGCGCCCGCGCGAGCGCGTCGAGGACCTGCTCGGACGGCCGGACGTCGCGGCCCTGCTCCATCCGCTGGTAGTAATCCGAACTCACCCCGGCCAGCAGGGCCAGTTCCTCACGTCGCAGCCCGGTGACCCGGCGGCGCGGGCCCGGCTCCAGACCGACCTCTTCCGGTCGTACCCGGGTGCGCCGGGCCTTGAGGAATTCCGCGAGTTCGCGGCGGGGGTCGTCGTCCATGCCGCCCAGTATGCGTCGGCGACTCCACCAAAGGGTGGGTCTCGTAGTCCCAGGAACAACCGAACAACCATGATCACGGCCTGGCCGCCCAGGATCGGTGCGGCAGACATTCGCGACCGAGAGGACCAAAACCATGAAGGCAACGCAGATCCTTTCGTACGGGACCCCGGACGTCCTCCGGGTGACCGATGTCGACCGCCCCGAACCCGGCCCCGGCCAGGTGCTGGTGGCGGTCCAGGCGTCCAGCGTGAACGGGCACGACGCGCTCATTCGTTCCGGTGCCATGAAGATCATCTCGGGTCGCCGGTTCCCGATCGGCGTCGGGCTTGACTTCGCCGGCGTCGTGGCCGCAACCGGTGCCGGCGTCGACAGCGTCACGATCGGCGAGCCGGTGTGGGGAACCGTGCACCCGCGCGAGAAGCACGCCACCGCGGGCGCCGCCGAGTACGTCGTCGTCCCGGTGGACCGGGTCGGACCCGTACCCACGGGCCTGCCCGCTGTGGACGCCGCCGCACTGGTCGTCCCCGGCATCACCGCCCTGACCGCCCTCCGCGAGGCCACCCACCTGACGTCGGGCGAAACCGTGCTGGTCCGCGGCGCGGCCGGCGGCGTCGGCACGGCCGCGGTCCAGCTCGCCCACGCGTTCGGAGGCCGGGTCACCGCCTTGGCCCGTGCCCAGCACGCCGCCGCACTCACCGACCTGGGTGCCACGCAGGTCCTGGACTATCGCGAGACCAGGCCGGAACAGATCGGCCCTTTCGACGTCATCGTGGACACCGTCGGCACAGACCTCGCCCGCTACCGCCGCCGGCTCACGCCGGGAGGCCGGATGGTGACCGTCGGTCTTTCCGGTCCCGCGATCGCGGCGATCGCCGCGTCCATTGTCCACGGTCCCCGCCGCATTCGGACCTTCAGCGCCAATCCGCACACCACACAGCTGAACGACGTCGCCGAGCAGGCCGCATCCGGCGCGCTGCGGCCGGTGGTCAATGGCGTTTACCCACTGGCCGATATCGCGTCCGGTCACCACGCCTTCGAGCAGGGCGGCGCCCTGGGCAGGCAGGTCGTGAAGATCACTCAGTCGTGACGACATCTGCGAGCGGGTGCGTTTCTTCCTGAGTGAGCTGCGCGACGAGCATCGATGTCCGTCTGTTGTGGCTTTCGACAGCCGGTTGGTATGGGTTGGTTGACCGGTTCTCGGTGGGGGTGGGCGGGTGGATGGATGGCGATCAGATCTTGCTGTTGCTGGCCGAGCGGGAAGCGGCGGCTCGGGTCGAGTGGCTGCGGCTGGAGCAGGAGGTCGCGCAGATCACGGGGTTGATCGAGGAATGTCGGCGGGAGATCGAACGCCTCGCCGTCACGCGGGAGGTGTTGTCCGGGCTGGTCACCGTGCCGGAGGAGCCGATGCCGGCGGCGCCGGGTCCGGATCCGGTGGGAGACTTCGCGGCTCGGCTGCTGACGGTGCTTGCCGAAGCCGGCCGGCCGATGCGGTGCCGGGAGGTGGTGGCCGTGCTGGGTGAGGACCCGTCAGTGGCCCGGCATGGCGAACGGGTCCGGCACCGGTTGAAGAAGCTGGTGGCGGTGGGCCTCGTGCGCGAAGTGGAGCCGGGGCTGTTCACCCGGTCGGAGGATCCGGCGCCACCGCGGGGTGACCCGGCCGGAGTGGCGCCGACGAAGCGGCGGGCCTTCCTGGGTGGCCTGGGTTTGTCGAGAGCCGGCCCACAGAAGACCCGATGGCACCATATCCCTGCCACGCGCCCGGCAACGCCACTTTGCCGCGTCCCGTGCCCTGTCCGATACTTTGATCACCCAGCTGAGTGACCCGCGGATGGCGACGCAGCCGGAACACGCCGTGGAGGAATTCATCGCCGGCACGGGCCCCCGGTTGCTGTCGATCACGTTCGGCCAGGTCGAGGTCACCCGGATCGCCTACTGCCATCCGGGGGTGTCCAATCTGCACCCAGACCGACCTGGCCAGCGCCGCCCTGGCCGCAGGGCTGACCACCGAACAGTTCAGAGACTGGTGCGAGAACCAGGCCGAACCGGACATCGCGGCGGCACCGATGCTCGGCCGGTTCAGGGAACTGGTCCACCTGCGAGTTTCCAACGCCGACGACAAATGGGCAGCCAACGACCTCAACGACACCCTGTACCTGTGCTGTGCCGGCGCGTACGCCGACTTCATGGTCGGCGAACGCAAGATGACCAGCTACCTGCAACGCGCAACCGGCAAGGCAACCAAGGGCGCCGCGCTCTTCCGGCACCTGGAGGACGCGCTGCCGGCCATGGATCACGCCACGGCCTGAACACTGGGCACGGGGCCCGGCGCCCGCGCCACCGCCACCGCCACCGCCACCGCCACCGCCACCACGGCCAGCATCGGGCACGCTGTTCTGGCAATGCGGCGGCATCCGTCAAGCGGCTCAGGTGCAGTTCCAGCACGATACGGCCCTGCAGCCCGCTGCGGTCCGTTCGCCGGTGCGCCTCGGCGGGCACTACCTCTTTTACGAGGTCAATGACACCAGTGGCAGGCCGCATAGCCGATAGAGATCAAAACGGGCACGTCCCGGCGGCGCGCCTCATCGAAGGCGGCATCTCCCCAGGGCACTCGCCGAGGGGCATCAGCCGTCGGACCACGGCTGCCTGCGTGCTCTCGTTGAGAGCGACCGTGCCGGTGCCCTGCTGGTCGGGTGCCAACCAGGTGAGGCCGGTCAGGTTGCGCGAGGCGATCGAGGTGCCGGAGAAGGAGTAGTAACGGGTGGACGCAACCTTGCCGGTCGACTTCGTCCAGCGTCGGTCCTCGGCGCCCAGGTACAACGCCGAGCCGGCGAGGGTCGCGGCTGACCAGCCGGTTGCCGTCGGCGTCGTAGATGTACGTGGTCGTGCTGCCAGCGTCGGTGCTGGTAGCGAGGCGCGCCTCCGGATCCCAGGTGAGCGTCTGCGCGCCGCCCACGGCCGGGCGGCTGCTCACGTTGCCGATCGCGTCGTACCCGTAAGCGTTGGTGGTAGTGGTGGGGGCTGGGGGTGGCGTCGGGTGGTGGGGTTGGCTGGTCGGCCTGCTTCGACGGTGCGGGGGTGGCTGGCCCGTTTCGCGGATCGGGCGCAGGACGGGCGGCAGAGCTTCGCCGATCTGGAGCGGCTGTTGTCGGCGGCCGCGGGCGCCGATATGGACCGGTTGGTCCCGGCTGGGGGCGGGTTGGGTGATGCGGTGGCGCAGATCGGGGCGTGTCTGGCGGCGTTGCGGCGTAGCCGGGGCGCTTCGGTGTTCACGGTGTCGCCGGCGCAGGTGGTGGCGGTGTTGTCCGGGGGGTGGCTGCTGGGCCGGCGGGTGTTGCCGGCCGGCGGGTTGTGGATCAACACATCCCCGCGTCTTTAGATGATCTTCGTGGTCCGGGAGCGTCTGCGGGGTTCGTTCGTCGACCTTGGAAGCGTCAGGTGATCACATGTCCATGCGTAAGTCCCGGGCGTCCAGTGCCCGTGATGTCGCCTTGCTTCGTTATTCGCTGATCCGTCCCCTCGCCGACCCGGCGTTGACCGCCGCAGAGCGGGGGCTGCTGGTGCGCGAGCTGGCTGCGGGGGTGCACGTCGGCCCGTCCGGGGAGTCGGTGCGGGTGTCCCGGTCCACGGTGGACCGTTGGATCCGGGCGTGGCGGGTGGGTGGTTTCGACGCGCTGCTCCAACTTCGCCAGACGCTGAAGCGTCTTGGACGGCTTGAAGGCACCCGCCTGCTGGATCCGCTCGTTTTCGGCGTCGTACGCCTCGTACGCGCGTCGGATGCGCTCGGCCAACCACTGCGCTGCCGACCCGTCTCGGTCGGCAGGGCCTGCATCTGTGCCCACAGCGCCAACCACGCGGCCGAATTGTGTGCGCCAGCTTCGGAGGCGATACCGGTGTCGTCGCTGTCGAAACGATCAAGGGGCCCGGCCACACCGCCCGCCCGTTCCTGACGGTTCACGTCGAGCGCCAGAACGGGTCGTCCTGCCCGGTCCGTTTGGCGTGAGCGCGTAGGGCATCGACGGTTACAGTCGGCAGTTCGTACTGCTCCGCCAGCTCGGACAGCATGCGCTCGGAGAAATCCGGGCTGCGGGCGGTCCGGACGGCTCGGTCGTACATCGCGTCGCGACGCAAGGACTCGTCGTCACACCAGAGCTGCAGGAACAGCTCGTTCTTCACGACGTACGAGCCTGGACGCCTGCGTGAGTCCCTGGCGAAAGCCTGGCGCGGCAGAGTGGCCCGCCAGACGCCGTTCGGGCGTTGGTGCAAACGGCCTTGGGCACCGTGTTTATCGCGGAGCCACTCGGCCCAATGGCGGCGGACCCCGTCCACGTCCATCGGTGGTAGCGATAGCGCTACGTCCGGTGCGCGGGCGCATAGCGATTCGAGAAAGTTGTCGCGGCCGTCGGCGACGGCGGTATAGGCGAGTAGGCCTTGGGTCGTGGGGACGAGGTAGGCGGGCAGGAACACATCGCGTGTCTCGCGCATCTGAACGTTGTCGAGGGCGGCGGGGACGTTGAACGCCGTCCGGTCAGGGCGGCGAGCGAGTGCCTGGATAATCTCTGGGTTGAAGCTGGTCGCGGCGAACAATGGGGTGAAGCGGACACCACCGACTTCGTCCGGCGCAACCACCGGACGGTCGAGAAGGCGTACGGCGTTGGAGTAGTGGGTCCGTGGCAGCGGGCTCGCCGTGAATCGATCGAAGAGTAGGTGCTGGCGGACCTCCTTGGTCTCGTAGCGCCGATCCTCGCGAAGGGACCGCTGGCCGGTCTCGGTCAGCGTCAGCTGATCGCCGGCCATGACCACATGCCCGATGGCCGCGAGGTATCGCATGCAGCCGTTGACGGTGGCGAGGGGCAGACCGAGGAAGTCGGCGATCGCCGACGCGGTGCTGATCGCGGCCTCGTCGACGGCCCGGGTGACGAACGAATCGAGAAGCTCGTAGTCCCGGCCGTCGGTCACGTCGGCAGTGATCTCGATCTGCCATAAGGGCCAGAGGACGCCGAAGACCCGCAGGGGCTGCGCGCCGGGCCGGGCCGTCGCGTTCTCGATCGCCCGTTGGACGGGGTAGATGATGCGGTTCACGGTGCGATTGCCGTGCGGAACGAAGTGGACGTACGGAGGTCGCCGGTGTGCCGTAGATGGGCGATCATCGCGCGCATCACGTCGCGGAACTCACCGGTGCCGGCACGCTGGAGGAAGTCGGCGTCGCCAATCAACACCAGCTGGCGGCGGGCGCGGCTGATGGCGACGTTGAGGCGGCGAAGTTCTTCGAGAAAGCCGACCCCGCCGACGGTGTTGCTGCGGACGAAGCCGAATACGACGAGATCGCGTTCGCCGCCCTGGAACGAGTCCACCGTGCCCACGCGGTCGACGATCCCGTCCGGGTCGCCTAGGGCCGCGCTCAGGCGCCGGCGCACCAGATCGACCTGAGCACGGTAGGGCAAGATCACGGCCCAGTCCGGATACCAGTGGCGGAAGCGTGCGACCAGATCGACGATCAGCTCCGCCTCCAGCCGGTTGAGGTAGCCGGGTGCCCGTGGAGGTCTTGTCTCGGCCCGATCGGCCTCTGGCACATCGGATGTCGAGACCATCGCGAAGGGGCTCCGGAAGATCGGGTCGCCTCCACCACCAGGATGCTCGGTCGACAGCCGATTGTTGTAGAACGTGCGGGATACGAAGCTGGCGAGCTCGATCGGCATTCGCCGCTGCAGCCGCAGCATCTCGCGGTGCTCGTCGTCGACCCGTCCGTACAACATCTCGAAACCGCTCTTGCTGAGCAGATCCAGGATTTGTCCCGACTCCTTGGGCGCGCTCGTGGCCCACACGCGGATTTCCTCATCGAGATACGGCGGAAGCTGGCGGTGATCGCCGACCAGGACAGCACGTTTCGCCCGCACGAGCGGCACCAGTAGATTGGGCAGCGAGATCTGTCCGGCTTCGTCGACGATCGCAACGTCGAACCGCAGTTCCGCGAGAAGATCGGTGCTCGCGGTGCCGATGCAGGTCGCGGCGACGACGTCGGCGTACTTGACCAGCTCGCGCTGCAGGCTGGCACCGCCCTTGGGCACCCGTTCCCGCCATTGCGCGAGCAGCCGGGCACGCCGCCGCAGGAGGTCCGCGACCCGATCCAACTCAACGGCCTCCCGCCGCCGGCTGTCCAGGTCGTCTGCAGGCCCGCTCGGCGGAAGAGCAACTCTGTGCGCCGGCAACGCGGCCGCAAGCGTCGCCCGCAGACCACCGGCGGCCTGGGCGATCCGCTGAACTGTTTCGTCCAGCAGACGGCGGGCGTCCGCCGAGGTTCGCCTCAGCCGATCGATCTCCGGGTCGGTCGACAGCAGCACCCGAAGAGCCCCCTCGGCGGTAGCCAACTCCGACCGGGCCCGGGGCAGAGCGGCGCGAGCCGCGGCGGCGTTCTGCACCGCTCGTTCCTGCCGCCGTCGAAGCGGGCCGGCGAGAAGGCGGTCGAGGATACCGGGCCGCCCCAAGCGCGCACTGATCGATTCTGCGGCGCCTGCGGCGAGGTCCAGCGCGCTTTCGTGGGCCGCCAGGGTGGCTGCCGCGGCAGCCTTCCGCTCTTCCGTTGGCGCCGACACTCGGGCGACGGCCCGAGCGAGCTCTTCCTCAGCATCGCGGAAACTGCCCTCGGCTGCAGCAGAGGCGGCAAGTTGATCATGCAGGTACTGGGACCACCGGTCGCTCTCGGCCCCGGTTGCCATGGCCAGCCGACCAGCCGTGCCGTCGGTCGCGCCCAGGATCCGTTCCTGCAGGCGCTCCACTTGGACGTCGGCCAGGTAGGCGCGAGCGCCGGAGGTGAGAGCGTCCTCGTTGCCGACGCGAACCACACGTAGGTGAGGCGACAACCGCTCCAACACGTTGTCGACGGCCCGGTTCGTATGAGAGGTGAGCAGCACCTGCTGTCCGCGTGCGGCCAGGCTGCTGATGATCTCACCGATCGTCCAGGTCTTGCCTGTCCCCGGCGGGCCGAGCACGAGTAGCGCGTCGGGCACCGTCAGGGCCCGGCGGAAGACTTTGAGCTGCTCGTTGTCGGGCGTTCCACGCGGCCGTTCGTCGGTGGCGGGCCGGTAGACCATCACGTGGTGGTCGACGAAGAGCGACAGTAGCCAGCCGTTGGCGGCCCGTCCGGCTCGGACCTTGGCGATGGCGTCGAGTTGCTTGTCGTAGACCCGCCGGCTCGGCAGTTCGAGCAGGCCGCCCTGGGGCGGGATGGCCCCGTATCCGACGGCCGACTCGAATCGGACGGTGAGCGTGAAGTTCCGTACCTGCACGACGCGCCCGCGCAAGGTGGTGTGCTCGGCGATATACACCTGCGTGCCGCGGCCGAATCCGGACTGTCGTGTCACAGTGAAGTCATAGACGCCTTTAGCCGAGAACCGCGGTTCTCGCGTGGGTTCACGGTTCTTGTACGGCACCGGATCCGCGTCCCGCAGCCGCCGGGTCTCGATCTCCCGACCTGCCTCGACCACGGACGTGAGCACGTCGAGGAACCGGGTGTGTGCGGGATCTGCCGTAGCGACCGGGGAGGGCGCCGTCGCGGCCTGCCACTTGGCGGTCAGTTCGGGCCACGAGGTCTGAAATTGGTAACCGCGTTCGGACCGCAGACGTGCCACGTCGGCGACGCTTGGAAGCACCCACCACGGCGCCGAGCTGCGCAACAGCAGCGCACCGGTGACGAGGGCAGCCTGATCGCTGAGACGGCGTGGTGCGGCGTCGGTGAGGCGGAAGGCGTCACCCTCGCCGGTAAGACCGAGCCATAACACCCATACGCGGGTGTAAACCGCGATTGTCGGCTGGCGGCGCCTGCCGGCGATTCGGGCCGGCAGGCCAGCACCCTGGCTCAGGGAGGTGAGTTCGGACGCAAGGGTGATCGCGTCCGGGATGTCCCTTCCCAACCGTGCCGACATGGCGTTCGAGGGCACGATCGCAAGCGGCCCGGCGAGGAAAGCCTCGACAGTGCTCAAAGGTGGCCGCCAAAAGCCAGCGCGTGCCGGGTCTCCGTCAGGGCGCCGACGAAGACATCCGTTCGATCCGGTCGCTGGCCAGGGTGCTCGCGCAGACAACGCAGCACGAGATCGTCGAGCGTGGCGGGAATGTCGGGCAGGGCAGCGCGCAACGGGACCGGCATCGCGGTGGGCGGGTGGCCGGTGAGGGTCGCGTACAGAAGGGCGGCGTAGCGGTATACGTCGGTCGCCGGTGAGGGCTCGCCGGGGGCCAGGGCGATGTACGTTTGCTCCGGCGCCCGGTACTCCGGTGGTCCCTCGTCCACGATTGCCGGCAGCGCGACCCGGCCGCCGTCGCGCAACATCGCCCGTGGTGAGGATCCCATCAGCACAACGACCGTCTCCGGGCCTACGGCACGGTGAGTATGCCCGTGGCGATGAAGCTCTTCAAGTGCCTCGGCCAGTGGGATCGCACTCGCGCACATCAAGGCGGCGGTGACTCGGTCCGGTGTCCGACCCGGTCGCGGCCCGAAGGCTTCTCGCCAAGTGGAACCGCCGGGGTGTGCGGTGACGAGCGTGTCGTCATCGCTGTGCACGACCCGCGGGAGGCCTCTCTTGCCGGCGAGCGCGCGGAGCAGCCTGGCCTGCTCCTGCAGACCGGTGCGCAGTGCCTCGGCGGGCGACGCGGGCCGCAGCGCCCGGACACGCACAACGCATACCCGCTCGTGACCGGTATCGAGACGGCCCGCCGAGCCCTCCTGCCAGAGCCACGAGCGTCCCTCGCCGACGATCTCCGTGGCGTCGTCGGCCAGGAAATAGGCGTGACCGCCGAGACTCAACTCGCCACCCGGCTTCCAGGAACCGGTCGGGCTGGTCCCGGACACGAAGATTGTCGGATATGACTCGATGTGCATCGGCTGAGCACTGCCATAGTAGTGCGCGCGAATGGCTTGGGCATCCGGCCGGATGAGCAATCCGCGCAGCTCGGTGGCGCCCCAGAGTCCGATCCGGACTCCGGTGGCGGCCTCGGCGTCGTCGCGCCAGCCGCCCCACCAGCGGTGGTTCTCGCGGGTGAGGTCGGCGGGCACGCACAGCACCCATTCCGTGATCTTGTAGCCCTGCCGGGCCGCCTCGTTCACGGCGGAGTGGAATGACTTCCTGATCTGGTCCTGCTGGTGACGACCGATGCCGATGAAGTATTTCGCCTGCCAAATGGCGATGGAGCCGCCACGCAGGTCACCCGTCATCACGTCGATGCCGCCGTCGCCGCGCCTGGCCTGGATCCGGATGGCGTCGGGATGGCTGACCTGCACGAGCTCGGCCAGCATCGCCTCGAAATCCTCGCGCGCGCCCTCGATGTTGCCGCAGCGGATCTCGTGTGCTCGCAGGTTGATCGGCGTTTCGCCGATAGGCGGACCAGCCGCGTGTGCCATCGACCGTACCCAACCTCTCGTTCCGGTTACGGGGTTGCCGCCGTTCAGTCGCGAATGATAATCGTATTGGCGTGTATTCCGTGGAGATCAACCGCACGCGACCGGCCTGCCTCCTGATTCTTGTTGATCAATCAGGCTCCATGCTCGCCCCGTGGACGGGAAACGGTACCGTCACAAAAGCCGAGCAGCTGGCGCAGGCCGTCAACCGCCTTGTCAGCAACGCTGTGGTGCTGTGCAGCAAGGGTGACGAGCGCATCCACGACTACTTCGAGGTCGGCATCATCGGCTATGGCCAGAACGTCGGCCCGGTTCTGCATGGCTCAGACGAGCGGCGAGTCCTTGTGCCCATCGGCGAGCTCGCGAGGAACCCGCGCCGAATGGACGAGGTGACACGCAAAATACCCGACGGTGCCGGTGGGTTGATCGAGGCACCGATCTTGCTTCCGGTCTGGATCGACCCGCAGGCCGGCGGCGGGACGCCCATGGTTCGCGCCCTCGACTTGGCGCACCGCACTATCGACGCCTGGTGTGCGGCGCATGCCGGCAGCTTTCCCCCGCTCGTCATCAACGTCACCGACGGGGAGAGCACTGACGGGGACCCCCGTGCGGCCGCCGAGCGGATTCGCCGGCTCGGCACCGACGATGGTGACGCGCTGCTGTTCAACGTGCACCTGGCCTCGGGGCTACGGCAGTCCGTGTCGTTCCCCCGCAGCGCCGCCGGACTGCCCGATCGCAATGCGGGCACGTTGTTCGACATGTCAAGCCCGTTGCCGCCGACCATGGCCGACGCCGCCGCGGCGCTGCAGTACGACGTCCAGCCGGGTGCGAGAGGGTTTCTGTACAACGCGGACGCCACCGCGCTGATCGAATTCCTGGATATCGGCACTCGCGCGGTCACTCCCGGCGGTCTGCGGGAGCTCACCGCAGGCCCCGGCGCCTCAGGGTGACGGGGGCAGCGGGGCACCGGCGGATTCGCGTGTCCGTCCTCAGTGTTACGAAGCGCTCCCGGCAGTCTTCGGAGAATGAGGACAGTGCCGCAGCCGATGCGGAGAGCGGACGGTTCGCGGTGGCCGACGGGGCCTCGACGTCCGCTCGGCCGGAGGTCTGGAGCCGGCTGCTCGTCCACGCATACGTCGGCGACGGCCTCGATCCGTGCACGGAGCCCACACTCGGCCAGCTTCGCCGGCAGTGGTGGGGGCTCGTGGCTGCGGCGCCGCTGCCGTGGTACGCATCGGCCAAGCTCGCGCAGGGCGGTGCGTCGACGTTCGCTGGCCTCGCGCTCGACCGTGCGCGGGGGTGCTTCGAGGCATCGACGGTCGGTGACTCGTGTGTGTTCCAGTTCCGCGACGGTCGCCTACTGGTCGCGGTGCCGATTGCCCAGTCGGACGCGTTCTCCCGCTTCACGCAGGCGGTGTCCACGCGAGTCGAGGACGGCACGCCCGACTGCCGTCGCCAGGACGGCGAGTACCGGCCGGGCGACGTGTTCGTCCTCGCGACCGATGCCATGTCCCAGTTCCTCCTCGATCGCTACGAACGGAACGAACAGGTACCGGCGTTCGGCTCCGCAGCGGACTTCCCGCGGCGGGTCGAGGCCTACCGGCGGAGCGGGCTACTCCAGGACGACGACACGACAATCTGTGTGGTCCGTTCGTGAGGCTGCCGACGCTGATCGACTACCTGCAGGCGGTCCAACTGCCGCAGGTCTCATTCGTCGATGAGGCTCTGCGGGGCGGCAGGCCGCGGCGGAACCCGCTCAAAATGCCGAGCGTTGCCTCCGGCGGGTTCGCATTGACGTTCGATATCGATGTCGATGGACGCCACTTCGCGGTGCGCTGCTTCCACAAACACAGCGTGCACCTTCAGGAGCGGTACGCCCAGGTCAGCCGATTCGTCTCCGGTGCCGGGCTGCAGGTGCTGGTCGAGGTTCAGTTCGTGCCGTCCGGTATCCGCGTCGACGGCGTCGTGTACCCGATCGTTCGCATGCCCTGGGTCGACGGCGCCAGACTCGGCAACTGGATCGAGGATCACCTCGACGACAGGCGGGCCATCGCCGCGGTACGGCAGCAGATCGCCGATGGTGTGGAGGCTCTTCGCAGCCGGGGAGCCGCACACGGTGACCTCCAGCACGGCAACATCCTGGTCGCACCCGGGAACGTCGTGCGTTTCATCGACTACGACGGCATGTACCTGCCGGAGCTGGCCCGCCTGGGCGCGTCCGAGCAGGGGCACCCGAACTATCAGCACCCCGGCCGGGCCGACCGCTACGACGCCTCGCTGGATCTCTTCGCGGCCGAGGTCATCGACCTGTCCATGACGGCGCTGAGCCACGAGCCAGCCCTGTTCGCCGAGTTCAACAGCGGCGAGAACCTGATCCTCTCAGCCACCGATTTTGCAGACCCAATAGCGTCGCCGGCCTTCGCCCGGCTCGCTGGGATTCCGGCCGTCGCCAGCCGCAGCCAGCGGCTTGCCGCCGCGTGCACGGTTGCCTACCCGGACATGGCCGGGGTTTTGGCCGGGTCGGCCCCGCCACCGACCCTGTCCGCTCGCTCGGCTGCCGGTGCGGTGCCTGGCGGGCCGCCGGTGATCGCCGCGACGGACCGGGCGCGGCTCCTGGCCCGCCTGGGCGACACCGTCACGGTAGTGGGAAGGGTCCAGGAGACCATTGCGATGACCCGGCGAGGGCAGATTACGTTCATCAACTTCGGCAGCTACCTTCGGGGCGACTTCACAGTGGTGGCCTGGGACCGCTGCAGTCGTCAGCTGGCGAGTCGCTTCGGCGACGTAGCGCGCCTGGAGCGGGAGTGGCTCGCAGTCACCGGTATGGTGACCGGATATCGGTCAAAGCACGCGACCAGGCTGACGCCGCAGATCGAGCTCCGATCTGTGCAGGCGCTACGCAAGATCTCCGCTGCCGAGGCCAACCGTCTGCTAGGGCAAGTTGCCGGACGGCCGCCGGCCGCGGCCCGTCAGGCGGCGCCACCCTCCACGTCCGCTGCTCCGAGCACGACTACCGCCATCGCCGACGATCTCACGCGGCGTGTCAGCCGCCTGTACGCAAAGCCTGGGATGACCGGCGGGAACCGGCAGCCGACACCCTCGAAAGCTGCGCCACCATCGGTGCCACCGCCTCGTCAGCCCACACCGGCGCGGCCGCCGGTTCAGCCGCCGCAGTCATACGCTCCAGTACCTCCCCAGTACCATGGCCCGCCACTGCCGCCGCAGCGCTGGATGCCGTACTACCAGCCGCCTCCGCGGCGGCCCCCGCTGCCTCCGGGCATCGGAGCCGCTGCACTGATTCTGTCCGTCTGTTGCCTCCCAGCCGGTCTCATCCTCGGCGTGGTCGTACTCAGCCAAGGCCAGCGTGCCGCAGGCGCCAACCGCGTCTGCGCGACGATCGCCATTGGCCTCGGAGTGCTGTTCTTCATCCTCTGGCTGGCCGGCACCACGCACGTCTTCACCTCGATGTGACCGCCACGAACGCCGGTCACCGCATCGACCGATGAGGCCCGACACCCGCGCGCCGGCGGTAAGCGGCGGAATGGCGCCTGGGCAGACGACGCAAACGCAGAAGCCGAGCGCGCCGTTATCGGCACCTGACGAAGCCTCACAGCTGGAATCACGCGAGTCATCTGCGGGCACCTCAGTCGTCTGCGTGCGAAGCCCGGATTGCCGGCGGCTACACCATCGCCCAGTACAACCAGACCAGCAGGCCTTCGCGGGACGTCGACCGCGACCACGTCGGCGTTGCCGCTGCGGCAGATCACCGACCGGCTCGCCCAGGCGCACCAGGACGCCGGATTCACCGTCACCCTCATCGAGTCCACGCCACGCATGGCCAGGCTTGGGGGTCGCAGCAACAGCCAGGTCTGCGAGATTGACCTTCTCAAAGAGGCCATCGGCCCTCGGCCATGCTCTCGATCGGCCCCGTCCTGGCCCCCATGCAACCGAGCCCCCTAGCTCAGTCGACACGCACCTAGGCCGGGTAGGGCTCGACCGGCGGTGCAGTCACCGCCGCGCTGATCTCGTCGTAAGCTCGTTTGAGCTCGCCGACGGCGACGTAGTGCAGCGTCGCACCGTATCCGACCCCCTTCACGAGTCCGGCCTGCTCCAGCCGCCGGATATCACGGATCGACTGATCCCGGGACAGCCCCTCCTCGTCCTGGTAGACATCCCGCCACAGTTGATCGGTGGCGGCCGCATAGAGCGCGGATACCGTCCGCTCGTTGAGCGCGAGCCGGCTGGCCATTTCCTCGGCCGCTATCCATACGTCTCGCCCGAGCTGTAGCCTCTTTCCGACCAATTGGGCCTGGAGGTGGTGGGCACGCAAGCAGAACCGCACCCACGTACTCGCGCCTAGTTCCGGCTGGTAGGTGCCCCGGTTCGTCTCGCGAAGCACCCGGTAGTAGTCAAGCGTGTTGACGTCGTGTCCCAGCCATTCTTCAATCGAGCAGAATTCCGGGTATACCCGGCCGCCTCGCGCGATGACCAGCGTCTGCACGCACCGCGACATCCGCCCGTTCCCGTCGCGCCAAGGATGGATGGCGACGAGGTTGAGGTGCGCCATCGCGGCCCGTACCAGCAAGTGGCTGTCCAGGTCGCCGACGTTGAGCCATTCGACCAGCTCGCGCATGAGACCGGACACCTCATCGGCGCCGGGTCCGACGTATGCCGGCGCGAGCGGGTCCGTGCCGGTGACGACAATGCCTTTTCGGCGGTATCGCCCCGGAGACTTGTCCTTCCAGAACCGGGTCATCATGAAGTGCAGCGCCGACAGCACAGCTTCGCTGTACGCAAAGAAGTCCATTTCAGGGGTATGCATGACCCAGGTCAGCGCGTCCCGGTAGCCAACGACGGCCTCCCTGGACTCCTCCGGAACACTCGACGGAACCGGCGCTCCGGCCACAATCGCCGACGCGGTACTCAATTCGACCGTGTAGCCCTCAATCGTGTTCGAGCCCCGAATCGCCCCAGCGACAAGCCGCTTCCGAACGCCGCCGAGCCACTCACTTGCCTTGGACCCACCGGTCGAACGCTGGAACTCAGCGTAGAACTCGTCGATCTCGGCCAAGACCCGCCGGTCGTCAGCAGTCAAAGGCGGTGTCGCATACAGCATGCGACAATGCTACGACGATCGTAGCGTCCTCGCCAGCGTCGGAACGCCTTGGTCGCGGGCGGCTGACGCCGGTGCACACATCCTGGCCCGGCCGACGGGCTTTGCGCTCACCAGCGACAGGCCGCGTACCCGACCGAGATCAGCACCGGCACATCGCGCCTGTTGGCCTCCGCCATCGCCCCTTCTTCCCATGGCCACCAATCCACGGGATTGGCGGCGTGCTGGAGCAGGTAGGGCGACCGCGAGTTGGCCAGCCGATTCACTACACCATCGTCGCATACGACGAGATCGAGCTGCTGGCCGCCGCTGCGCCGGCTCACGATCCGGGGTGCTTGACGTCTGCCGCCGCGGCTGGCCACCTACCTGCCAAAGTCCCGGCCGCAGCGCACAGCCGGCGTCCGCCGCGAGAGACCACGTTGGCGAGATGTCCCGCGACCTGGTGCCCGGTCACTAAATGCCCGGGGCCCCGGTTGTTCTCCCAGACCGGCTCCTTACATGAGTTTACGGCCGTAAGCTCATAGCATAAGTTAACGCCTGTAAGCTCCGATATCGTCAACGCCGCCGTGGAACTACTGGACGAAGCCGGCTCCGAACAGGCCGTCACCCTGCGTGCGGTGGCCCGTCGGATCGGCATCTCCGCCCCCTCGATCTACGCCCACTTCCCCGACCGGCAGGCGATCCTGCTGGCCGTCGTCCAGGATGCGTTCGCCGAGTTGGCCGAGGCGCTACGCGCCACCACGGACACCGGAACGGGTACGAATTCCACCCCCGAGGACGCCGCGGTGGTCCGGCTTCGTGCGGCGTCTACGGCATACCTCGATTTCGCCGCCACCCGGCCTCAGCGCTACCGCGTCATGTTCGGTGGCCTGTGGAACGCCCGTGAAGCCCTGGACAGTGCCGCGGTCTCCGCCGCCGAGGTCACCGAACTGGGACAGGACGCCCTCGCGGTCCTTGTCACCGCTCTGGACGCGTGCTTCGCGGCCGGCAACTCGACCAGCACCGACACCGACGCCATCGCCCTGTGGCTGGGTCAACACGGCCTGGCCCACCAGCGCGCCGTCACCGCAGCCTTCCCCTGGCCCGCCGACATCAGCAGCCGAGCCTCCCTATTGCGCGATCCCGACGCGGCGGTGGAGGCGTAGGACTCGCTACGGCGCCTGGCTCGCTGTTGCTTGCGGCGAGTTTCGTGAAACCTGAGTCGCCACCAGGGCCGCCGAATGCCGACGGTGGTCGGCGAATAGTTGCAGCGCGTGTTGTTCGTCGCGTGCCATGAGCACGTCGGCGAGTTCGCGGTGCTCGGTGGCGATGTGTCCGGTGTACTCGTCGTCGCTGACGCCGAGGCGAATCAGCAGGAACAGGTGGACTTGAGAGCGGATGGCGCGCCATGCGTCTTCGAGACGACGGTGGTGGGCGGCGGCGAAGACGGCGTCGTGAAAGTTCAGGTCCCGTTGGACGGTGGTGTGCTTGTCCGCGGCGCTGTCCAACTGATCGGCAGCGGCGCGGACGGCCTGTAGGTCGGCGTCCGTGGCATGGCGGATCAGGCGCTGGACAGCCAACTCCTCCAACACCTCCCGCAAGCTGTAGAGCTCGTCGACGTCCTCGGCCGACAGCGTGGTGACGGTGGTGCCGCGGTGCCACTGGGTGCACACCAGGCCTTCGCGCTCCAGGCGCAGCAGCGCTTCGCGGACGGGACCGCGACTCACCCGCAGCACCGTCGCCAGCTCGACCTCGCGCAAAGGCGCACCGGGTACGTAGACACCGGCGTAGATCGCTTCTCGCACGCGGTCAGCGACCTCATCGGCCATCCCGCGTCGTCGCGCTGGGGGAAGAACGTTGATCTCAACCATGTCCTAATGTTAACATGCAGACATGACTCAGATCCCACGGTTTCATCTTGCAATTCCTGTCGATGACCTGGCGGCTGCCACACGCTTCTACGGCGACGTGCTGGCCTGCGAGCGGGGGCGCAGCAGCGACCTGTGGATCGATTGGAACCTGCGCGGCCACCAGCTGGTCACGCATCTCGCTCACGCCACGCCGCGTGCCGCGAATCCCGTCGACGGTCATGACGTCCCTGTTCCCCACTTCGGGCTGTTGCTGACGGTGCCGGAGTTCCACGCCCTGGCCGACCGGCTCCGTACCGCTGACACGGCGTTCGTCATCGAACCCTACCTGCGCTTCGCCGGACAGCCGGGCGAGCAGTGGACGATGTTCCTCACCGACCCAGCCGGCAACGCGCTCGAGTTCAAAGCCTTCGCTAAGGACGCCGAAGTCTTCGCCACCTCGGCCTGAAAGAGAAACTGACGATGCGCATCGCAGCCGCCCAGGCCCGCCCGTACTGGCTCGACCCGTCCGCCACCACCAAGAAGGTCATCGCCTGGCTGGAGAACGCCGCCGCCCAGCAGGTAGAGCTCGTCGCGTTCCCCGAGACGTTCCTGTCCGGATACCCGTCGTGGCTGGAACACACCGGCGGAGCCAAGTTCGACGACGCAATGCAGAAACGGGCGTACGCGGCCTACCTCGACGCGGCGGTCGAAATGACCGGTCCGGAAATCCTGCTCATCACCGAGGCGGCGCGCGATCTCGGCATCTTCGTGTACCTGGGCACCATCGAGCGCGACGTCACGGTAGGCCGCGGCACCGTGTTCTGCACCCTGGTCGCCATCGACCCACACGCCGGCGTCGTCGGTACCCACCGCAAGCTCATGCCGACCCATGAGGAGCGACTGGTGTGGGGCATCGGCGACGGCAACGGGCTACGGGTGCACCAGGCAGGCGCGGCGCGAGTCGGCGGGCTCAACTGCTGGGAGAACTGGATGCCGCAGGCCCGCCACGCGCTCTACGCCCAAGGCGAGGAACTGCACGTGAGCGTCTGGCCCGGCAACCCACACAACACCATCGACATCACCCGGTTCATCGCACGTGAAGGACGAGTGTTCTCCCTCGCCGCCAACGGCCTGCTCGGGCTGGCGGACATCCCGGCGGATTTCCCCCTACGTTCGGCGCTGGAAGAAGCCGGAGTCACCGAATACTGCCGCGGTGGCTCCGCGCTGGCCGCGCCCGACGGCAAATGGGTGGTGGAGCCGCTGGCCGACGAGGAGAAGCTCGTCGTCGCCGACATCGGCCTTGCCGACGTGCGAGCCGAACGCCTCACCATGGACCCTACTGGGCACTACAGCCGGCCCGACGTCTTCACCGTGGACGTCGACCGGCGCCGCCGCGCAGCGTCGCGGTTCCAAGACTGACCGCACCTCGAACAGCGCCGAATCGAGTCACCCGAGCGTCCGGCGCCCACCCCCAGGCGGGGAGGCGGTTCAGCTCGTCCGGACGACACGTTGAAGGCTCCCATTAGGCGGCGTCGACGCTGCCCGCGAAGCCGAGAATGGCCTTCGCCAGTTCCTCGGGGGCCTCCATCGCGGCGTAGTGGCCCACGCCGTCGAGGGACACCGCGCTGATATCCGTCGACGTGACCTGGGACATGGTGCCGGAAGTGAAGAGGCCTCCGCCGGCGCCGACCGCAAGCACAGGTGCCCGCAGCCCTCGAGTTTCCGCAAGAGTCTTGATCTCGGCGCCTTCCCGCAGCATCGACTGATACAGACCGATCGCTCCGCGCCAGCCATCAGGGCGTGAGTAGGTGCGGGCGAACTCCTCGATGTCGGTCACGGTGATCGCTCCCTGGACCGCGGTCATGGCCGGGAAGGCGTATTGCCCGAGGAATTCGCGTTCGCGGCCGGCGAGCAGCATCTCGGGGATGCCGGGCGCGGCAAGGACGCCGATGTGCCAGGCTCCGCCGCGGGTGACGTCGGCCAGTCCTTCCAGCCCGAACCCGGCCAGGCCCATCTCGATGGCGGTGAAGCTGAGCACGTCCTGCGGGTGGGTCGCGGCTAGGCGGAAGACA
>Ga0307508_10002173_pt1 | contig 20997 bp, 12 predicted proteins | sample 9_EM_MG_FD_203089 | JGI IMG/M metagenome (GOLD analysis project Ga0307508, IMG submission 203089) | Populus trichocarpa ectomycorrhiza microbial communities from riparian zone in the Pacific Northwest, United States - 9_EM | ecosystem: Host-associated > Plants > Roots > Unclassified | place...
GTACCCCGAGGCGCTGGACGCGGCGACGATGCGGCCGTACGGCATGACGGCGTAGGCGTTGTCGTACTTGTCGAAGGCCAGGTGGGTGCGCTGGCTGGAGTTCGGCGCCACCGGGATCTCGGTCTTCTTCCAGGCGCCCGCGGCGTTCTTGAAGAGGTGGAAGGCGCGGCCGTCTGAGGTGCGATCGGCCACGTAGTCGGTGGTGCACTGGCCGAAGCGGCCGGGGACGTAGCTGATGAGGGCGTGCGGGCGCCCGGCGGAGTCGGTGGCCTGGCTCTCCTGGTTCATCAGCGAGTGGTCGGGGTTCAGCGGATCGACGACCGTGCCGGTGTCGTTCACGGTCACCTTGTCGGCGCCGCCGGTGGTGCCGACGACCGTGCCCGCCGCGTTGCGCCAGGTGCGGCCGCGGTCGGCGCTGTAGACGTAGCCGGTGTCGTGGTTGGTGAGGCCACCGGCGTCGCACATCACCGCGTTGTTCTGCTCGCGCCAGGTGTAGAAGGCGTGCAGCCTGCCGTCGGCGCCGTAGTCGATGCCGTGCAGATACATGTTGCGGGCGGTGCTGGAGCCGTGCTCGCTGGTGTACGTACCGGTGGACGCGGACCATTCGCCGAGCGCCGTCCACTTGGTGCCGTCGTACTCGGCCAGCGCGTTGCGGCCGTTCCCGGAGACTCCGACCCGGTAGCTGAGCTGGAGGCGGCCCTCGGGGGTGGCCACGAACTGCGGATACGTGAACTGGGAGGTGAGCGCGAGCCCGTCCAGGGTGGTCTGCACGCCGCCGAACTGGGCGCTGTTCCACGGGTGTCCGGCGGGGTCGTCCAGCAGTCCGGCCACCGACTTCACATAGAAGAAGCCGCTGCTGTGCGAGTCCATGTTGAGGTGCAGTCGGCCGTCGACGCGTGAGATCCCCATGGAGATCACATTGTGGGAGTCGTCGGCGGTGAGCTTGTGCGGCAGCCGGACGGTCTGCCAGTCCGACCGGCCCAGCGCGCGGCGCCCGATGACGGCGGTGCGGTCGCCGGTGTACCAGACGGCGTACTGGTAGCCCTGGTAGGTGAGCAGCCCGTTCTTCTGGAACGCGTTGTTGTTGACGAGGCCGTTGTACGACTCGAAGTAGACGGCCTGGGGGTCGAGCTGGGTGTCGGCGACCTTGCTGACCGCCGGGCCGGGGGCCCGTCCGGTCGCGTCCGCCGGGGTGGCGGCCACCAGGAGGGCCGCGGCCAGCGCGGTCACGAGCAGGGGTCTCATGTCGGGGGTGTCCTCCGTGTTCTGGGCGAGGCTAGGCGAGGTGGAACACTTCGGTGAGCGGTGTCATCGCCTCATCGGGCTTGGCGCCGTCCAACTCCTCAAAAAAGCCCGCCATCTCCGCCTGCCACCGCGCGTTGACATCGGTGGCGGCCATCGCGGCCTGCGCCGCCGCGAAGTCCTCGGTCTCCAGATAGCCGACCAGCAGCCCGTCCTCCCGCAGGAAGAGCGAGTAGTTGTGCCATCCGGCGGCCGAGAGCGCCTCCAGCATGTCGGGCCACACGGCCTCGTGCCGCTCGCGGTACTCGGCCAGCCGCTCCTGGCGGACCTTCAGCAGAAAACACACACGCCGCATCACGGGCCGCCCGCCTCAGAAGTGGAACTTGTCGATGTTGGACTTGTCGAAGACGGTGGGCGGGCCGAGGATGACCTCGCCCTTCTTGCCGACCGTGTACTCACCGAGCTTCCCGGCCTTGAACTTCTCCCCCTCGGCCCCGGTGATCTGCCCGGAGGCGAGCGCCGCGGCGGCGTACGAGCCCAGGTATCCCAGCTTCTTGGGGTCCCACAGCGCGAACTGCTCGACGGTGCCGTCCTTGACGTACTTGCGCATCTGGTTGGGCGTGCCGAGGCCGTTCAGCACGACCTTGCCCCGGTACGAGGAGTCGCTGATGTAACGGGCGGCCGCGGCGATGCCGACCGTGGTGGGCGAGACGATGCCCTTGAGCTTGGGGTACGCCTTCAGCAGGCCCTGGGTCTCCTGGAACGACTTCTGGTCGTCGTCGTCCCCGTACACGGTCTTGACCAGCTTCATGTTCTTGTAGGCGGGCTTCTTCAGCTCGTCCTTCATGAACCCGATCCAGGTGTTCTGGTTGGTCGCGTTCTGGGTCGCCGAGAGGATCGCGATCTCGCCCTTGTAGTCGAGTTGCTTCGCCAGGTGCCGCACCTGGCTGCGGCCGATCTCCTCGGAGCTGGCCTGGTTGATGAACAGCTGGCGGCAGGCCGGGGCGGTGTCCGAGTCGTACGCGACGACCTTGATGTTCTTCTTCATGGCCTGCTTGAGCGGTCCGCACACCGCGTTGGGGTCGTTGGCGGCGACGAGGATGGCGTCCTGCCGCTGCTGGACCAGGGTGTTGATGTACGACACCTGGGAGGAGGCACTGGCGTCGGACGGCCCGACCTCCTTGCCCTTGCCGCCGAACTCCCGGGCGGCGCCGATCCCGGCGGTGTCCAGGATCTTCAGGTACGGGTTGTTGATCTGCTTGGGCAGGAAGGCGAGCTTGAGCCCCTTCTTCAGCGGGGCGTCCGGGTTGGCCTTGGCCTGCGATCCGCTGTCGGCCTTGCCGCTGTTGTCGCTGTCCTTCTTGGTGGTGCCGCCGCATCCGGCGAGGGTGACGGCGAGGGCACAGACCGCGGCGGCGGTGGCGGCGGCGCGGCGCCGCGAAGAGGAACGCTGGATCATGGGCGGACCTTTCACGCGTATCAACATCTGAAAGTCAAAATCTGAAATCTGTCAGCTGTCATCTGTCGTCCGTCAGCTGTCAGCTGCTATTCGCCAGCTGCCATCCGTCATCGGTCATCCGTCAACTGCCAGCCGTTTGGCCATGCGAGGAGTCAGGACGGACGCCACCAGCAGCAGCCCGGTGACGATCACCTGGACCTCGTTGGCCACGTCGTTGAGGGTCAGCAGGTTCTTCAGGACGCCGATGAGCAGCACCCCGGCGACCGCGCCGAACAGGGTGCCCTTGCCGCCGTCGAAGTCCACGCCGCCCAGCAGGACGGCGGCGATGACCAGCATCTCGAAGCCCTGGCCGTTGTCGGCGCGGGCGCTCCCGTACCGCAGGGTGAACACCACCCCGGCGAAGGCGGAGACGAGCCCCGCCACGACGAACAGCAGCAGCTTGACCCGCTTGACGCGGATGCCCGCGAAGTACGCGGCGTCCTCCTGGGCGCCGATCGCGAACAGCGACCGGCCGAGCCCGGTGCAGTGCAGCACCACCGCCGCGACCACGGCCAGCACGATGAACAGCGCCACCGGATAGGTGAGGAAGGTCCCGGGCACGGTGGTGGTGTCGACCGCCCACTTCGCGTACGTCTCCGGGAAGTCGGTGATGGCGTTCGACCCGAGCACCACCGAGGCCAGCCCCCGGTACAGCGCGAGCGTGCCGATGGTGACGGCGAGGGACGGCAGCCCGACCCGGGTGACCAGCCAGCCGTTGAGCAGCCCGCCCGCCACGCCGACCAGCAGCACGACCGGCACGATCGTCTCGAACGCCCAGCCCCTCTCCCACAGTTCACCGGTCAGCGCGCTGGACAGACCCAGCATCGAGGCCACCGACAGATCGACCTGCCCGGCCACCACCAGCAGCGTCATCGGCAGCGCCATCAGCGCGACCTCGGCGATGTCGTTGAAGGCGAAGGCGAGGTTGTCGTGGCTCGCGAAGCCGTCCGTCGTACCGAGCCCGGTGAGGAACACCGCGACCAGCAGCACCCCGACGGCGGTGTCCCAGCGCAACAGCACCCTGTTCAGCGCCCTGTTCAACGTGCGCTCCTCTTCCTCAGCGCACGGGTCATGCGCACGTTCACGATCCGGTCCACGCTGATGGCGGCCAGCAGCAGGGCGCCCGCGATGGCGTCCGCCCAGAAGGAGTCGACCTTCAGCACGGCCAGCGCGCTGACGATGGTGGTGAGCAGCAGCGCCCCCAGCGCCGCGCCCCACACGGTGCCGGTGCCGCCGACGATGGCGACTCCGCCGACCACGACCGCGCTGACGACCGTCAGCTCCCAGCCGTGCGCGTTGTCCGCGACGACGGTCCCGAAGCGGGCCAGCCACAGCGCCCCCGCGAAGCCCGAGACGGCGCCGGAGAAGAGGTACGCGCCCAGCACCCGGCGCCGGATCGGCACCCCGGCGAGCCGGGCGGCCTCGGGGCTGGAGCCGATGGCGTACAGCTCCCGGCCGCTCGCGTACATCCGCAGGAAGTAGGCGGTCCCGGCGAGCACCAGCACGGAGATCAGCGGCAGATACGGGATGCCCAGCACACTGCCGCTGCCCAGGTCCAGCACGGACTGCGGCACATCGGCGGCGTTGATCTGCTCTCCCTGCGCCCACCAGTAGTCCAGGCCCTGGATGATGTAGAGCATCCCGAGCGTGACCACCAGCGCGGGCACCTTGCCGAAGCTGACCAGCGATCCGCTGACGGCGCCGCAGACCGCGCCGACCAGGACGCCGAGGAGCAGCACCGTCAGCACCCCGTGGTCCGTACCGGAGACGAACTTCCCGCAGGCGAAGGCGGACAGGCCCACCACGGACCCCACCGACAGGTCGATGTTGCGGGTGATGACCACGACGGACTGCCCGACGGCGAGCAGCACCAGGATCGCGGCGTTCAGCAGCAGGTCCTTGACACCCTGGTCGTTCAGGAAGCGGGGCTCGGCGACCCAGGTGAACAGCACCAGCAGCGCCAGCGCGCCCGCGATGCTGATCTCCCGCGCCCGGAAGACGGCGTCGACGAGCGAGCGCGCCGAGCGCGCCCCTTCCGCCGAGGCGGCCGGTTTTTCGACAGTGACCGTCACGCCGCGCTCCTCCCCTTGCCGCCCAACCCCGTCGCGGCGGCCATCACCGACTCCTCGGTGGCCTCGGCGCGCGGGATCTCGGCGACCAGCCGTCCCTCGTGCATCACCAGCACCCGGTCGGCCATCCCGAGCACCTCGGGCAGATCGGAGGAGATCATCAGCACCGCGAGCCCGTCGGCGGCCAGCGACGACAGCAGCCGGTGCACCTCGGCCTTCGTGCCGACGTCGATGCCGCGCGTCGGCTCGTCCACGATGAGCACGGCCGGTTCGGTGGCCAGCCACTTGGCGAGCACGACCTTCTGCTGGTTGCCGCCGGACAGCACCCCGACGTGGTCGCCGAGGCTGCCGTACTTCAGCTGGAGCCGCACCGCCCAGTCCGACGCCCGCCCGCGCTCCAGCGCGCGCTTGATCATCCCCGCGCGGCCCAGCCGGTCCAGGCCGGTCAGCCCGATGTTGCGTTCGATGGACATCTCCATGACCAGGCCGCGCTGGCGCCGGTCCTCGGGGACGAGCGCGAGCCCCGCCGCCATGGCGGCGGTCGGCGAACCGGGCCGCAGCGCCGTGCCGCCCACCCGCACCTCGCCCGCGTCCGCCCGGTCCACCCCGAAGACGGCCTGCGCGACCTCGCTGCGCCCGGCGCCGACCAGCCCCGCGAGCGCGACGATCTCCCCGCGCCGCACATCGAACGACACATCCCGGAAGACGCCCTCCCGGGTCAGCCGGCGCACCGACAGCGCGGTCTCGCCGACCCGGGTCCGCTGCTTGGGATACAGCTCCTCCAAGTCCCGGCCGACCATGCGGCGTACGAGGTCGTCCTGCGTCAGCCCGGCCAGCGGCTCGGACGCCACCCGGCGCCCGTCCCTCAGCGTGGTCACCCGCTGGCACAGCTCGAAGATCTCCTCCAGCCGGTGCGAGATGAACAGCACCGCGGCGCCCTCCGCGCGCAGCGCCTCGACCACCGCGAAGAGCCGGGCGGTCTCGCTGCCGGTCAGCGCCGCCGTCGGCTCGTCCATGATCAGTACGCGGGCGTCGAACGAGAGCGCCTTGGCGATCTCGACGATCTGCTGGTCGGCGATCGACAGCCCGCGCGCGGGCCGGTCCGGGTCGAGGTCGACACCGAGCCGCGTCATCAGACCGGCGACCTGGGCCCGTACCGCCTTGTGGTCGATCCGCCGCAGCGGGCGCCGGGGCTGGCGGCCCATGAAGATGTTCTCGGCGATCGACAGATCGGGGAAGAGCGTCGGCTCCTGGTAGATCACGGCGATGCCCACGTCCCGGGCGTCGCCGGGGCCGTGGAAGACCACCGGTTCGCCGTCCAGCAGCACCTGCCCGGAGTCCGGCCGGTGCACTCCGGCCAGCGCCTTGATGAGCGTCGACTTGCCCGCGCCGTTCTCCCCGGCCAGGGCGTGCGCCTCACCGGCGAAGAGCTCCAGCGAGACGTCCCGCAGGGCCCGTACGGCGCCGAAGGACTTGTTCACCCCCTTGAGGGCGAGGACCGGAACAGACTGACTCACGAAAGGCTCCAGAATGAAATGTTTCAACGCGGATTCCGGGAAGCTAGCCCCGCGTCATGGACCCGTCAAGGGGGTGCGCGGCAGGTAACTCCACTACATACGCGAACTCTTGACGAACCCACAGCGACAGCCCTACGGTCCAGGCGCCTTGGATTGAATCGTTTTTCATCCAGTCGCCCCGGAGGTGCTCGTGATCAGCAGGCGCCATCTGCTCGCCACTACGGCCGGTACCGGTACGGCCCTCACAGGTCTGCCCGCCCTCACCCCGTCCGCCGCCGCCTCCGCCCCCGCCGAGGAGGGGCCGGGGCTGCGGGTGCGGTCCACGACGGTCGAATACGCCGGCCGCCCGATCGGCCTCGACACACCCCGCCCCCGGCTCGGCTGGGTCCTCGGCTCGGACGCCCGCGACCAGGTGCAGAGCGCGTACCACATCCGGGTCGCCACCTCCCCGGACAAGCTCGGCTCCCCCGACGTCTGGGACAGCGGCAGGACGGCATCGCGCCAATCGGTCCTGGTCCCCTACGACGGCCCGGCGCTGCGCCCGCGCACCCGCTACCACTGGTCGGTCCGCGTCTGGGACGGCCACGGCCGTCCGTCCCCCTGGTCCGCCCCCGCCTGGTGGGAGACCGGGCTGCTCAGCACCGGGCAGTGGCAAGCCCGCTGGATCGCCGCGCCCACCGCGGTGACCGCGCCCCCGGCCCTGGACGGAGCCTCCTGGATCTGGTTCCCCGAGGGCGACCCGGCCAACGACGCCCCCGCGGCCACCCGGTGGTTCCGCACCACCGTCCGCGCCACCGGCACGGTCCACCGCGCCCGTCTGGTGGTGGCGGCCGACAACGGCTTCACGGCCTATGCCAACGGCACCGAGGTCGCCGCCCGCGAGGCGCTGGACGCGCAGAAGTCATGGGCCCACCCGGCCACCGTCGACGTCACCGAATTCCTGCGTCAGGGCGCCGCCACCCTCGCCCTCTCCGCCACCAACGCCCAGAAGGGCCCGGCCGGGCTGCTGGCCACCCTGGAGCTCACCACCGAGGACGGCACCACCCACCACCACACCGACGCCACCTGGCGGACGGCCGACGAGAAGCCCCCCGCCACCTGGACGGCCCCGGACTACGACGACGGCGGCTGGTCCACCGCCAGGACGCTCGCACCCTGGGGCAGCGGGCCGTGGGGCAAGGTGGCCCCCCTCCGGGCCCCCGCCCAGCTGCGCCGTGCCTTCCGGCTGACCAAGCCCGTCGCACGCGCCCGGCTCTACGCCACGGCGCTCGGGCTCTACGAAGCCCACATCAACGGCGTCCGCGTCGGCCGCGACCAGCTGACCCCGGGCTGGACCGACTACCGCACGCGTGTGCGGTACCAGACCTACGACGTCACCGACGCCCTCCGCCGCGGAGCCAACGCCCTCGGTGTGACCCTCGCCCCCGGCTGGTACTCCGGGAACATCGCTTGGCTGGGCCAGGACCAGTACGGGGACAACCCCGCGCTGCTCGCCCAGCTGGAGGTCGTCTACACCGACGGCAGCACCGAGCGCATCACCACCGATCAGCAGTGGCGCGCGGCCACCGGCCCCCTGCTGACGGCCGATCCCCTAATGGGCGAGCAGTACGACGCCCGCCGGGAGACCCCGGGCTGGACCTCACCGGGCTTCGACGACACCGGCTGGCGGCCCGCCACCACGGCCGCGGACATCACCGCCGAGGTCGTGGCCCAGGCCGACGCACCGACCCGGGTGGAACGCGAGATCACACCCGTCAAGGTCACCGAGCCCACCCCCGGCGTGTACCTGTACGACCTGGGCCAGAACATGGTCGGCAGCGTCCGCCTCACGGTCTCCGGCCCGGCCGGCCGCACGGTCCGCATCCGCCACGCCGAGGTGCTCAACCCGGACGGCACCGCGTACACCGACAACCTGCGCACCGCCCGCCCCGTCGACACGTACACCCTGGCGGGCGGCGGCCCCGAAACCTACGAGCCGCGCTTCACCTTCCACGGCTTCCGCTACGTCGAGGTCACGGGCTACCCCGGGAAGCCTCCCCTCGACGCGGTGACCGGCCGGGTCATGCACACCGCCGCCCCGTTCACCATGTCCTTCCACACCGACGCGCCCCTGCTCAACCAGCTGCACTCCAACATCACCTGGGGGCAGCGCGGCAACTTCCTGTCCATCCCCACCGACACCCCGGCCCGGGACGAACGGCTCGGCTGGACCGGCGACATCAACGTGTTCTCCAGCACGGCCGCCTACACCATGGAGTCGGCCCGCTTCCTCACCAAGTGGCTCCAGGACATGCGCGACGGCCAGAGCGCGGACGGCGCCTTCCCCGATGTGGCCCCGGTCGTCAGCGGCCTCGGCAGCGGCACCGCGGGCTGGGGCGACGCCGGGGTGACCGTCCCCTGGAACCTGTACCAGGCGTACGGCGACACCCGGGTCCTGCGCGAGAACTGGCCCGCCATGCGCGGCTGGATCGCGTACCTGGAGAAGCACAGCACCGATCTCCTGCGCCCCGCCGAGGGCTACGGCGACTGGCTCAACGTGGACGACGAGACGCCCAAGGACGTCATCGGCACCGCGTACTTCGCCCACGCCACCGACCTCGTCGCCCGCACCGCACACGTCCTGGACGAGGACCCCGGCCCCTACGAGGACCTGCTGACCCGCGTCAAGAGCGCGTTCACCGCCGCGTACGTCTCCGCCGAGGGCCGGATCAAGGGCGACACCCAGACCGCGTACGTCCTGGCGCTCTCGATGGACCTGCTCCCCGCCGCGCTCCGCGAACCGGTGGCCGACCGCCTCGTCGCCCTCATCGAGGACCGCGACGGCCATCTGTCCACCGGCTTCCTCGGCACCCCCCGGCTGCTGCCGACGCTCACCGACACCGGCCACACCGATGTCGCCCACCGCCTCCTCCACCAGCGCACCTTCCCCTCCTGGGGCTACCAGATCGACCGGGGCGCGACCACGATGTGGGAGCGCTGGGACTCCATCAAGCCCGACGGAAGCTTCCAGGACGTCGGGATGAACTCCTTCAACCACTACGCCTACGGCTCGGTCGGCGCGTGGATGTACGAGAACATCACCGGCATCGCCCCGGCCGCCCCCGGCTTCCGCGCGATCCGCGTCCGGCCCCGCCCCGGTGGCGAGGTGCGCTCGGCCGAGGGCCGCTACGACTCCCTCTACGGCCCGATCACCACGCGCTGGACCCATCGGGACGAGGACTTCGCACTCACCGTGTCCCTGCCCGTCAACACCACCGCCGAGATCTGGGTCCCCGCCCGCCGCGAGTCCGACGTGACCCAGCGCGGCGCCCGCTTCCTGCGCCTGGCGGACGGCTGCGCGGTATATGCCGCGGGCTCGGGTTCCCACCACTTCTTGACGCGCACCGACCTGCGCGCTTAGCTTTCTTGAATCGTTTCACACCGAGGAGACCCATGTCTGACGTTCCGGCCGTGAAGGCAGCCCTCAAGAGCCAGGCGATCGAGACGCCGTCATGGGCGTACGGCAACTCCGGAACCCGCTTCAAGGTGTTCGCCCAGCCCGGCGTCCCCCGCAATCCGCGGGAGAAGCTGGACGACGCCGCCCAGGTGCACGCCTTCACCGGTGTCGCCCCCACCGTCGCCCTGCACATCCCCTGGGACAAGGTCGACGACTACGCGGCCCTCGCCAAGTACGCCCAGGAGCGCGGGCTGAAGCTGGGCGCGATCAACTCCAACGTCTTCCAGGACGACGACTACAAGCTGGGCTCGGTCACCCACCCCGACCCGGCGGTCCGCCGCAAGGCCGTGGACCACCTCCTGGAATGCGTCGACATCATGGACGCCACCGGCTCCCGCGACCTCAAGCTCTGGTTCTCCGACGGCACCAACTACCCCGGCCAGGACGACATCGCCGCCCGCCAGGACCGCCTCGCCGAGGCCCTGAGCACCGTCTACGACCGCCTCGGCGACGACCAGCGCATGCTGCTGGAGTACAAGTTCTTCGAGCCCGCCTTCTACACGACGGACGTCCCGGACTGGGGCACCGCCTACGCCCACTGCCTCAAGCTCGGCCCCCGGGCCCAGGTCTGCGTCGACACCGGCCACCACGCCCCCGGCACCAACATCGAGTTCATCGTCGCCCTCCTCCTGCGCGAGAAGAAGCTCGGCGCCTTCGACTTCAACTCCCGCTTCTACGCCGACGACGACCTCATGGTCGGCGCCGCCGACCCGTTCCAGCTCTTCCGCATCATGTACGAGGTCATCCGTGGCGGCGGCCTCGCCTCCGACATCGCCTTCATGCTCGACCAGTGCCACAACATCGAGCCCAAGATCCCGGCGATCATCCGCTCCGTGATGAACGTCCAGGAGGCCACCGCCAAGGCCCTCCTGGTCGACCGGGACGCCCTCGCCGCCGTCCAGCGGTCGGGCGACGTCCTCGGCGCCAACGCGGTCCTGATGGACGCGTACAACACCGACGTACGCCCCCTCCTCGCCGAGGTCCGCGAGGAGCTGGGCATCGACCCCGACCCGATGGCCGCGTACCGGGCGTCCGGCTGGGCGGAACGGATCGTCGAGGAGCGCGTGGGCGGCGAACAGGCGGGCTGGGGCGCGTAACGCCTCGACGCCCCTCCCCGAGTCCGGGGCTCCGCCCCACTGAGACAGCTCCGCACCCCACACAGAGGACGACATGACCGCAGAACTCCACCCCGAAGCGGCCACGCTGCTGGAGCGGAGCCACCGCCTCGGTGCCGATCCGCGCAACACCAACTACGCGGGCGGCAACACATCCGCCAAGGGCACCGACACCGACCCCGTCACCGGCCAGGACGTCGAGCTGATGTGGGTCAAGGGCTCCGGCGGCGACCTCGGCACCCTCGCCCCCACCGGCCTCGCCGCGCTCCGCCTGGACCGCCTCCGCGCCCTGACCGGCGTCTACCCGGGAGTGGAGCGCGAGGACGAGATGGTCGCCGCGTTCGACTACTGCCTCCACGGCAAGGGCGGCGCGGCGCCGTCCATCGACACCGCCATGCACGGCCTGGTCGACGCCGCCCATGTCGACCACCTCCACCCCGACTCCGGCATCGCCCTGGCCTGCGCGGCCGACGGCGAAGCGCTCACCAAGGAGTGTTTCGGCAACCAAGTGGTCTGGGTGCCCTGGCGCCGCCCCGGCTTCCAGCTGGGCCTGGACATCGCCGCCATCAAGAAGGCCAACCCCCAGGCCATCGGCTGCGTCCTCGGCGGCCACGGCATCACCGCCTGGGGCGACACCTCCGCCGCATGCGAGGCCAACTCGCTCCGCATCATCCGCACCGCCGAGCAGTTCCTCGCCGACCGCGGCAAGGCGGACCCCTTCGGCCCCGCCGTCCACACCACCCTCTCCCCAACCGAGCGCCGCGCCCGCGCCGCCGCGCTCGCCCCGGTGATCCGGGGCCTGGCCTCCACGGACCGTCCGCAGGTGGGCCACTTCACGGACAGCGATACCGTCCTGGACTTCGTCTCCCGCGCCGAACACCCCCGCCTGGCGGCGCTCGGCACCTCCTGCCCCGACCACTTCCTCCGCACCAAGGTCCGCCCCCTCGTCCTGGACCTCCCCCCGAACACCCCCCTCGACGAGACGATCGCCCGCCTCCAGGAACTCCACGCCGCCTACCGCACCGACTACGCGGCCTACTACGACCGCCACGCCACCCCCGACTCCCCCGCGATGCGCGGCGCGGACCCGGCCATCGTGCTGATCCCGGGCGTGGGCATGTTCAGCTACGGCAAGGACAAGCAGACGGCCCGGGTCGCGGGCGAGTTCTATGTCAACGCGATCAACGTGATGCGGGGCGCCGAAGCGGTTTCCAGGTACGCCCCCATCGAAGAATCGGAGAAGTTCCGCATCGAGTACTGGGCACTGGAAGAGGCCAAGCTCCAGCGCATGCCGAAGCCCAAGCCCCTGGCCACCCGGGTAGCCCTGGTGACCGGCGCGGGCTCGGGCATCGGCAAGGCGATCGCACAGCGCCTGGTGGCCGAGGGCGCATGCGTCATCGTGGCAGACCTCAACCCAGACTCCGCGGCCTCGGTCGCCACGGAACTGGGCGGCCCGGACAAAGCAATCCCCGTAACAGCAGACGTCACGTCGGAAGACGACATCAAGGAAGCCTTCACCACCGCAGCCCTGGCCTTCGGCGGCGTGGACCTCCTGGTCAACAACGCCGGTATCAGCATCTCCAAACCGCTCCTCGAAACCACGGCCAAGGACTGGGACCTCCAGCACGACATCATGGCGCGCGGCTCCTTCCTCGCCTCCCGCGAGGCGGCCCGCGTGTTCATCGCCCAGAACATGGGCGGCGACATCGTCTACATCGCCTCCAAGAACGCGGTGTTCGCGGGCCCGAACAACATCGCGTACTCCGCCACCAAGGCCGACCAGGCACACCAAGTACGCCTCCTGGCCGCCGAGTTGGGCGGCCACGGCATCCGCGTCAACGGCGTGAACCCCGATGGCGTCGTCCAGGGCAGCGGCATCTTCGCGGGTGGCTGGGGCGCCCAGCGCGCGGCGGTGTACGGCGTGCCCGAGGAGAAGCTGGGCGAGTTCTACGCCCAGCGCACCCTGCTCAAGCGCGAGGTGCTCCCGTCCCACGTGGCGAACGCGGTCTTCGCGCTCACCGGCGGCGACCTCTCACACACCACCGGACTGCACATCCCGGTCGACGCCGGGGTCGCGGCGGCGTTCCTGCGCTGACGCGCGCGTGAGGGGGACGGGGTCGCAGGGTGGGGTCCTGGACGATGACGTGTATTTGTGGCGCACACTCCCGGCCCACCCCACGTCTCCGGGCACCGGCGCCAAAAATATACGAGTCCAGGGCCCTGCCCCGGAAGCCCCGGCACCCGCCCCTACCGAACCACCGCAACCAAGAACCCACCCACCCACCACGAGGTCAAGGTGCCCCCCAAAGAACACCGCTTCGCCGCCGTAGACCTCGGTGCGTCCAGCGGCCGCGTCATGGTCGGCCAGGTCACCCCGGACACGCTGACGCTCCACGAGGCGCACCGCTTCCCCAATGAACCGGTGCGCCTCAACGGCACCCTGCACTGGAACATCCTGTCCCTCTACCAGGGCGTCCTGAACGGCCTCAAAGCAGCAGCGGCAACCGCCGCCACCCCCCTGACCAGCATCGGCATCGACAGCTGGGCGGTCGACTACGGCCTCCTCGACGCCACCGGCACGCTCCTCGCCACCCCCGTCCACTACCGCGACACCCGCACCACCGGCGCGGCCGAAAAGGTCGCGGCGGCCCTCCCGCCACCGGCCCTCTACGCCGCCACCGGACTGCAGCACCTCCCCTTCAACACGATCTACCAGCTCATCGCCGCCCAGGGCACGCCCGCCCTGACCGCCGCCCACCGTCTGCTCCTCATCCCCGACCTCATCGCGTACTGGCTGACGGGTGAGGCGGGCACGGAGCTGACGAACGCGTCGACCACCCAGCTCATAGACCCCCGCACCCGCACCTGGTCGGCCCACGTGGCGAAAACCCTCGGCATCGACCTGGCACTCTTCCCGCCCCTGCGCCACCCCGGCACCCCGGCCGGAACCCTCCTCCCGGACGTCCTGGCCGAAACGGGCCTCCCGCACCCCACCCCCGTGACGGCGGTCGGCTCGCACGACACCGCGTCCGCCGTCGTCGGTGTGCCCGCCACGAGCCCCCGCTTCGCGTACATCGCCACCGGCACCTGGTCGCTGGCCGGGCTGGAGCTGGACGCGCCGGTCCTCACCGAGGCGAGCAGGCGGGCGAACTTCACCAATGAGCTGGGCGTGGACGGCACGGTGCGCTATCTGCGCAACATCATGGGCCTGTGGCTGCTCCAGGAATGCCTGCGCACCTGGGAAAACACCGGGGAAACCACCAGGAAGAACACTAGGGCGAGCACCGGGGAAAACACCAGCGAGAGCACCAGGAAGAGCACCGGAAGCCGCACACCCCACCACCTCCCCGCCCTCCTAGACGCGGCGGCCCACGCCACCCCCCTCCGCTCCGTCGTGGACGCGGGCGACCCCGCGTTCATCGCCCCCGGCGACATGCCCGCCCGTATCGCCGCCGCCTGCCGCCGCACCGGCCAGCCGGTGCCCCGTACCCCCGCCGAGACGACCCGCTGTGTCCTGGACTCCCTCGCCCTGGCGCACCGCCGCGCGATCGAGGACGCCGTCCGGCTGTCCGGCCGTACCGTCGACACCGTGCACATCGTCGGCGGCGGCGCGCACAACACGCTCCTGTGCCAGCTCACCGCCGACGCCTGCGGCCTCCCGGTGGTCGCGGGCCCGGCCGAGGCGGCGGCCCTCGGGAACATCCTGGTGCAGGCGCGTACGGCCGGAACGATCAGCGGCGGCCTGTCCACCTTGCGCGCGCTCCTTCACAGCACCCATCCGCTGAGGCAGTATGAGCCCACAGGTGATCATTCGGCGTGGGACAGGGCAGCCTCCCGCCTGGAAGGCGCACAGGTCACCGAGACCGAGGCGGCCGAGGAGGAACCGTGCGCGTAGCGCTCTTCATCACCTGCGTCAACGACACGCTCTATCCACGCACCGGCCAGGCGGTGGTCGCCCTGCTGGAGCGGCTGGGCGTGGAGGTGGGCTTCCCGCCGGAACAGAGCTGCTGCGGCCAGCCGCAGTTCAACACGGGCTACCGCCACGACACCGAACCCCTTCTCCGCCGCTACGCCACCGCCTTCCGCGACTACGACTACATCGTCACGCCCTCCGGCTCGTGCGCCGCGATGGTGCGCGACAACTATCCGAGGATGGGCGCGAAGGCCGCCGCCGAGGGCCGTGGCCAGGAGCTGGCGGACCTGGCGGCCACCGCCGTCCCGAAGACGTACGAGCTGACCGAGTTCCTGACCAACGTCCTCAAGGTGACGGACGTGGGCGCCTACTACCCGCACACCGTGACGTACCACCCCACCTGCCACGGTCTGCGCATGCTCGGCCTGGGCGACCGGCCGCGCGCGCTCCTCACCGCGGTCGAGGGGCTGGACCTGGTGGAGCTGCCGGGCGCGGAGGAGTGCTGCGGTTTCGGTGGCACGTTCGCGGTCAAGAACGCGGCCGTGTCGGCGGCGATGGGCGCGGACAAGGCGCGCAACATCACGGCGACCGGTGCCGAGGCGGTCTGTACGGTCGACAATTCCTGCCAGATGCACATCGGCGGCACGCTCGCCCGCCAGGGTTCGACGGTCCGCCCGGTGCACATCGCCGAGATCCTGGCCAGCACGGAAGGGGATGTCTGGTGAGCGGAACCCACCAAGCCACCTACCTCGGGATGCCCGACTTCCCGACGGCGGCCAACGCCTCCACCCGCGACACCCAGCTGCGCGCCAACCTGCGCCACGCCACCCACACCATCCGCGCGAAGCGCGCCACGGCGGTGTCCGAGCTGGACGACTGGCAGCGGCTGCGCGCCGCGGGCGCGGCCATCAAGGACCGTACGCTGCGCCACCTCGACCACTATCTGGAGCAGCTGGAGGGCGCGGTCACGGCGGCCGGGGGCCAGGTGCACTGGGCGGCGGACGCGGACGAGGCGAACCGGATCGTCACCGAGCTGGTGCGGGCCACGGGCGAGCGCGAGGTCGTCAAGGTCAAGTCGATGGCCACGCAGGAGATCGGGCTGAACGGCGCGCTGGCCACCGCCGGGATCACGGCGTACGAGACCGATCTCGCCGAGCTGATCGTGCAGCTCGGCGACGATCTCCCGTCCCACATCCTGGTCCCGGCGATCCACCGCAACCGCGGCGAGATCCGCGACATCTTCACCGAGAAGATGTCCGAGTGGGGCCGCCCGGCGCCCGACGGGCTGACCGACGCGCCCGCCGATCTGGCCGAGGCGGCGCGCCTTCACCTGCGCGAGAAGTTCCTGAACGCCAAGGTGGGGATCTCCGGCGCCAACTTCATGATCGCGGAGACCGGCACCCTGGTCGTCGTCGAGTCCGAGGGCAACGGCCGGATGTGTCTGACCCTCCCCGAGACGCTGATCTCCGTCGTCGGCATCGAGAAGGTGATCCCCACCTTCCAGGACCTGGAGGTCTTCCTCCAGCTCCTCCCCCGCTCGTCCACCGCAGAGCGGATGAACCCGTACACCTCCACCTGGACCGGCACCACGGACGGCGACGGCCCGCGCACCTTCCACCTCGTCCTGCTGGACAACGGCCGCACCGACACCCTCGCGGACACCGTGGGCCGCCAGGCGCTGCGCTGCATCCGCTGTTCGGCGTGTCTCAACGTGTGCCCGGTGTACGAGCGGGCGGGCGGCCACGCGTACGGCTCGGCGTACCCCGGCCCGATCGGCGCCATCCTCACCCCACAACTGCGCGGCACCCAGAGCGAGTTGGATGCTTCCCTCCCGTACGCGTCCTCGCTGTGCGGCGCGTGCTACGAGGTGTGCCCGGTGGCCATCGACATCCCCGAGATCCTGGTCCACCTGCGCGAGCGGGTGGTCGAGGGCGGCCCGGCCTCGGTGCGCGGCACCCGCACGGTCGTGAAGCCCGCCAAGGGCCACGCCGCGGAACGGGCCGCCATGCGGGCCGCGGGCTGGGCCCTGGACCACCCCGGCGTGCTGCGCACGGGCCAGCGCCTGGCCGCCCGCACCCGCCGCTTCCACCCGCGCCGACTGCCCGGCCCGGGGCGGGCGTGGAGCGACACCCGCGAGCTGCCGAAGGTACCGGCGGAGTCGTTCCGCGACTGGTGGCAACGCACCCGGGGCGATGGCGGAACGGCCGACGCCCACGACGCGAGGAAGACCCCATGACCGGCAGGAAGATGACGTCAAGGAAGACGACATCAAGGACGGCAACGGCGAGGAAGACCCTATGAGCGCCCCCTCCGGCTCCCGCGCCCTGGTGATGGCCCGTATCCGCCGCGCCCTGGCCGACGTCCCCCGCGCCGAGACGCCGCCCGAGGTGGCGGTGGACCGTACGTACCACCGCGCACACGGCGACCGCACCACCGCCGAGACCGTCGACCTGCTCGCGGAGAACCTCGCCGACTACCGCGCGATCGTCCACCGCACCACGGCCTCCGCCCTCCCCTCCCTCACCGCGAGCCTGCTCACCGCGCGCGGCGCGACGAGCGTGGTCGCCCCGTCGGGCCTGCCCGCCGAGTGGCTGTCCGCCACCGATGCCGTACGGCTGACGGACTCCCCCGCCCAGACCCCCCATGACCTGGACGACGTGTCCAGCGTGGTCACCGCCTGCGCGGTGGCCATCGCCGAGACCGGCACCATCGTCCTGGACGCCGACACCGACCAGGGCCGCCGCCGCATCTCCCTCGTCCCCGACCACCACATCTGCGTGATCCGCGTCCCGGCCCAGGTCGTGGACTCGGTCCCGCAGGCCCTCGAACGCCTCGACCCGGCCCGCCCGTTGACCTGGATCTCGGGCCCGTCGGCGACGAGCGACATCGAACTGGACCGCGTAGAAGGCGTCCACGGCCCCCGCACCCTGGAAGCGGTCCTCGTCACGGACTGACCCCCTCCACGAACGCGAACATCCCCGCACACCCTCCGTCGCTCACGGTGATCGTGTGTCGTACGGTGCTGGTTGGATGGGGACCGTGTCGAACGGGGAGGGCGAGCGATGAGCGGCGGCGCCAAGGGCGGCAACATAGACCTGGCCTTCGACAAGGACTCGCAGGCTCAGATCGTGAAAGGGCTGCGGGCGGCGATCGGCGAGCTGAAGGAAATTGCCTCGGCGTCGGACGCCGAGACGGGGGCTGGGTTCGAGGAACTGTCCATGACGTCCATGGAGGCCGGACACAACGGCCTGGCGAAGGACTTCGAGGACTTCTGCGAACTGTGGGACTGGGGTGTGCGCGGCCTGATCGAGGACGCCAGCAAGCTCGCGGAGAAGGTAGGACTGGCGGCCGGCTCGCAGTGGGAGCAGGAGCAGTACGCCCAGGGGACGTTCAAGGTGGCCGCGAACTCGATGCTGGGCAACCCGCACCTGGATGAGAAGACGATCGTGAAGAAGGACATGGGGGAGCTGGTCTCGGTCGACACCTGGACGCCGGACTACAGCAAGGAGTCCTTCGAGAAGAGCGCGGCCGACTCCGAGAAAGCCTGGGACGCCGCCGGCGAGGAAACGTCCCACGAGGCACCCGGCCTTCAGGGCCTCAGCGAGCAGTACGCCCAGCAGGCAACGGAGAAGGGTGACCGCTGATGGGGTGGGACCTGACCCCCGACTGGATGGACGACGCCGTCGAGAAGGGCACCGAGGCCCTCGGTGACGGCGTCGAATGGGCCGGTGACAAGACCGCGGACGGGCTGGACAAGGTCGGCTGGGAGAGCGGGGCGGACGCGGTCCGCGACAAGTCCCGTTCCGCCGCGAACTACCTGGGCGCGGACGTCGCCGAGATGCAGCTCGGGGAGACACAGGACCCCAAGAAGCTGATCTACGGCAGCGTGAGCAGAATCCGCTCCACGGTGAAGCACCTGAAGGACTTCGAGTCGGCGTTCGAGAAGGTCGGCAACGGCCTGAAGGCCCTGGATTCCTCCCACTGGAAGGGCGAGGCGGCCGACGCCTTCCGCGACGAGGTGTCCGTCAAGCCGAAGGAGTGGTTCAAGGCAGCGGACGCGTGCAAGAAGGCCGCCGGGGCGCTGGAGGACTTCGCCGGAACGGTGGAGTGGGCGCAGGGCCAGGCGCAGGACGCGATCGACGCGTACAAGGCGGCCAAGACCGCTTCCGACGAGGCCCGTTCCGCGCACAACAGCAAGGTGGACGCGTACAACACCGCCGCCGAGGCATACAACGCGAAGGCGGACGACGGCAAGGACCCGGGCAAGAAGCCCACCAATCCGGGCGAGTTCCACGACCCCGGCGCCGCCAAGGCGAAGGCCGCGCAGGAGAAGCTGGACGAGGCGCGGCGCCAGCGGGACGAGGCCGTCGTCGCGGCACGCAAGGCAGTCCAGCAGGCCAAGGACGCGGCCCCGCCGAAGCCGTCGTACGGCAAGCAGTTCGGGGCCGGCCTGGACGGGCTGGACGCGGACGCGATGCACTTGACGGGCGGAGTCATCAAGGGCGTCGCGGGGCTGAACTCGTTTGCGCGCAGCCTGAATCCGATGGACCCGTATAACCTGACCCACCCGGCCGAGTACCTCACGAGTCTGAACAGCACGGCGGCCCAGCTCCACACGGTGGCCAGCAACCCGGGCGCGGCCCTCAAGAACATGTACAACGAGTTCTCCAAGGACCCCTCGGAAGGCCTGGGCCGAGCCCTCCCCGAGCTGCTCGGCACGAAGGGCCTTGGTGCCGCTCGCAAGGGGGCCACGCTCGGCAAGTCCGGTCGTCTCCTGAACAAGGCTCGCGAGGCGATAAAGGGCCGCAAACGCGGCGAGAACACCACCGAGCAGAGGAACAAGGAGAACGGCAACACCGATCCGGTCGACCTGGCGACCGGGAAGATGTACCTCCCGCAGACCGATGTCTCCCTGCCGGGCGCGCTGCCGCTGGTGTTCCGCCGCCAGGTGGAATCCGGTTACCGGGTGGGCCGGTGGTTCGGCCCTTCGTGGTCGAGCACGGCGGACCAGCGGCTGGAGATCGACGCCGAGGGCGTCGTCTTCGTCAGCGAGGACGGCCTGCTCCTCGAATACCCCCACCCCGCACCCGATGTCCCGACCTTCCCCTCCGCGGGCCCCCGCTGGCCCTTGGAACGGGACCCCCACGGCGACTACACGCTCACCGACCCCGCCACCGGCCGCGTCCGCCACTTCAACGGCCCACGGGACGTGGACCCGGGCGGCGACGGGGTCGCACTGCTGGAGCAGATATCCGATCGCTCCGGTCACTGGATCATCTTCGAGTACGACCCCGAGGGCACCCCGACCGCCATCGCGCACAGTTCCGGGTACGAGCTGAAGCTCATCACCGCCGAGGGCCGGATCACCGCCCTCCACCTGGCGGGTGCCGCGGCGGACGGCGGCGACCAGGAGCTGATCCGCTACGCGTACACGGACGGCAACCTCACCGAGGTCATCAACTCCAGCGGCCTGCCCCTCCAGTTCGAGTACGACGAAGAACGCCGCGTCATAGCGTGGGTCGACACCAACGACCGTCGATACGACTACGCGTACGACAACCAGGACCGCTGCATCGCCGAGGGCGGCGAGGCGGGCCACATATCCATCCACATCTCGTACGACGAGGTCGACCAGGCAACCGGCCACCGCGTCACGAGGGTGACCACGCCCGAGGGCCACACCACCCGCTACTTCATCAACGACGCGGGGAAGGTAGCCGCCGAGACCAACCCTCTGGGCCACACCACCCGCACCGAGTACGACCGCAACGACCGCGTCCTCTCGCGCACCGACGCGCTGGGCCGCACCACGGCTTTCGTCTACGACGAGGCAGGCCACCTAACTCGGATTACCGCCCCCGACGGCAGCGAATCGACGGCGACGTACAACGCCCTCGGCCAGCCGACGTCCATCACAGGCCCGGACGGCGCCACCTGGACCCAGACGTACGACGAGGCGGGCCGCCGCACCTCAGCCACCGACGCGGCGGGCCACACGACCCGCTACAACTACGACTCGTACGGCCACCTGTCGTCCGTCACCAACGCGCTGGACGAAACCAGCCAAGTCCGCTGCGACAAGGCGGGCCTGCCAGTAGAAATCACTGACCCGCTAGGAGCAGTGACCCACTACGAGCGCGATGCCTT
>Ga0307508_10002174_pt1 | contig 20993 bp, 16 predicted proteins | sample 9_EM_MG_FD_203089 | JGI IMG/M metagenome (GOLD analysis project Ga0307508, IMG submission 203089) | Populus trichocarpa ectomycorrhiza microbial communities from riparian zone in the Pacific Northwest, United States - 9_EM | ecosystem: Host-associated > Plants > Roots > Unclassified | place...
AATGCGACGCGAGTATTTGCTGCGATGTTCCGTGCCTTGACAGCCAGCGTAACCACGGTGCCATGACACGCGTCGTCCGGATGCCATTTGCCCTGACACGGCTGCGTCCAGACGGAAAATGCCCTGAAACGGCTGCGTCCAGAAGGAAAATGCCCTGACACGGCTGTATCCAGAAGGAAAATGCCCTGACCTGGCTGCGTCCAGAAGGAAAATGCCCTGACACGGCTGTGTCCAGAAGGAAAATGCCCTGACACCGTGCGTCCAGAACGAAAATGCCCTGCCACACTCCGTCCGGTAAGCAAATGCCATGGCGTACTGCGTCCGGACGCACGGTGCCGTGGCGATCTGCGTCCGAGTTAAGCAGGTTCTGTCTGAAACGTCCAGAGCGTCTAGTGCGTCTGGATGCTAAGGACGCAATTTTTTTTTTTCCTGATGGCCTTGCATAGGCGGCTATCTGTTTTGATGGCCGCAGTGGCATAGTCTATCAGAACGGTGGCTGGTACTTTGCTCATGACCAAGTGTCGTTTTACTTCTGGGTGTAATCCATCTCGAAACCGCACAATGCATATGTTGTCCGCGTACAGGAGGTCTGCTTTGATTCGCTGGAATTCTGCCCAATAGGTTGCTGCCGTCCGACTTCCTTGCTGGATTTTCTGGAACTTTTCGAAGGCTAATTCTTTGGCATCCACCTGGCCGAAGGCGTGCTTCATGCTAGTCTTCAGTTCTTTCCATGTTAGGTTGATTCCTCCTTCCTGATTCAGGAAGGTTTCCACCCAGTTCCACGCTACTCCTCGGAGAAGGGAGGATGCGTATCCCGTTTTTTTTTCATCGTCGTCGAATCGATTTCCCTCGGTTCTAAACTTCAGCTCGCACTGGGCTAGGAACGTTTTGAACTTCGCTTTTTCTCCTTCGAATGGTTTGGGGTCCTGGAGCTTTGGGTAGCTGGTCTGCAGCGGTCTGTCATGTGCTGCCAGGAGTGTTTGCAACATTTCTGTTGTCAGTAGGTGGGGTCCTTCCGTCATTCTTCTGAGTTGTTCGGGTGACTCGGGTGTCTGTGCTCGGGATCGTGGTTCTGGGGTTACTGGGCTTGGTACCCGCTGGTCGTCAGGGACGTCCCTAAATTCGCTAAGGTTGAGGGGGTCCCCGGTGTTTTCGTCCTGGGAATCCACTGTGTATTGCTACGTCGTGTCTCGATGGGGGAGATGCAATCTAGTGTCAAGATCCTGCCTTGACTACTCCTTGGGGGCTCGACAGGCAACGTAGACTTCCTTGGGAGCGGGCGCTCCTGCTCGCACTTCCGGCATATTCACACTTCCCTGTGTCTTCACACTTTCGGCGTACTCACGCGCCGCTCGTAGTCACACTTCTGGCGTACTCCCACGCCGCTTGTCGTTCTCGCGGTATCCGTCACGCCCGGCGTGGTCTCGTCGCGGTCCTCTCACACTCCTTGCGTGGGCTCGTTGTTCTCGCGGTATCCGTCATGCCTTGCGTGGTCTCGTCGCGGTCCTCTCACACGCCTTGCGTGGGCTCATTGTTCTCGCGGTATCCGTCACGCCCGGCGTGGTCTCGTTGCGGTCCTCTCACATGCCTTGCATGGGCTCGTTGTTCATTTGGGGGTTGGTGGTCGCAGCACCAGTTTCACAGGTAGAGAGAGGTAGGTCTGTGGAGAGAGATAATATGCAACTTCAATCCATTGTGTTTAGCACTACAGGCTACGTACACTCCTCCACGCCATACCACCCCCGTGGGGTTCCCATCTTTCCCAACCGCCCAGAAACAAACAAACAGAGCAAATCGCGCCGAGAAAATCGGCAACAAAGCAACAAACAAACAAGTCAGGCATGACGATAAATGCAGTGAAGGGGAATCACACAGGCAAAACGAGCCCTTCCCCCTCTTCGCAGACATCGTGTCATTTTTAAGGTTCGAAGGCACCAAAGTCCAGTTCAGGTGAGCCTGAGCTAGGGTCATCGGCACCATCTATCGTGGAGTCGTCAGCTTTGTCAAAGCAGAGACGTATGGAGTGGCCTAGGCCAGTCGCTCGGAGGAAGCAGCGGATCGGTTGGGTGTTCTTAGGTGCTATAATAAAGCTGGCAGTTTGGATGTTGCCAGTGGTGGACCGGAGGAGCGTTGCACGTTCTGTTGCCAGGAGGGAGCAGTCGCAAAGAAGGTGGTACGATGAATTCAGACTCAGCCCACATGGGCATGGGTCAGCGGTGATATTGGGTGGTGAATCCGAAGGCGATCGATTGCAGAAAACTCTCCACATGGCGCAGGTATCAGCCCAGTCGACCCCGTGTAAATGGTCAGGAAATTTGAAGGAGGGGCGGGAGAGGGGAAGCTCGTCTTTCCATCACTTGAGGAATTCCTTTCGTGCTTGGGCCAGAAGCCATGTTTTGGTGGTGAGCGTGAAGTGGCAGGGGACTGTGCCAGACGCCCCTGATTTGGCAAGAAAGTCGGCCCTCTCATTGCCACGGATGCCACAGTGCGCGGGGCACCAGACGGTAGAGACGTGGCAGCCCAGGTGCTGGAGGTTGTTGATGACATTGAGGGTGTGGCGTGCATATTCATGGTTGGATGCATTGAATCGAAGAGCATCTGCAGCGGCCTGGTTGTCGATGCAGATGAACACTGGGGCGCGTGAAGCTGTGGTAATAAGGAGACTGGTGACGGCCTCTTGCACCGCGTGGAGTTTGGCATCGTACACCTCGGCCCTCCTGCCAAGGTGGCAGCAACCATCACTCAGAAAGTGGAGTTGCTGGTTCCTGGAGTAGTGGATCGTCCAACCACACCCGACGTCGCCATTTTCCAGTTTGGAGCCGTCAGTGTAAATGACGATGGTTGATTCAGTGAGTGTTCGTAGCCAATTTTCGTGGAGTTGTCTGGGTTGCGTTGTTTTGTCCGGGTTTGGAGATGTGGTTTTCGCTACTCCAGACGCTGTCGACATTGCTGTATGGTCCTCTAGTTTGCCTTGCATGAGGTGTTTGCTTAGATTGTAAAGACGGTGTAGCCCTGGGAGGTTGATGCGTGTATCTGGCAGGTTGCGTGGAGGTCCAAGGGCATGGTGGGTAGGAAGGAAGTGCAACCGGATAGCATACCGCAATGACAGGTAGTCAAGATATGCTTCCATAGGTGGTAGGTGGGCTAGAGTGGTCAGGTTCGTCATCCTGGTGTTGAGTGGAAGTCCGGTAATCCATCAAGCCACAGTGTTGTACACCACTTTAAGCGTGGCGGCAACCCTGGGGGTATCAGTCCACCATGCTGGTGATGCCCAGAACATGGCAGGAAGAACTGCAGTCATCGCAAGATGGTGTGCAATGCGGAAAGGGATGCCACGCGATCGGTGTCGAAGAAAGTTCAGGCTCCCGAGAACTTTGCTTGCTTTCGCGGCTGCCATCGAAGCGTGGTACTTGAATGTCAGGGATTCATCAATGAAAACGCCCAGGTACTTGATTTGCCGTTTGGCTAGCATGGTGACCCCAAGCACTCGAAGCGGGGGGTGTGATGTCAGACTCTTGTTTTTATCCTTACTGGTAAGTGGAAGACAGTAAAGTAGTTCGGTCTTAGGTGTTGCAAAAGTAAGCCCAAGGTGGCTGCCATTCTCCAAGTGCTGTTCGGTCCATTCCTCGAGCCACGCGTTGGCTTCGGGTACTGTACAGGATAGCTGTACCATGCACACATCGTCCACGTAGGAGGTGTTGATGGCATCTGTCGTATCGTTCTGGTTTTCCATCATGGCGTTGCTGTAGATGAGGAAAAGGATCGGGGAGATTGGTGAACCTTGTGGGAGGCGACAACGGTACGGCTGTGGTGGTTCGGATTGCCGGTCAAAACCAAACGCCATTTTCCGCACCGTGTTGAAAGCAGCAACCCAGTTTGTGAGGTACACCGGCATCTGTCGTTGATGCATAATTTCTTGGAGGGTCTCCGGATGTACCTGGTTGAATGCCCCCTCGATATCGTGTGTGAGGACTGCTGGCCGTGTAGGATTTTTATTGGTAGTCTTCTTCTTACTGATGGAGTTGACAATGGGGGTTATAGTTCAGAGAAGTGCATCCACTGCAGAGTTTTCTGGCTGGGCTCCCATCTGTGAGGGGTGGGTCGCCCCACACATCCTCGCAGCGTGAGATAGCTGTTTTGCCACAATTGACTCCATCAACTTCCCGAAACAGGACTGCAGCGAGATCGGCCAGTAGGATTTTGGGTGGGAGTATGACTTCTTTTCAGGCTTGGGGACGATGACGCAATTTGCAGTCTTCCATTCCGGTGGGTGTGCAGCATATCTGAGGCATGCTGTAAAGAGGTGTGGGAGGAGATGGGGAGCCACATCATGGAACCGGCATAGGGAACCGTAGCTGATATTGTCCAGTCCGACCGATGTACCATATTTCAGGTGCGTAATGGCCAACTGAGTCTCAAATGCAGTGACACCACTCTCGAAGTGGCGTAGGTCATTCTCAGAGGTGAGGAGATTCGGGGGGAGTGGCGTTCGTTGTGTTGTGTCAGGGAAAAGCGCTTTCCACAGCACATCACATTTCCCATGAAAGTCGGATTGTCCGTCAAGTGGCGGGACCGGTTTATGATGTGTGTGTTGTGGTGCTTTATTGTTCTCCAAACCGTTCGAGTGGACACGGTCTCAAGTTGGTGGACTCGGTAGGCAGTTTTGGCGTTACGGACCATTGTTGACCATTTGGAACACTTGTACTGACTGTCTTCGGGGTTTTCAGCAGTCGGTTGGAGTCTGGCTCGTTGGTCGGCACGTTTGACACTCTTCTTGGCCAGCGTAAGACTGTGGTTCCACCATGGTGCAGCCGCTTTTCTTGGTACTCTCAGTGGGACGGCCTCGTCGACTGCTTGGTGGAGGAGTTGTGTGATGTTGGTAATTGCTCGGAGAGTATCATCCGTCCCTTGGAGTTGCGAGAGATCCATATTGGCAGATTGGATAATAGAGTCAAATTTTCCCCAGTCAGCTCAACGCCAACACCGATGGGGAACTGTTGGTGCAATAGGCGTTGGGAGTGACAGGATGACGGTAACAGCGCTGTGGTCTGAGGTAGTATCGTGGTCGACAGCCAGGGACAAGATGGATTGCGTGGTGGAACCTCGAAAAAGACACAAGTCGATGGTTGAGGGGTGTCCGCCATTTCTGGGGTGGTGTGTGGGGATTGCTGGTTCATTCTGGAGGTGGAAATTGTTGTCTTCAAGCCAATTTGCAATCGTTTGGCTTCCACGGGAGATTCGAGCAGTTGGTGGAAGAGGTCCCTGCCACCACGGATGGTGCGCTTTAAAGTCTCCCATAAGTAGACAATCGTTTGGCAGTTTGAGTTTTGGGAGGATTGCTGCCAGTGGCTCTGGCCATCCTGGAGAGTAAAAGTTGTAGAGGGTGAATGATTTTTGGTTGTGTACCATAGTGATCATGGTCCCCAAAGACGAGTCGGAGGCGGTAAAGACTGTGGTAGTGGTCAATCCAGGTGTGTGACGTACATATGTCACACACCTGGGTTTAGTCGGTGAGGGGGTAAAGGTGTCGAAACCAGGTAATGAGGGTGGGTTTCCGTGTCTATCGCACCACGGTTCTTGAAGTAGACAGATGAGGTTTTCGGGCTTCCGGGCAAAATCCTGTAGGGCTGAAATCGTCCTTGCTTGGCCTCGCGCGCAGTTCAGCAGCTGCACGGACCCAACGGATGCAAGTAGGGCCATTTAATCGGCTACTCCTGCCATGGGGGCGTCTCCCTGGATGGCTACACCAGTAGCTTTGTTGGAATTTCGAAGCTTGATTCACTTGGGGCAGTTTGGGTCGTTAGCCTTATGTGGTGCATTGCAGTTCCCACAACGGATCGGAGGGTGGATGCATGTAGGACCTTTCTTGCAGGTCGGGAGGTTACACGGGTGCTCGCGAGTGTTGTGGGGGCCAGCGCAAACGGCACAGCAGGAGTCGTTTCGGCAGAGGGCAGCGGGGTGTCCGTAAGTCTGACAGTTGTGGCACTGTGTGCTCCGACCGTATGCGATATAGTCATCCAGCTGACATTCACGGTTGCAGACAATGAGATTCTGGCGACCGATGCTAGCCTTTTTGACACTTCCCGTAAGTGTCATCACGATTGTAGAATTCGTTTTGTGTTCGCGTCGTTCGGCAGTAGTCAACCAACATGGTGTCTGACCCTGGACGAGCTGCGGGTAGTTTGTGGCAATACTGTCAGAAATTTCGGAGAGTGAGAGATGAGTCAGGACGCCATGTAGCAAAAACTGGCTACAGCGTGTGCCAATCTCCACCTGCTCACACACTCCATAATAGGAAAGAGCATCAGCGATGATTGTGGTATAGTGCGCGTACACAACATTGTTTTGGTCATTACTTGTAGTGAAGATGATGGAGCCCCGTATCATGACTCGTGCCCGGATGAATGGGGGAGCGGCAACGTCTTTGTTGTTCACCAAAACGGAGTTAACACGACGGAGTGCCACATCCGCAGTGGCCAGCCGTTCAGCATAGGTTTTCTCGTGCTGTATACCATTCGTGTCAATGGTATTGCCATTCTGGAAGTGGCATGTCACCTCCCTTTCGGCCTGTGGGTATTTGGTCGCTATGAGTTTTGGCGTGGGAGACTTCATCTTGCTGGCAGCAGTTTGGACGGTTTCCTATCCACGGGTGTTGACAGCCGGGGCGACTGGACTGGTTGATGGTGCTCGGGGAGTGGTGTCCATGGTGGTAGCAGTGGTGTTTAGGGCTACGTCTGCAGCAGCATTCTTCTTGGCGAGTTTCAGCTTAAGGACCTTCTTTGCTGGGATCGCCACTGGTACCGTCGGTGCGCTCATCGGAAGTTGGGCAGGGTGTTGGTAGGTCAGGAGCTGTTGCTGCAGCTGGGTTACACGGACACCCAGCGAAACAATTTGGCCCTGCAATTGGTTGTTGGTCCTCTGGAGAGCCGCGTTTGTATCGTCCACAGACTTCTTGATATCAGTCGTGATACGGTTGTAGAGGCTTTGCATGGCTACTTCGGTGATCATCTGAAAATCAGCACGAAGGGCTGCATGTTCCGGTGTGAGTGGCAGCGGTAACTCGGCTTGGAGGTACCCCGGCATATGATCGGTATCGCCAAGTGCCTGCGTCGCGGTGACATTCTCGGCCTCTGCCACGTTGACATTCTCGGCCTGCTGGAATTCCATCTCGTCACTGTCTGACTCCGGATCGCTCTCCACTCGGGCGCATTTGATGGGTAAATGTGGCTGGGTTTCGAACATGTGGTGGCAACTAGACAGTGTTATCTCTGCTCTTGAGGGTGTGGTTCTGGGACTGGATTGCTCTCCTCACGGGGAGGATTTGGTCTGAGACGTGTGAGTGTCACTACCAGGAGCTTTTTAAACAGAAAAGAAACCAGAGAGATATTTGGAGGTGGTGACTGGGGTGGTGATGGGCGGTTACGCGGGCCACGATCACTGAGGGAGGGTCGGTATGGTGGGGGGTCGAAAACGGAACTCGAGCAAATCAGCTATCCAGCTAATGAGACTGTAGACCGAGGTGCAGGGAGCGTTTCGAGAAGGATTTTATCGGAAACGGTGGCAGGGGAGAAGGGTTCTTTTCGAAAACGTCAGGGGGGGGTCGGAGAGAATAGATTGCATGGAGAAGAATCTCCAGACTAGCTACCGCGCCCTTCCTTTATACTTTTCCTTCCCTCTGTGGAATCACAGCTTGCCCGCAAGACTGACACAGTTCCACCATCATGACTGAATCGTCGCACCCAAGGAAACACATGATCGCACTCGGCTGCCGCGCGGCCACCACTCTACTCGCGGCAACAGGAGAAAGGACACGCAAGCAAGAACAGTACAGAAAGAGAAGAAGGTCGCACAAGCATAATCAAAGGGAAACAACATACGTAAGAAGACAGGAGAAGGACGCGCAAGCACTATCAACAGGAAACGGGAAAGACGAGAAGGACGTGTAGGCAACATAGGGGAAACAAAGGAGAGAGGTCTAGACCGGCCGGCGGTCGGTGAATATCGCTACCAGCGCGATATGGTGGAGATCGGTCGAGGCACCTAAGCACGGAGGATGACCGTTGCTGCGGCAGCGGTGATGAGGGCCAGCCACAGGGCGACAAGGGTGAAGGCGGCCCCGTCCGCGGCGCTTACGAGCCTGCCGCGCGAGATTTGTGACAGCAACTTCCGTTCGGACAATACGTCTGACATGGTGACCCTGTCCATGCAAAGTATCTTCGCAAATTCCATTCGGACGATACCTCTAGTGCAGTATCAACTATCCATGGGGAATACTTTCGCAACATCCATTCGAATGCTACGCCTGGTATGGGGTCCACTATCCATGCAAAGTAAGTTTGTTACTTCCATCGGAACGTAGAGAGGAAAAGTAAAATCATCTCAACGCAGCAGATCCGTTCAAACGTTATATCTGGCATGGTGTCTACTATCCACACAAAGTACTTTCGTAACTTCCATTCCCACGATACCTCTGACATGGTGTCTACTATCCATGTGGAGTACATACGCAGCCATCGTTCGAACACCACCTCTGGTGGGGCATCTACTATGCAAGCAAAGTAAGTAGGTTACTTCCACCAGAACGTCGAAAAGAGAAGGTATTATCTTTTCCATGCCGCAGTCCCATTGGAATGCTACATCTGGCAGGACGTCTACTATCTACGCCAAGTACTATCGCAACTTCCATTCTGATGCTATGTCTGGCATGGCATCTACTATCCACGCAGAGTAAGTTTGTTACTTCCATCGGAATGTAGAAAAGAGAAATTAATATCGTCTCCACGCAGCAGGTCTGTTCGAACGCTACGTCCATGTTAGATATATTGATCACCCAACGAGGCCTGCCGAGGCCTGCCTGGACCGCTGCTGGCAGATGCCCGTATGGAAGGTATCGGGTGGCGCAGGTGGCAAATGGCCACCGGCGACATCCAGGCCCAGTGACATCTAGGCCTGGCGACATCTAGGCCACTGTGAGCAGATGCGCGGAAGGTATTGAGTGGCGTGGGTGGTCAATGGCCACCGGTGACATCTAGGCCCAGCAGTGGCAAGTTGCCACCAAAGGATCTAGAGGCCGGTGATTGGTAATGGGTTGGATGTGCCTGTATATATAGCGAGTGGTCCTCCGGTCTCGGTGGAAAGATTAAGCAATGGAATTCCTACCTATCGAAAGTCGAATACATTTGACAGATTATGAGACCGGGTCCTCGACGCCGCAATGATTACCATACTTATCGAACCTGAAAATCCCCACCTCGCTTAAGCATCATATCCCCGTCGATTGTCGATCTGTTGATCCTCCATCCTGATTCAGTACTATCCCTGACGATCTGTCGATCCGCCGATCTGCCGATCACCCAACGTCACCATGAGTTCAACATACACCTGCAAGCATGGCTCTACCGAAATGCTCACCCCTCGCAATTATCACACATGGAAGGCTGACATTATGGTCTTTCTTACATGTGAAAATGCTTTCGAGATAGTGCTCGGCAATGAAGATCCACCACTTGCCAATGCATCGTTTGCCATGAGGGAAAGCTACAAAAAGCGACTTGGACTTGCTACCGGAATGGTTTACTCATCCGTTGAACCCAGCATTCGTGCAATTATCAACAAACTTCCTGATCCTAATCCTGCCCAAATTTGGATTGCACTTGGAAAGAAGTTCAACACAGCCACATCCCGCTCTGGTCGTATGGCAATCCACAAAAGATTCCAATTCACAACGATGAAGGAGGGCACCTCTGTTCAAGCATATATTGCGAGACTCACCACCATTCAGCAAGAGTTGTCGGGAACCCCAGACGAAATTGCGGATCAGAGCCTGATTTCCCACCTTCTCCAGAATCTTTCCAAAAACTACAAGACCTTGGTTGACATCATTACGCATAGACCAACAGAAGGCGAAACGGTTGACTCCATCACTACTGAGCTGATTGAGTACGAGACCTCGAATGCCCTATTCATCGTACAAGTTGGGTCCAACACAAACACTGCTGGTACTGTTGTCAACGGACATGCCTTAGTCGCTGAAACTCAAGGGAATCCCAACCACTCCTCCCATGGTCGCGGAGGAGGACATGGCCGCACACGAGGACGAGGATCTGGAAGAGGACATGGCAACAGATGCAAACCCTATGAACGGTCAGTAGGCAGATGCTTTTACTGCACAAAAGAAGGCCATCGGGCAAGCGATTGCTCTCTAAAGCAAAAAGCCGACAAACTCAAAAAGGAGACCTTTGATGGGTGGAAGGGACAGAAGATCATCTCTGGAAATTGCCCAGTAAACGAAGACATGGACATCAACTTGACAGAAATGCATGCCTATGCAGTGACATCTGGAAACGGCTACCAGAATCAGTGGCTTATCGACTGAGGAGCATCCCACGATTTAACCGGCAACAAGAAAGGCATTCAAGACTTCCGACATCTGGCAAATTCTATTCCGGTGAAGGTTGCAAACGGTGCTACCTGTCAGGCAACTGGAATCGGATCAATTCAGTTCCATTTGGATTGCGGGTTGCTGTTGACCGTCATGGCCCTCTATGTACCTGATTTCCATGCAGTGTCATTGCTCTCAGTCGACGCCTTGAATGAGTCTGGATACGAGGTGATATTTCGCCTTGGCAGCTGCCTCGTCAAGTCCAACAGTATCACTGAACCCCAGCTCATAGGAAAACAACAAGCTGGATCCTGAACTTGCACTCTACTCGGCATTATATACGGAGAAAGCCCGGGCACACAGTGCAAGCATGACAAATCCGATTAAACCAGATCTCAATACCTGGCACTGACGCTTCGCACACATAAATCTTGCCGACCTACGTCTTTTGCTCCCAAGAGAACTCAACACTGAGAAGGAGAGCACCCGATCAGCATGCTCGATATGCGCCCAGGCAAAGGCCACGCAGCTGTTTCAACACAAAACTCCAAACACACAAGCAGAGAAGCCCTTAGCACTCATTCATTCGGATCTCTGTGGGCCGATTTCACCAATGTCACAATCTGGTTGTCGATACTACATCCTCTACATCGATGATTACAGCCGACTAAGCTGGGTATTCTTCCTACGTTCTAAGACTTCAGCTGAAATCTGCAAAGTCTTCCAAGAGTTCAAGACTATGACGGAACTCAAATTCTCCACCCGAATTGCTTGATTTCGGTGCGACAATGGCAAGGGCGAATACGACAATGAAGATTTTCGATCAATCCTCAAGGAGTCTGGTATATCATTCGAACCAGCTCCACCGTACACGCAGCACAAGAATGGCATTGCCGAATGTATGATTCAGACACATAATGTAAAGGCGCGTGCTATGATGCTCGACAGTCAACTACCGCAGAGCCTGTGGGCTGAGGCCATCAACACAGCGAATTACCTACATGCATGAAGTCCTACATCAGCGAATAAGGGCGTTACCCCCTACGAGAAGCTGTATGGCAGCAAGCCAACCATTTCACACCTACATCGTTTTGGGTGTAAAGCATATCGAATGCTTCCGGCTGCTCAAAGGCATGGAAAATTTGCATCCTGTGCAGAGACTGTTTACATGCTGGGCTATGTACACGATAGTACCTCAATCTCGTGCCTCTGGAATACCGAACGACAACGTGTGATTCAAGCATCCAACGTTCGTTTTGATGAACTCGCAATAACGGCCAAACCAGTTGAGCATACGATATCGGATCCATTCGAGATTGCTAAGCTGGATACCAATCGAAGCTGGCAGGTCGATGCCAATGCGACCAGGCTCTGTGATGCCAATGGGAGCAGGCAGGTTGATGCCGATGGGAGCCGGAAGGTCGATACCAATGCGACCTGGCACTGTGATGCCGATGGGAGCAGGCAGGTTGATACCGATGGGAGCCAGCAGGTCGATGCCAATGCGACCAGGCACTGTGATGCCGATGGGAGCAGGCAGGTCGATGCCGATACCGAAACGTCAAGGCAGGCCGATGCCGATTCGCCTCGACCGACAGATCCCAGCTCGCTTGCAGCTGATGAACTATTATCTGAACACCAGAAGATATAATCTTCGGAAAAGGCCACGTGCTGTTGCCCACCGGACCTGGGTGGAAGAGGAACCAGATTCTGCAGATCCGGTGTCCTATCAAAATGCTGTTAGACATCCGAAGCTTGGCCCGAAGTGGTCGGAAGCTATTCGTGAGGAGGTGCATTCGCTGCACTCGAACTATACATGGGATTACATTCGACCGGAAGATGTTCCGTCAGGTGTCAAAACCATCAGTTTTAAATGGGTCTTCAAGACCAAACAACTATCTGGAGGCGGAATTCGGTACAAGGCAAGACTGGTTATACGAGGCTATGAACAGATTCCCGGAGTGGACTTCGATGAAACATTCACTCCGGTAGCAAAGCTTTCCAGCCTTCGAATGCTACTCGCATTAGCAGCCATCCATGACTGGGAGATTGACCAGATGGACATTGTTACCGCCTTCCTAAATCCAGAAGTTGATGGAGATGTTTATATGGTAATGCCAGATGGTGTTGAAGTGCCTGCGGGCGGGCCATGGGTTTGCAAACTGTGCAAGTCACTATACGGACTCAAGCAGGCCCCCAGACTCTGGTATGAGCACATTGATAACTTCTTGAGACCTCTAGGTCTATTGTGATCTGAACACGATCCAAACGTTTACATCTCAGCCATTCGCCTCTTACTGCTCATCCTCCTACTTTACGTCGATGATATACTACTCTTCTCTAAGTCTGCCGAACAAGTATTGGAACTCAAGAAACTTCTTCACGCCAAGTACAAGATGACCAACCTTGGACCGATTCACCAGTTTCTTGGACTTGAGATTGAGCACGACCGCGAGAACAGGATTCTGTATGTTCACCAATCTCGGTACATACACAATGTTCTTGCGACCTTTGGGCTATCCGAATGTAATGGCCACTGGACTCCTCAGCCAACAAGCAATCGACTTCGATGACTCGATGATACTGGCAAACCGCTTGATCAAAACGGGAAGCAGAAGTACCAGTCTATCATTGGCAGTTTGAATTGGCTCATGCAAGGAACACGGCCGAATATTGCCTTTACAGTCTCGATGCTCAGTAAATTCCTCTCTGCACCAAGATCCGAACATCTAGCTGCAGCCACCTATACATTATGCTATCTACAAACCACATCAGACATTGCAATCCAGTACAGTACAGAACGGCAAACTCAGCTGCCTACCGATCAGGCTATAGGCTTCACAGACTCAGACTTTGCTGGTGATGTAGACAACCGAAAGTCCACCTCTAGCTAGGTCTTTATGCTTGGTAATGGTGCCATTTCCTGGCGTGCTCACAAGCAGCCACTCATCGCATTCTCTACGGTGGAAGCGGAATACATCGGCGCATCAGATGCCGCCAAGGAAGAGATTTGGATCAGTTCTCTTTTCACACGCCTTCTCAGCCTTGATGCCTACCCACAGGAAATCTTTGTCGACAACCAAGGCGCTATTCAACTTGCAAAGAACCCGAAGTTCCACGAGCGCACAAAGCACATAGGGGTACGATATCACTTTGTCTGAGATGCCTGCAAGCGCAACGCTATTCGCACCACCTACCTTCCAACATCCGAGATGACTGCAGATATCATGACGAAGAGCCTCCCACGGGAGACCCACTGGAAACATGTCAATGGGATGGGAATGGTTCGATGGGCAGCAGGGGAAGCATATGGCATGTGGATGGCGCTTGGTCCAATGAATTGAGTTTCTCTCTTTGGTGGATGCGCTCTTTCTCTTATGGCCATGCTTTTCTGATGGGTTTTTACATGGCTACGAGTTTTAATGAGGCATCCGGGGATGTCATGGGACTTCTGTTTTTCTGTCCTTCTTTCTTCCTTTCTTTATTGCCTCATTGTTCGAGGGGAAGTGTTAGATATATCGATCGCCCAACGAGGCACGCCGAGGCCTGTCTGGACCGCTGCGGGCAGATGCCTGTACGGAAGGTATCGGATGGCGCAGGTGGCAAATGGCCACCGGTGACATCCAGGCCCGGTGACATCTAGGCCCGGCGACATCTAGGCTGCTACGAGCAGATGCGCAGAAGGTATTTAGTGGCATGGGTGGCCAATGGCCACCAGTGACATCTAGGCCCAGTGGTAGCAAGTTGCCACCAAAGGATCTAGAAGCCGGTGATTGGTAATGGGCTGGATGTGCCTGTATATATAGAGAGTGGTCCTCCAGTCTCAGTGGAAAGATTAAGCAACGGAATTCCTACCTATCGATAGTCGAATGCTACATCTGGCAAGGCATCAACTACCCACGGAGAGCACCCTCGTAACCTGCGTTCAAATACTACATCTGGCATACATCACCTGTCCATAGTGGGTATCCGTTGGAGTACTATTTCTAGTAAGATGTCAACTATCCACACAGAGATCCCTTGCGACCTGCATTCCAATGCTACATCTAGCGTACATCGCCTCTCCATGCTGTGCATCTGTTGGAATGCTATTTCTGGCGATGCATCAACTATCCACACAGAGAACCCGTTCAAACGCTACATCTGGCGAGGTATCAACTAGCCCCACAGAGAACTCTCATGACTTGCGTTCAAACACTACTCTGGCGGGACATCAACTATCCACACAGAGTAGCTTCGCCTCTTCTGTACAGACACAATGTATGGGGTGGCATCTACTATTCACGAAGTCTGAGGTGCACCATACAGGGTGAAAAATATCTGTTTACACAATTCCGGAACAACAAACTTCACACACAAAACGACGTAACATCAAGTGACAGCAGGCAAAGAATACATTTGAAATTTGCAACAAGAAAGAAATCAATTGTGAGCAAAGACAGAATTCGGCAACAAGATCCAGTATGAAACTCTGACCTGCAAATCCAGTGAGCACATCCGGTGAACGAATCGGGCGAGAGAATCCAGCGAGTGAATCTGGCAGGCGAATCTGGCAAGCGGATTCGGCGAGAGAATCGGTGAGAGAATCAACGAGAGAAACAGCAAGAAAATCTGCGATAGAAACAGTAAGAATAACAGCAAGAGAAACAGCAAGAGAATTCAGCAAGAAAATCGGCAAGAAAATCTGCAAGAAAATGAAAGAGAGAATCTGCAAGACAATCAAAGAGAGAAACAGCTAGAGAATCGGCAAGCAAATCTGGCGAGCAAATCTGGCAATAGAATCTGGCAATAGAATCTGGCAATAGAATCTGACAATAGAAACAGCGAGAGAATCGGTGAGCGAATCTGGCGAGTGAATCTGGCAATAAAATACGCCAATAGAAACAGCAAGAGAATCTGGCGAGTGAATGCAGCGAGAGAATCTGGCGAGAGAATTGGCGAGAAACTCTGAGAGAGAATCAACAAGAGAAATGGCGAGAGAATCAACGAGAGAAATAGCAAGAGAAACAGCAAGAGAAATAGCGAGAGCAACAGTGAGAGAAGGGGTAAGAGAATCTGCGAGAGAATCTGTGAGAGAAACAGCAAGAGAATCTGTGAGAGAAACAGCAAGAGAAACAGCAAGAGAATTCGGCGAGAGAATTGGCAAGAGAATTGGCAAGAGAATTGGCAAGATAATCTGCAAGAGATCCAACGAGAGAAACAGCGAGAGAACCGGCGAGGGAATCCGGTGTGTGAATCGAATGAGGGAATTCAGCAAGAAAATCAGCGAGAGAAGCAGCGAGAGAAACAGTGAGAGAATCGGTAAGAAAATCAGCGAAAGAATCCACTGAGAGAATCGAGCTGTAGCTACTTGGGAATCCAACAAGAGACGTTATTTCCGTCTGTGCTGTGATTGCTTGTTGTCGGCTTGCCTCACCAATCCGGCTGCAAGAATTGAGTTTTGCTGGACTACTGGATGAGTCACTAGCCAGCAGTGACGGATAGCCTTTTATCAACCGTCCCCACTTCTTCCTCTTCTTCTTTCTTCTTTACACAACATCTAGATTCCCAAGAAACACCAACAATCACCATCACGTTTTGCCACTTGCCTGACCCCACCTGCGGTCAACCCTCTTGTTGGATTCGTTCACTCTCGATCCACTAGATTTTCTTGGTGATTTTCTCAATAATTCTTTCACTGGATTCTCTGACTGATTCTTTTTCTCGATTCCCTCGCTGAATTATCTTATTAGATTCTCTTGCTGATTCTTTCCCTGGATTCTCTCACAGGATTCTCTCACAGGATTCTCAGGCTGCATCCTCTCTCCGCATTCTCTGGTTGTTTCTCTCGCTGATTATCTTGCCGATTATCTCTCTGTTTCTCTTGTTGTTTCTCTTGCCAATTCTCTCGCTGGATTCGCTTGCTGAATTCACTTGCTGAATTCGCTCTCCGATTCTCTCGCTGTTTCTCTCACCGATTCTCTCGCTGATTCTTTTTCTAGATTCTCCTGCCAGATTCTATTGCCAGATTTGCTCGCTGGATTTGCTCGCTGATTCTCTCGTTGTTTTGCTTGCCGATTCTCTCGCTGATTCTCACACTGGATTCTCTCACTGATTCTCACGCTGGATTCTCTCGCTGATTCTTTTGCTAGATTCTCTCATCAGATTTACTGGCTGGATTTGCTTGCTGGATTTGCTCACTGGATTCTCTCGTTGATTCTCTTGCTGATTCACTTGCTCGATTCGCTCGCTGATTTCTTTTACTAGATTGTCTCCCTGGATTCACTCACGCGATTCGCTCTCGTGTTGCTCGATTCTTTTGCTTAGTTCTCTTGCCATATTTGCTTTTGGCTTGCTCTGGATTCTCACACTTGCTTTGCATTATTCGCAGGATTACCCCACTAGTTATCTTAGTAGATGCTCTTTCCGGATGACCTAGCCAAATGCTATTGTTGCTGCCTTTTCAACGTGCTGGCACATTTCGATGGATTCTATTGCTAGACGGTTTTCCAAGGATATCTGTTCTATATAGTATTCTTATATTAGATAAAACAATTTTAAAATACCATGTACAGAATATTGTCGGCATTAGCTATATTTGGGTGTGTTTGTATGTGCAATCCTACGTTTACATGGTGGGGTTGCGTTCTCAGTAAGGTTTTCTCGTGCACACGCAGTGCTTCCGTGCGAAGTACAGAGTTGTTATTAGTAAACGTGATACTAGGTTGGTAATCGAGATGGTGGGCGTCGCAGTCGTCACACTGTGTGTATTTTCTACACAATGGGATCCCGTTCGTAATACAGGGGTTTTCGTTAATGAATGTGACCTGCTTTGGTATTGGAGATGGCAGGCGTCACCATCGCCCCGTCTTGAGTATCGTCTACACGATGGGATTCCGTTCGTAATACTAGGTTTTCTTTAATGAACGCGACCTCCATTGCTAACGGAAATGGTTGATGTCTGCATTGTTATGAATATTTTTCTTTGTAATGCTGATTTGTGTGAATTCCCATGTACACAAGTGGGGGTTTTCAGTAAAAGCGTTACAAGCGCTGGAAGCATGTACATGCTCCCAGCATGAAAAAAAAAAATCCTGATGTGGCTTCGTGGAGGAGTGTCTGCCACGGTGTTATCAGAGGGCAGTTTCGCAGTAGGTGGTGGGAGGAGATAAGGTCCATGCCGTATGGGTATGGGTCTGCTGTGATGTTGGGGGGTGGGTCAGAGGGTGATCAGTTGCAGAAGACTCTCCATATTGCTTGTGTGTCAGCCCAGTCCACCCCATGGAGGTGGCTGAGAAACTTCAATGAGGGCTTCGACAGTAGTAGTTCTGTATTCCACCGTTGGAGGAGCTCTGTATGTGCCTGAGCCAGTAGCCAGATCTTGCTGGTGAGCACGAATCAGCAGGGGACAGCAGAGGAGGCTCACCGTTTAGCAAGTGTGTCGGCTTGTTCATTGCCATTGATGTTGCAGTAGGAGGGGCACCAGGTTCCTCCAGTTCGTCGTGTCGGTCGTGATTTTCTTTTTTATGGTTCAAAGGTGCCAAAGTCCAGCTCGGGCGAGTCCGGATCGCTCACGTCGGTGCCGTCTGGTGTGTTGTGGCTTCTGTCACATCGGATGAGTGCAATGTGTCCCAGGCCAGTTGCCCATAGGGAGTGGTGTAGCGGGTTTGAGTTTTCGGGTGTAGTGATAAACTCCAGAGACTGGATGTCTCCTGTGGTGACTTTGCAGAGGAGTGCCCGTTATGGCGTTAGCAGCGGGCAGTCTCACAGTAGGTCGTGGGAGGAGATAAGGTTCGTGCCATATGGGTACAGGTCTGCAGTGATGTTTGGCGGTGGGTCGGAGGGTAATCAGTTGCAGAAGATTCTCCATATTGCTCATGTGTCAGCCCAGTCCACCCCATGGAGGTGGCTGAGAAACTTCAATGAGGGCTTAGAGAGTAGTAGTTCTGTTTTCCACCGTGCGAGGAGCTCCGTACATGCCTGAGCCAGTAGCCAGGTCTGGGTGGTGAGTGCGAATTGGCAGGAGACAGTAGAGATGGCTCCTCATTTGGCAAGTGTGTCAGCTTGTTCGTTGTTGTTGATGTTGCAGTGGGAGGGGCACCTGGTGGTGGAGATTGTCCAGCCTAGTAGGCTGAGACTAATTGTTTCCAGAGCCTGGGGGGCGTATTCATGGTTATGTTTGTTGAATTGTAGTGTTTGAAGTGCCACCCGGTTATCCATGCAGATGATTGCTGTGGCCCATGGTGTGGTAGTGGTGAGGAGGGATGTAACTGCTTCTTGGATTGCGTGGAGTTCAGTGTCGTACATCTCGACCTGGTTGCCAAGGTGACAGCTGCCTTCCCTATGCTGGTAGAGTTGTTGGTCACTGCAGTGGAAGGTCGTCCATCCACACCCGACTGACATATTCTCAAGTTTGGAGCCATCAGTGTAGAAAACGATGGTGTGGTTTAGTAGTGTGTGGAGCCATTCTTCATGGAGCTGTTGGGGTGTTGCTGTTTTGTCAGGGTTTGGGGAGGGGAGCATGTTGGTTCCTTCTGCTATCAAGGTGGTGGTACGGTCCTCCAGTTTGCCTTGTATTAGGTGTTTGCTGAGTGACTAGAGGCGCTGGAGTCCTGGAAGGTTGGGGTGGGTGTCCTGTGGGCCAGTGGCAGGTCTAGGGCATGGTGTCGGGGGAGGAAGTGGAGTGGGATGGTATATCGCAGGGATAGATAGTCCAGGTATGCCTCCATTGGCGAGAGTTGTGACAGTGTGATGAGGTTCATCATTCTGGTGTTGAGGGGAAGTCCCGTAATCCATCGGGTGACTGAGTTGTAGGTGGTATGTAGGATTGCAGTGATCCTTGGGGTGCCCGTCCGCTATGCTGGTGATGCCCAGGACATTGTGGGAAGGATTGCCGTCATTACCAGGTGGTGAGCTACCTGCGCGGAGATACCACATGAGTGGTGTCGTAGGAAGTTAAGGCTGCCGAGGGCCTGGTTGCCATTGGCAGCTGCCATGGTGGCATGGTGTGAGAAGCTGAGCGATTCATCAATGTGTACTCCTAGGTACTTGATTTGTCGTGTGGCTGTAATGGTGTTGTTTTTTATGCTGATGGGGGGGTGTGTGCTAAGACTCTTGTTCTTATCTTTGCTGGTAAGGGTGTCACGAACCTCGCGCGACAGGCTCCTAAGCGCCGCGGCCGGGGCCGCCGTCACCCTTACCGCCCCGTGGCTGGGCCTCATCACGGCTGCCGCAGTTACGGTCATCCTCCACCCTTGGGCGCCTCACCCAATCACATCGCTCTGGCAGCGATACTCCCCTACCACTGGCCGGTCTAGATCTCTCTCCTTGGTTCTTCTAGGTTGCCTATGCGTCTTTCTCGTCTTTGCCGTTTCCGATTGATATTGCTTGTCCGTCCTTTCTCCTGTCCGCTACGTCTGTCGTCTCCCGTTGCTTGAGCTTGCGTGTCCTTCTCCTTTATCGTTCCGAGTATTGTTTCCCCTTGATTAAGTTGTACGTCATTCTTCCTTTTCCCATACTGTTACTGCTTGCGCGTCCTTTCTCCTGTTGCCGCGAGTAGAGTGTTGGCCGCGCGGTGGCCGAGTGCAATCATGTGTTTTCCTTGGGCTTAGCGATTGAGTCATGATAAAGTATGGAGGAACTGTGTCAGTCTTGCAGGCAAGCTGTGATTCCACAGAGGGAGGGAAAAGTATAAAGGAAAGGGCGCGGTAGCTAGTCTGGAGATTCTTCTCCACACAATCTATTATTTCTCTCCACCACTCCTACTTCTACCTTCCTATGAAACCAGCGCTGTGACCGAAACCCCGAACTGAACGACTGTGCTATAGTAAAGACCATCGAGTGGCAGTAGACGATGACAACAAAAGACTGGGAGTTAGAGTCTCGCCAGCAGAGACAGGGCTATGCCGAGGGACATCCTCAGACTTCACCGAACCAGAGAGGGAAGTACTTGCCCGCGCCAGTGAGCTGAACAAACACAGCCCGAGAGCCGAACGAAAGGAAAGACCTACCGTGTAGGCACGCCGAGGAACTACGTTGCCTGTCGAGCCCCAGACAGTGCGAAGAAGTCAGGATCTTGACAGTAGATTGCGTCTCCAATCGACACCTGACGTAGTGGACAATCCTCGAAAAGGAAAAATAAGTCACGGTGGATCGACCAGACCCAGAACACGAGTTCGAGGTAGACGACCTCGATCCCAATACCTTCGACCTCGGGGAAATGCGAGCAGCCCCAGACGACGCACGCATCCCGAGCCTGGTAACCCCAGAACCGCAATCCCGGCCCGAGACCCCCGACACCCCCGAACAACAAAAAAGAATGACCGAAGCTTCAGGGACTAGCGGCCCAGACGTCATGCAAGCTCTCCTACAGGAACTCATCGCACAATGAGGACGAGGCGATAGAGCCAGTCAGCCAAAGATCGAAGACCCGGAACTATACTATGGAGATCGTGCTAAGCTCCGAACCTTCCTGGTACAATGTGAACTAAAGTTCAACTGCGAAGCTCACCGATTCCAGAACGAAAGCGGAAAAGTCCATTATGCAAACAGCCGGTGTCGGGGAGCAGCGTGGAAATGGATCCAACCCTCCATCACCCAGGGGAAAAGCAGCTTCGCCACCTGGGAAGAATTC
>Ga0307508_10002175_pt1 | contig 20989 bp, 28 predicted proteins | sample 9_EM_MG_FD_203089 | JGI IMG/M metagenome (GOLD analysis project Ga0307508, IMG submission 203089) | Populus trichocarpa ectomycorrhiza microbial communities from riparian zone in the Pacific Northwest, United States - 9_EM | ecosystem: Host-associated > Plants > Roots > Unclassified | place...
ACCTGCGTGACCTCCACGACCGCCGCGACGTCTTCGCCACCTACGGCATCTAACAAACCATGATCAAATCAGACATAGAGGAACAACGCCGGGGCCGTGACCTCTTCTGGAGGTGGAACAGGGCACTCATCGAAGACGTGCACCTCTACACCGACTCGATCTAGGACGGCCGCGATTGCCCGCAGGCCCAAGCTCTCGGCGGCCAGATACTCGTCGTGATCGTACGCGGGTGCGAGGAGCACCGCGGTCCGTGCGTTCGGAGAGATCACCAAACCTCCCAGGCCGTGACACCTACAAAACGATAGTCTTGTATACGCAATACTTCGATCCCCGTTGTTCCCAGCCGCCCAGACGATGGGTCACGTAGCCGCGTCCGCGCGACGGGTTGGGCGTGGCTGATCGATCTACGGCCCTCCGGGTGATCGGTTATCGGCCTTGTAGGAACATGTCTGCCACGGCGTCGCCGTGCGCGTCGATCCAGGCTTCGACGTCGTCGCGTAGCCAGACCTCGCCTGCCGCGAGGTCGGCCTCCGGTTCGGGAAAGTCGCTGCGGAGCGTGAGATCCAGGACCCGTCGCCGGGTGATGCGGACAAGGAGATCGCCGATTTCGGTGATCCCCACGAGGGGAAGCGAGACCTTCTCGTTGGGCTCCGGGGTGTCGCCGTTCGCGGTGTTCGTCATGGTGTGTCCTTCGGTCCGTAGGGAAAGCGTGTCTTGCTGTTCCTGGGCACCGGTCAGCGCGCGCCCGTCGCGCGGTCCGGGTGCGGTGAGTCCGGCGGGCGAGTGGTCGGGCGGGCGCTTCGGCCGAGGGCGACGTACCAGCCGAGGAAGCGGTGCCACAGTTCGGCTGGTTCGGGTCCGGTGCGGTAGAAGCTGTCGTTGATGGCGTCGTGCATGCACATCGCGAGGTAGACGGTTCCGCTCACGTGGTCGTTCAGGTATTCCTCGGCCAGCTCGACCTTCGCGGGTGCGCACGGCCACGGCTGGTGGCAGATGACGCAGTCCCAACTCGGCTGGTCGGCCCGGTGCCAGGTGCGCGGCTCGATCGCGCTCGCCGAAGACCCGTCGAGCGCCGTCACGGCCGGTCTCCGTTTGCACGGCGGGCCAGTGCCGGCGTGAGCCACTGCCATGAGTTCCCATACCCGCGACAGCGCAGCGAGAAGATCCAGAAGTGCCGCAGGCGCATAGCTCTACCCCCTGTCGGTCGGCAATCGCGACGAACGGTGGATCGCCCAAATGATCACTCAATGCCACATCGGCGTCACTGACGAGAGTATGTTTGCACGGAGCAATTGCTTCAGACAACTGTCTGGAGCGATCGCTTCGAGCAAATGTCTGCCGATCAACTGAGCCGTACACTGTGGCCGTGGCCAGTCCAACCGCACGCAGGAAGCTCGGCATCGAACTCAAGACGCTCCGTGAAGCCGCCCAGCTCAATATCGAGCAGGCCGCCGGGACAGCCGGAATCTCCGACTCACACTTGAGCCGCATCGAACGAGGCAGGGTGGGCGTCAGACTCCTCACCCTGCGTGCACTGCTCCGGACCTACGGCGCGAGCGAGGAAGTTGCCCAGCGCCTGGAGCAGACCGCCGCCGACACCACGAAGCGGAATGACAAAGACTGGTGGCAGCCGTACGCCTCGACCATCTCGGAGAAGTACGCAAGCCTGATCGCCTTCGAGAGCGAGGCAACCTCGATCAAGGCCTTCGGGCCATGGGCAGTTCCCGGCCTGCTGCAAACCGAGGACTACGCAAGGGCACTGCTCCGGAACGGCCCAGCGCGGCTACGACCGGAAGAGATCGAGACGCGCATCGAGGCTCGCAAGTCTCGGCAGGCGATCTTCGATCAGGAACGACCACCAAGCGGGTGGTTCATCCTGGACGAGGCCGTTCTCCGGCGGCGGGTCGGCGGCCCGGAGGTGATGAGCAAGCAGCTGCGACATCTTGCGACGGTCGCACAGCGCCCCCACGTGGATCTTCAAGTCATCCCATACGCCGCAGGAGCCCACGCAGGGTCGCTCGGGCCACTGGTCATCCTGGGCTTTGCCGAAGGTGACGACGTCGTCTACTGCGAAACCTACGCGGGTGACTTGTATCCGGAGGCGGTAGCCTGGTATGGCGACGTCTTCGACAGGCTGGCGCAGGATGCCCTACGGAGAAGTGAATCGCTCCTTCTGATCCAAAGCGCCGCTGAGGAGTTGTGATGACCGGCCTAACGCCGAGTTGGAAGAAGTCCACCAGAAGCAACGGGAGTGACAGCTGCGTCGAGGCCCGTATGCAGGGTGAATCCGTCGAGGTGCGCGACACCAAGGACAGGAGCGGCCCGGTGCTGAACTTCACCTCCGAGGCCTGGACGACCTTCCTGGAGGACGTCCGCGAGGGCAAATACGACGTCGGCTAGGCACGCTCAGCGACAACCTGTGGACAAGAAGCGACCTCTGCCTCGGGGGTCGCTGTTTGTTTGGCCCGACGAGGAATGACCAGCCGGCCCGCCACCGGCCGGTTTCCGGAGAGCCGATGATCATCACCCGGGCGGCCCTGGCGGACGTCGACATCATCATGAGCTGGCGCCGCGAGCGGGTCGCCTGGCTCGCGGCGAAGACCACTAGCCAGCCCTACCGCGGCTATCTCAAGACAGAGGGCGAGTAGGACGGCGAAGCGAGCCGGCCGCAACCGCGTGATGGCAGGCTGAGTCATTTCGCGGTTACCCGAGTGAGCCGAACCTGGCGACCAGGGCCGGCTCCTGGAACGAGACGACGCGGCTGATACGGCCACCGGTGACGGTCAGCACCACGACGCCGTAGGGCCGTCCGCGCGCGTAGCCGACCGCGGCCGGTTGCCCATTGGCGGAGGTCGGCAGCATGCGCCAGTCGCCGGGCGTGCCGAGCACCCAGCGGCGCAGGAACGGCACGCAGGTCGCCCGGCCGGCGTACCAGGTGCGCCACGGCGTTGCCTCCAGGGTGGCGTCCCGGCTGAGCAGCCGCTCCAGGCGGGCCGCGTCCGAGTTCTGGAACGCGGCGATGTACTGCTCGAGCAGCGTCCGGGCCGCGGGCGCGGTGGGCGCGGCGATGTCCTCCGGACTCGGCGACACCTCTCGGAGCCGGGCCTGGGCCCGCTGCAGCGTGCTCTTCACGGACGCGGTCGTGGTGCCCAGCAATACGGCCACCTCGGCGGCGGGAAAGGCCAGTACGTCCCGGAGCAGCAGCACGGCACGCTGCGTACCGGGCAGATACTGGAGGCTCGCGATGAGCGCGAGCCTCAGGCTCTCCCGCGCTACCGCGACGGTGGCCGGATCGGCTGAGTCGTGACTGAGCACGGCGTCCGGCACCGGCTGCAGCCAGGAGACCGCGGGCGGCGCCGCCATCGGTCCGGCCGCCGGGTCCGGCTCCGGGCCACCGAGTCCGGACGGCAGCACCCGCCGGCTGTGGTGGTTGAGCGAGGTCAGGCATGCGTTGGTCGCGATCTGGTACAGCCAGGTACGCACCGAGGAGCGTCCCTCGAAGGCGCCGTACGCGCGCCAGGCCCGCAGGTACGTCTCCTGGACCACGTCCTCGGCGTCGTCGATCGAGCCGAGCATGCGGTAGCAGTGCGCGAGCAACTCGCGCCGGTAAGGCTCGGTCTCGCCGGCGAAGGTGTCGCTGTCCGGCACCACGCTCCCCGAATCCACGGCCCCGGTCAGGCCGCCCGCCCGAGGAACGAGGCCAGGCGGTCGGCCGAGCAGGCCTCCGGCTGAGCCTCCACGATCGGCCCGAACGGCGCCACCCCCTCAGGTCCCCGGTACGCGTCGAGGACCGTGACCCGGGTCGTGACGAGCAGGTTCCCAGCGAGTTCCGGGTCGAGGTCGGTGTCGTGGCCGGTGGCACGAGCCAGGTCCCACCCGTGGACGAACTGGTCGGTGCTCGCGAGGTCTCTGAACTCCCTGCCGGACAATTCGCCGAACGGCAGGCATACCGTACGGTCCAGCGCTCCGTACGCCGCGAACGCCTCGACCGCGACCGCGGCGTACTCGTCGTAGGCGGCCAGGAAGACGCCGCCGGCGTAGTCCTGGTCGGGGGTACCGGCGGTGCCCGCGATCATGTCGGCCGCCCATCGGGCGGTGCCGACGAAGTGGTTGATCAGGGAACGTACGTCCCAGGACGCGCAGGGGGTCGACAGGTCGAGTTGGTCGGGCTTGACTGTCGACAAGACGGCCCGGGTGCTCGCAAAGGCACGGGCGAGTCTGTTGTCCGGCATGATCCATGCTCCCTTCCCGCGGCGGATCCGCGAGTCAACAGGTAGACCTCGCCCCTGCCGGAAAGGAATCGGTCGCTGTCCAGTCCGGCTCCGACCGCAACGCCCCGTCCTGGAAACTGTGGCGTGCGGACGCAGCCACGGGCGTGGACCGTTGCCACCGTTTGACACCCGGGAGATCGGCTCGGGCGGCGAGCAGCCGCAGCCTTCCCCGCATCTGAGGCGCGCGCCCCGGTCAGGGCTCGCCGGGGCCGGTCAGTCGATCCGGTAGGTCAGGTGGGTGGCGTGTGCGGACGCGCGGACGTGGATCTGGCGCAGCGATCGCGGGGTGGCGCCGGTGAACAGCGGCGTGCCGGCGCCGAGGATCACCGGGGACAGGTGTAGGCGCAGTTCGTCGACGAGGCCGGCCTCGAGCGCGCCGCGGATGGTCGCACCGCCGCCCATGATGACGACGTCGCGGTCGTCGGCCATGGCGACGGCCTTGGAGACCGCGCTGCCGAGGCCGTCGACGATGAAGGTGACCCGGTCGGCCAGCCGGACCGCGTCGGGCGGGCGGCGGGTGACGACCAGGATCGGGGGCTGGGCGGCCCGCGCGGCGCCGTAGCCCATCTCGTCCGTCCAGCCTTGAGGGCCGTCGACGAGGTCGAACAGCCGCCGGCCCATGACGACCACGCCGGTGGCGTCGACGGTCTCGGCGAGCACGTCGTCGTCGGTCGCGTCGGGCTCGAGCGCCCACGTGTGCAGGCCCTCGCCGCCGCGGCCGAGGCCGTGCTCGGGATCCGGGTCGGGCCCGGTGACGAAACCGTCCAGCGACACCGAGATGTCGGCGACCACTTTGGCCATGACGCTCCCCTCCCCGCCCGCCCTTGCGCGGATCCCGCTACCGAGCATGCCACCCGGGCGTGACAGATCGGCGCCCGGCCGCGGCGCGTGCCGGCCAGCCGACCCGATCGCGGCATGGCAGGCGGCAAGGTCAGGCTCGGCGATCAGGCGCGGCCCGGCAAAGGCCCGGCCCACGAGAACAAGCGATCAGCCCAGGAATCAGGCGACCCGGCCCACGAGATCAGGCAGCCCGGCACGCGGAATCAAGAGCGGTCAGGCATGCGGCATCAGGAGCGGTCAGGCACGCGGGATCAGGCGGTTTCCGGTCCAGGCGAGGCCGGTGCCGGCGGCCAGCAAGAGTAAAGCCCCCACCGTAGGTAGGGGCTTCTCCGCTCGGGCGCCGGCTGCCAGCGACAGCGCCGCGAGCATCAGCAGGACGCCGTCGGCCGGGTTGACCAGTTTGGACCGGAAGACCGCCCAGCCGAGCAGCAGCCAACTCCCGCCCGTGGCGCCGGCCGCGACCAGCGCGGCCAGATGCACGTGCGCGGGGGCGAGCGGCGAGCCGGCCGGGGCGACGCCCGGCGGCAACGCCGCCAGGGGCAGGGCGATCAGGAAGCCGGCTAGGCCGAGCAGGAGTCCGGCAAGGGCACAGCGGCGCGTACGCGTCCCCGCGAGCAACCCGGCCAACGCGACCATCGCCACCAGGCTGAGCCAGCTAGCGGCGAGCTGGACGACGAGCGGGCCGGGCGGGACGTCGACGGACAGCGTGGTCCAGCCGAGGAGCAGGGCGGCGGCGGGCAGCGCCCAGAGGGCCAGCCGGGCGTACCGCCGCACGGACCAGATCCAGACGGCCTCGCGTACCGGAAGGAGGTGATCGTGGAGCACGGCGCCGGCGGCCGGGCTCGCGGCGCCGACCCACGCCGGGCAGACCCGTAACGGCCGGCCGCTCGCCGTGTGGTGATGGCTGATGCTCATGGCTCCGCCTCGCGTGGGCTCAAGCCGAGCGGCCCGGGGGCAACCGTCGGGATCCTGCGCCGAAGCATGGCAAATGCCGGGCGGGCCCGCAGTCGATTCCAGGAATCGGCGCCGGGACTCGCGGGGCGGGAAGGGCTCGGCGAGAGCGTCGCAAGGGGCACGGCGGCAGGGAAAGCTCGACGGAAGCGTCGCAAGGGTGCGGCGACAGGGATGGGGAACGGCCGGTCCGCGGGCGCGGCGCCGGCCGTTCCGAGATGGGATCAGGCGCGCTCGGGCTGGTGGACGCCGTTGTAGTCGGCGCCACCGAGGGCCGCGGACGGCGGGATCGGGTCGGGTGCGGGCAGCGCCGCCGTACGGTCCGGGTCGCCGCTGACCTGCGCTTCGGCGGCGCGTACGGCGTCGTCGACCTTTTTCGCCTCGGCCGCGGCAGCTTGCGCCGCGGCAGCCGCCTCGCGCTCGACGGCGCCCACGTCCACCTCGGAGGTGGGCTTGTCGCCGACCATGTTGGCCAGGCCGCCCAACGCGCCGCCGATGCCGTCGAGGGCCCGGCTGAGCTCGGTCGGCACGATCCACACTTTGTTGGCAGTGCCGTTGGCGATCTGCGGGAGGGCCTGCAGGTACTGGTAGGCGAGCACCTTCTGTGACGGGTTGGCCTGGTGGATCGCGTTGAAGACGGTGCGGATCGCCTTGGCCTGGCCCTCGGCCTGCAGGATGCGTGCCTGCCGGTCGCCGTCGGCGCGCAGCACCTGCGACTGCTTCTCACCCTCGGCGGTGAGGATCGCGGCCTGCTTGTGGCCCTCGGCGTTGAGGATCGTGGCGCGGCGCTCCCGCTCGGCGCGCATCTGCTTCTCCATCGAGTCGCGGATGCTCGCCGGCGGCTCGATCGCCTTGATCTCGACCCGGGTGACCTTGATGCCCCACCGGCCGGTGGTCTCGTCCAGCACACTGGACAGGTGGCGGTTGATCTCCTCGCGGCTGGTCAGCGCGCGCTCCAGGTCGAGCGAGCCGATGACGTTACGCAGCGTGGTGACCGTGAGCTGCTCGATGGCCTGCAGGAAGTTGTTGATCTCGTAGGTGGCCCGGACCGGGTCGACGACCTTGAAATAGAGCACCGTGTCGATCGAGACGACCAGGTTGTCGGACGTGATCACCGGCTGGGGTGGGAAGGAGACCACCTGCTCACGCATGTCGACCTTGCTGCGCACCGCGTCGACGAACGGGATCAGGAGGTTGAGGCCCGGTGAGAGGGTCCGCTTGTATTTGCCCAGGCGCTCGACCACGTCCATCCGCTGTTGCGGGACGACGCGGACCGACCGGAGCAACGTGACGATGGCGAACATCAGAATCACGAGGATGAGAACACCGATTACGGCTTCCATGGCGCCTCTCTAAATGTCTGGCTGTCGTACTAGTTGGTTGGCATGTCGTCGCGCCACACGATGGCCGTGGCGCCCTTGATGTGGATGATCCGGACGCGTTCCCCCGGGAGGTAGATTTCGTTGCCGTCGAACGAGCGGGCCTGCCACATCTCCCCGCCGATCTTGACCATGCCGTGGTCGCCGTCGACCTCCTCGAGAACGGTCCCGTGGGTGCCCTCCAGCGCTTCGAGGCCGATCGGGGTGTCGCCCGTCTCCAGGGCGGACTTCGCATGTTTCAGGATGATCGGCCGCAGCGCCCCGACCGACAGGCCGGAGACCACCGCGAAGACGATCACCTGCAGCAGCAGCGGCGCGCCGAGCGCGGCGGCGCCACCCGCGGCGAGCGCGCCCACCGCGAAGAATATGATCAGTAAGGTCGCGGTGAAGGCCTCGGCGACCGCCAGCGCGAGGCCGAGCACGATCCAGAGAACCGCTTCCACACCCTGATCGTGACACGCCTGCGCACTGACTGCGATGCCGCTTTTCGCGTAGCCATATCGGCGCGGCAGAGTTAGTGCCTGTGTCGACGTGGCAGCCCGGCTCCCACATCGACACAGGCACTACCCCCATCAGTGGTTATCGGGACCAGAAGGGTCAACAGTGTCGCTGCTGCCGGAGACCGGCCGTCGGGTCGATGAGATCGCCGCCCGCGCACAGGCGCAGGGGCACGCGCCGTCCCTCGCGCTTGCGGTCGTCCGGGACCGGGCCGTGCTGCACCAGGCCTTCGCCGGCGAGCATCCTCGCCCGGACGCGAAGACGCAGTACCGCCTGGGCTCGATCACTAAGACGATGACCGCGACGCTGGTGATGCAGCTGCGCGACGAGGGCTTCTTCGCCCTCGACGACCTGCTCTACCGGCACCTGCCCGGCACGCCGATCGGCGGCGTGACGCTGCGCCAACTGCTGGGGCACGTCTCCGGCCTGCAGCGCGAGCCGGACGGCCCCTGGTGGGAGCGGAACACCGGGGGCGATGTGGACGAATTGCTCGCCCGGCTCGGATACGACAAATTGGCCGGTCCGCCGTTCCGCCGCTACCGGTACTCGAACCTGGCGTACGGGTTGCTGGGGGTGGTCCTGGAGCGGGTCACCGGGGAGAGCTGGTCGACGCTGGTCGGCAAGCGGGTGCTGGACCCACTGGGGATGAAGCGGACCACGTACCACCCGGTCGAGCCGTTCGCCCGCGGTTACGTCGTGCACGCGCTCGGCGGGACGCTGCACGAGGAGCCGCGGCTGGACGCCGGGGCGATGGCGCCGGCCGGTCAACTCTGGTCGACGGTCACCGACATGGCCAAGTGGGCCGCGTTTCTGACCGATCCGGCGCCGGCGGTGCTGGCCCGGGAAACGGTCGACGAGATGTGCACGCCGGTGGTGATGGACGACCTGGAGTCGTGGACCGGCGGACATGGGCTGGGCCCCCAGCTGTTCCGGGTCGGCGAGCGGGTCTTCGTCGGACACGGCGGGTCCATGCCCGGCTACGTCGCCCACCTCTCGGTGCACCGCCGCAGCCGGCTCGGCGTGATCGTCTTCGCCAACACGTACGGACTGGTCGGCGCCGGCATCAAGCAGGTCGGCCTCGCAGCGCTGGACGCGGTCGTCGACGCCGAGCCGGCGACGCCCGCGCCCTGGCAGCCGCCGGCGCCGCCGGTCGGCGAGGCCGCCGCGCTGTGCGGCCGGTGGTGGTGGATGGGCCGGGAGTACGAGGTGACCGCGGACGGCTCCGGCCTGGAGATGACCGGGGCGGGCCACCGGTCGCGGTTCGCCCGCGAGGCGCCGGACCGGTGGCGCGGTGTGGACGGCGTGAACGAGGGCGAGGTGCTGGCCGTGCTACGCGACCCGGACGGCACGGTGGACAAACTAGACATCGCCACCTTCGTGTTCAGCCGCGACCCTCGCCACCTGGCGTAAAGCCCGCGACGAGGCCGGCCGCCACGGTGAGCACGCCCGTACACACCAGCAGGCTCGGCGCCGGGCCGCCCAGCGCCACCCCGGTCACCGCGGCCGCGATCGGCGCGATCCCGGTCAGCAGCCCGGCCCGGGCCGCCCCGAGCCGGGTCACGCAGGTGTACCAGAGGACGAACGCCACCGCCGTCACGGCGACCGCGAGGTAGGCGCCGGCCAGCAGGTCGCCGGGGCGCAGCCGCAGCACCGCGCCCGGCCCCTCGCGCAGCACGCCGCAGACCCCGAACAGGGCCGCGCCCATCCACGTCGCGTGCACCGAGACGCCCAGCGGACCGTGCCGGCCCAGCACCGGCACGGCCAGCAGCGTGAACGCGGCCTCGCAGGCGAAGGTCACCGCCGCGCAGGCCAGCCCGAACGCGTCGGCCCGGCCCAGGCCCTGCACGAGCGCGGCCCCGGCGGTCACCACGACCGCGGCCAGCACCAGCCGGGGCGCCGGGCCGTGTCCTTCGAGCAGCGGCCCGGCGACGGCAAGCAGGATCGGAACGCAGGCCACCGCGACGCCGAGGACGGCCGGTTCCGCGTGCCGGGCGCCGAGGACCAGGGCGAGGTTGAAGACGAAGATGCCGGTCAGCACGATCCCGGCCAGCCACAGCCAGTCCGATCCCCGCGGGCGCCGCAACTTGGCGCCTTTGCGCCGGGCGTACCCAAGCAGGAGCAGGCAGGCGACGGCGTAGCGCAGGGCCTGGACGGTCAGCACGGGAGCGCCGGCCAGCAGGCCGGAGACGGCGACGCTGCCGCCGACGAAGACCATGCCGGTCGCGCCGGCGAGCCCCGGCAGCAGGGATGGGGTACGCGCTGCGGCGCGCCGCAAGGTGGTCACGGACCCATGTTCGAACGGCGTATGGTCCGGTAGAAGGGCCAATCTCCGAGCGTAGGAGGGGACCAATTTCCGACTTCCTTCAGCTACGCTCCGACCAGGCCCCGCGGAAGGGGCTGACCGCCTGGCTGGCCGACGGGCTGCGCGCCGCGATCGGGTCGGGCCGGCTGTCCCCCGGCACCCGGCTGCCCGCCACCCGCCTGCTCGCCGGGGAGCTGGGCATCTCCCGGGGCGTGGTGGTCGACGCCTACCAACGGCTCATCGACGAGGGCCTGGCCGGCGCCCGCACCGGCGCCGGGACGGTGGTGCTCGCCCGCGGCGCGCCGGCCGAGGCCCCGCGCGACCGGCGGCGCCTGCTCGACGAGCTGCGGCTGCCGCAGCCGGCGGGCGAGGGCATCGACCTCGATCTGTCGCCCGGGGTGCCCGACCTCGCGGCCTTCCCGCGTACGGCGTGGCTGCGCGCCGAACGCGCGGTGCTCGACGAGATCAGCGGCGCCGACCTCGGCTACGGCGACCCGGGCGGCACGCCCCGGCTACGCGCCGAGCTCGCCGGGTGGCTGGCCCGCACCCGCGGCGTCCGCGCCGAGCCGGACGACGTGATCGTGGTGGGCGGCGTCGCGCAGGCGCTCGCGCTGCTCACGCAGCAGGTGCGGGCGCGGGGCACGACCGCGGTCGCGGTCGAGGACCCCGGCTCCCGCGGGGCCCACGACCAGATGGCCCACTGGGGCGTACGTCCGGTGGGCGTGCCCGTCGACGAGCACGGCATGCGGGTCGACGCCCTGATCGCGACCGGGCTGGACACCGCGGTGCTCACCCCGGCGCACCAGTTCCCCACCGGCGTGGTGCTCAGCCCCGGCCGGCGCCGCGCGCTGCTCGACTGGGCGGCCGGCGGCGGCCTGGTGGTCGAGGACGACTACGACGCCGAACACCGCTACGACCGGGCGCCGGTGGCTGCCCTGCAGGCCTCGGCGCCGGAGCGGGTGGCGTACGCCGGCAGCACCTCGAAGTCCCTCGCGCCCGGGATGCGGCTCGGCTGGCTGATCGCGCCGCGGCGCCTGCAGGCCGGCCTGCTCGCCGCCAAGCACGCCACCGACCTGGGCAACCCGGCGCTGCCGCAGCTGGTGCTGGCCCGGCTGCTCGCCTCGGGCGACTACGAGCGGCACCTGCGCGACGTGCGTACCCGCCAGCGCCGCCGCCGCGACGCGCTGCTCGCCGGCCTGCGCACCCACCTGCCTCAGGCCCGCGTCGCGGGCGTCGCGGCCGGCCTGCACCTGCTCGTGACGCTGCCCGGCGACACGAGCGACACGGTCCTGGCCGAACGCGCCGCGACCGCTGGCGTGCTGGTCCACCCGCTGTCCTGGCATCGGCAGGCGCCAGGCCCGCCGGGCCTGGTGCTGGGCTACGCGGCGCACTCCCCCGACCGGCTCGCCGAGGCGGCGGCCCGCCTCGGCGACGCTCTCAGGGCGCCGTGACTCGGCGGCTCTCGGAGGGCCGAGCGAGACGGCGGATCGGCAGGCCGCCCAGCCGCGACCGCTGCAGCCGGCCGTCTCAGGGTGCCGTGACGTAGTCGATCAGCCGCTCCATCGAGTTGATCAGCGGGGTCTCGACGTCCTTGTAGCTGGTCACCGACTTGAGGATGCGCCGCCACATGTCGGCCGGATCGCGCACCCCGACCGCCGCGCAGATCCCCTCCTTCCAGGGCCGTCCGGGCGGCACCACCGGCCACTTGGACAGCCCGACCCGCCGCGGCTTCACGGCCTGCCAGATGTCCACGTAGGGGTGCCCGGTGACCAGCACGTTCGGATCGGTCACGGCAGCGACGATCCGGCTCTCCTTCGACCCCGGCACTAGGTGGTCGACCAGCACGCCGAGCCGTCGACGCGGCCCCGGCCCGAACGCGGCGACCGCGGCGGCCAACTCGTCGATGCCGTCCAGCGGCTCCACCACGATGCCCTCGATCCGCAGGTCGTCGCCCCAGATCCGCTCGACCAGCGCGGCGTCGTGGATGCCCTCGACCCAGATCCGGCTGGCCTTCGCGACCTGCGCGGAGACGCCGGCGACCGCGACCGAGCCGGACGCGGTGATCCGGCGCTGCGGTGGCGTCGGGGCCGGCGCCGGCTTGCGCAGCGTGACCGTCTTGCCCTCGAGCAGGAAGGCCGCCGGGGCCAGCGGGAAATTGCGCCGCCGTCCGTGCCGATCCTCCAGCACCACCGCGCCGAGCTCGAAGCCGACCACCGCGCCGCAGAACCCGGAGTCAACATCCTCCACGACCAGATCCCGCTCGGCGTCCACCTCGGGGACCACCCGGCGCCTGCGCCAGTCACCTTTGAGTACGTCCTCCCCATACATGTCCGCACGGTAACCCGTGCGCTGAGACACGTCGTTTCTGACGCTCCGGCCGAGACAACCTTCCCAATCGGCACGTACCCTTGCTCGCATGTCCCCCGCAGCTGATGCGGCCACCCGGACCGCTCGCCGGTCCACGCGGTTCGTGGCCTGGGTACGCGCCTGGCGTGCCGGGCTCGTGCCCTTCGACGAGCTGGCCGACGAGATCGCCCGCGACGAGGAACACCTCGCCTGCGACGCCCCCGGCACGTGGACCGACGTGCCGCTGCCGCAGTGCCTGCCGATCTTCGCCAAGCTGCACCCCGACGAGGTCCGCCTGGTCCTGCCCGCGCCCGGCGACCCGCGTGGCCTGCCCGGCCCCGGCGAGCTGACCGGCGCCGCGATGCTCGCCGGCGAGGCCGTGATGACCCCGTCGTTCGGCGTGGTTCCGCAGGTGCAGCGGCACGTGTCGGGTTCCGGGGTCGAGTTCGAGACGGTGCGGTGGCGGTTCTTCCCGGTGCACGACTACCGCCCGGTCTTCCAGCTGGGCGCGGCCGAGGCAGAGAGCGAGCTGACCCTCGCGCTGGGCGAAGCGACCACGCGGCTCACCAAGCTCGACGTGGCCCAGTGGAAACCCGAGCTGGCCGGCGCGTTGCAGGCGCTGCGCCGCCCGGAGAGCACGGCCACGCTGCCGGCCGGCTTCGACCCGCGTGCCCGCCGGCTGTTCGCCCGGGCCAGCGTCCTCGACCAGGTGCTAGCCCTCGCCGATCTCAACGCGCCCGGTGGGGCGATCAACGGCCACGAGGCCCAGCAGCGCGACGCCGCCCTGCGCCCGCTCACCGACGCCTGCCGCCAGGCGCTGGTCGCCGCCTGCAACTCCCCGCTGCATGCCTGACCGTTACGCGCATTGCACCTTCTGCGGGGCGCGATTCACCCGTAACCAGGCCTGGCCGCGCCGCTGCGCCGCCTGCGGCGAAACCAGCTACCTCAACCCCAAGCCGGTGGCGGTCGCGGTCCAGCCGGTCGGCGCCGGCCTGCTGGTGGTGCGGCGGGCGATTCCCCCGGCGCTGTCGTGCCTGGCCCTGCCGGGCGGCTACATCGACGCGGACGAGACGTGGCAGGCCGCGGCGGTACGCGAACTCGCCGAGGAGACAGGCCTGACGGCAGACCCCGAGACCGTACGCCTGTACGACACGATCAGCGCCCCCGACGGCACGCTGCTCGTCTTCGGCCTGCTCCCGGCGCTCGCCGGCGAGTCCGCGCTACCCACGTCGACGCCCAACGACGAGTCCCTGGGCTGGGAGATCCTGCCCGGCCCGGCCGAGCTCGGCTTCGACATCCACACCGCGGTCGCCAACCGTTACTTCGCCGAGTCCGCAGCGGGTTCCTGACCGCCCAGACGCCGCAGCCCCGCCTGGACGCCGCAGCCCCGCCCAGACGCCGCAGCCCCGCCCAAACGCCGCAGCCCCGCCCAGACGCCGCAGCCCCGCCTGGACGCCGGGGCCTAAAATCGGCCGGTGGTTCGCGAGCGTCACCCGTCGACCCGCAGCGAAGAGGACCGCTGCGAGCTGATCGTCTGGGCGGTCGCCTGCTGCGAGCGCCTGCTGCCGCTGTTCGCCGCGGCGGCCCCCGCCGATCCACGCCCGCGCGAGGCTCTCGACGGGGCGCTCGCCTTTGCCCGCGGCGAACTGCGCATCGGCGCGGCCCGCAAGCTCTCCGCGGCCTGCCACGCCGCGGCCCGGACCGCCCCGGACCGCCCGTCGGTGGCGGTGGCCCGCATGTGCGGCCACGCCGCCGCGGTGGCCCACATGGGCTCCCATGCCCGGGGCATCCCGTACTACGCCCGCAAGGCGTTGCCTGCGGCACGGGCCGAGACGGAGGACGCCTGGCAGCGAGCACGCCTACCACCCCGCTTCACTGCTTTCGTCTACCCCGACTACCCGCCGCCGAAATAGAGCCTCTCCCCACCGACATTTCCGCATAAGCAATTCAATTTCGCTTATGCAAGGGGCGAATCGCCTTCGCCCGGGAATATGTCTTCCTTGGCCTTCACATCTCGGCCGTTGTGGTCACACCCAGGGAGACGTTGAACGCGAACATGAAGGTCCGCCGAGCCACGACACGCCGCCTGCCGCGACACTCCAAAGTCCGGCGCCGGGAGCGGCAGGCAAGGAGCACAGGCATCAGCCCAGAAGCGGCAGGCAAGGAGCACGGGCATCGGCCGGCCGCTGGATCTGGTCGGTCGCACCGCCAGGCCGGCAGCTAGTCGATCATGCCGGCGACCACCAGTTCGGCGAGCAGCAGGCGGATCGCGGGGGCGCAGCGGCCGGCCTCGGCCGACGTGAACCAGGCCAGTTCGGCGATCTCGTTGGCCGCCACCGGCTCCCCGCCGGGCACGCCGCCGGCGAAGCAGATCAGGCGCACCTCGGTGCCGGCCGGACGGTTGTGCGCGGGCGCGACGATCTCGGTGAACAGGCTCAGCTCCACCGCGTTCACGGCGACGCCGATCTCCTCGCCCACCTCGCGAGCGGCGGCCTCCGCGTACGTCTCGCCCGGCTCGGGCTTGCCGCCGGGCAGGTAGAACGCGTCCGACCTGGACGGCCGCACCGCAAGCACCCGCCGGTCCCGCACCCACACCCACGCCGCGGCGATCACCACACTGTCCACGGCGTCCATTCAAGCCGCCGCCCGTCGACCGCCGCACGCGGGGTTCTCCGCGCCGCGCATGGCCGTCCCGGACGAGCGGCATCCGCTGCGCGAGTCAGTCGAGCACGGTGACGAGCGTGCCCGCGGCGATCTCGCTCAGCAGCGTGCGCTGGCCGTCCGGCGGGACCCGGATGCAGCCGTTGGAAACGCTGTGGCCGAACGCGGACGTGCGGTACCAGCTGTGGATCGCGGTGTGGCCGTTGCGCAGGCCGGGCGCGAGCGCCTCGCGCTGCTCCGGCACCGAGCCGAGCACGAGCGCGTCCAGGCCGGCGTAGACCGGGCCGTCCGTCGTGGTGCGGCCCAGCACGAAGGTCCGGCCCAGCGGGGTCGGCGTCTGCGGGGTGCCGGTCGCGACGGTCCAGGTTCCCATGAGCGCGCCGGCACGCAGCCAAGTCAGCTCGTGCGCGCCCCGCCGCAGGACGAGCTGGTCGCGCAGCTGGCGGGTGGTCCAGCCGGCCTGCCCGGGCACCCAGCCGAGGCGCCGGTCGACTGAGGGCAGCAGGACCGCGACCCAGCCGGACTGGTGGTCCACGATCGGCGCCGTGACCTCGACACCGCTGATCCGCGACGGCAGGAAGGCACGCGGCTTGCCGCCCGGGGCGTCGTAGACGGCGAGGTTGCCGGTCGGGTGCAGGCCCTCGGTGAGCGGTGCGACGGAGGACGGCTGCGCGTCGGCCGGGAAGCCGCCGGGCACATGCAGGTAGTCGATCACCGGCAGGTCGTCGGGGGCGGGGAAGACGACCAGCTTGGTCGGCCGCGCGCTGGGCGTGGCCGGCACGCTGGCCACCGGCTGCGGGGCGACCCAGGTGGCAGGCCCCCTCGCCGGCCACATCAGGCGCCCGGCAAGGACCGCGGCGCCGACAGCCAGCGCCAGCAACCCGACGAACACGATCCGGCCTCGACGAAACACGCGCACCACCGTATTCGCCCGCCGCCGGCGGCGCATCCCCGCCACCCCCCCAATCGGCCGGACCTGACGTAGGTCAGATTTCGCCGATCAGGTCAGCGACCGAGTCGACGATGCGGGACGGGCGGTAGGGGTAGCGCTCGCTCTCGGCCCGGGTGCTGATGCCGGTCAGGACGAGGATGGTCTCCAGGCCGGCCTCGAGGCCACACAGGACGTCGGTGTCCATCCGGTCGCCGATCATCGCGGTGCTCTCGCTGTGTGCCTCGATGGAGTTCAGCGCCGAGCGCATCATCATCGGGTTGGGCTTACCGACGAAGTAGGGTTCCACGCCGGTGGCCTTGGAGATCATGGCGGCCACGGAGCCCGCGGCGGGCAGGGCGCCCTCGTTGGACGGTCCGGTGGCGTCGGGGTTGGTGCAGATGAAGCGTGCGCCGCTGTCGATCAGGCGGATGGCCTTGGTGATCGCCTCGAAGCTGTAGGTGCGGGTCTCGCCGAGCACAACGTAGTCGGGGTCGAATTCGGTCAGGACGTAACCCGCCGCATGCATCGCGGTGGTCAGGCCGGCTTCGCCGATCACGTACGCGGTGCCGCCCGGCCGCTGGTGCGCGAGGAACTGGGCGGTCGCCAGAGCCGCGGTCCAGATCGCATGCTCGGGCACGTCGAAGCCCATCCGGTTGAGCCGGGCCTGCAGGTCGCGCGGCGTGTAGATCGAGTTGTTGGTGAGGATCAGAAACGGCTTGCCGGACGTCTTCATCCGATTGACGAACTCGGGCGCACCGGGGACCGGCACGCCCTCGTGGACTAGGACCCCGTCCATGTCGGTGAGCCAGCTCTCGATGGCCTTGCGCTCGGGCATCTCGCTCCTCAAGACGTTGCGGACGGTCGCCGCGGCGAGGGACAGCATCCGTGCGGACAGTCGTCCCAGATCGGCAGCGTACCGAGCCGTCGGCGGGGCTGACCGGCCGTGCGCTCCTCGACCAGTTCGCGGATCATAGTGACGAACCGCGGGTCGGCGCCGGGCGTGGCCGCGCGGGCATAGCCGAGGCCCAGCGACCTGGCCGTGTCGGCGGCCTCGTGGTCGAGGTCCCAGAGCACCTCGAGGTGGTCGGAGACGAACCCGATCGGGCTGACCACCACGTCCGTCACGCCCTTCTCGGCGAGCGCCGCCAGGTGGTCGTTGACGTCCGGCTCGAGCCACGGGACCTGCGGCGGGCCGGAACGGCTCTGCCAGACCAGGTCCCAGGGCAGGTCGGCGGCGGCCGCGGCGTGCACGAGGCCGGCGGTCTCGGCGAGTTGGGCGGTGTACCGGCCGCCGTCGGGGCCGGCCGTCTCCGCCATCGAGACCGGAACGGAGTGTGCGGTGAAGACGATCCGGGTGCTGCTGCGGCGGCCTGCCTCGAGCGTGCCGAGGGCGGCCCGCACGGCGTCGACGTGCGGACCGACGAAGCCGGGATGGTCGTGGAACTGGCGGAGCTTGCTGATCAGCGGCGCGCCCGGGCCGACCTTGGCGCGGGCTGCGTCGATGTCCTCCCAGTACTGCCGGCAGGACGAGTAGCCGCCGTACGCGCTGGTGGCGAAGCCGAGCGCGTGCTCGACGCCGTCGTCGCGCATCCGGGCCACCGTGTCGGCCAGCATCGGGCGCCAGTTACGGTTTCCCCAGTACGCCGGCAGTTCGACGCCACCCGCCGCGAACTCGGCCGAGACGGCGGCGAGCAGGTCACGACACTGTTGGTTGATCGGCGAGACGCCGCCGAAGTGCAGGTAGTGCTCGGCGACGGTGGCCAGCCGGGCGTCCGGCACGCCCCGCCCACGCACCACATTGCGCAGGAACGGCATCACGTCGTCGGGCCCCTCAGGGCCGCCGAAGGACAGCAGGACGAAGGCGTCGTACGTCACCCCGCCATCCTCCCCAGTTCATACCGTGCCTTCTTCGGCATGCGCTTCTGGCCCTCGCCTGCCAGGCCGTCGCCCGGTACGGCTGGGTGCCGCTCGGTGCAGGCGCTCATGCTGTGCCTGCCTTTGGCATGCGCTTCTGGCCCTCGCCTGCGAGGCCGTTGCGCGGTTCGGCTGGGTGCCGCTCGGTGCAGGCGCTCATGCTGTGCCTGCCTTTGGCATGCGCTTCTGGCCCTCGCCTGCGAGGCCGTTGCGCGGTTCGGCTGGGTGCCGCTCGGTGCAGGCGCTCATGCTGTGCCTGCCTTTGGCATGCGCTTCTGGCCCTCGCCTGCCAGGCCGTCGCCCGGTACGGCTGGCTGCCGCTCGGTGCAGGCGCTCATGCCCCGAGCGCGTGGTAGCCCCCGTCGACGTGAACGACCTCACCCGTGGTGGCCGGGAACCAGTCGGACAGCAGCGCGCAGACGGCACGGGCGGCCGGCTCCTGGTCGCTCAGGTTCCAGCCGAGCGGCGCCCGCTCGGCCCAGACGTCCTCGAACTGCTCGAAGCCGGGGATCGACCTCGCGGCCATAGTGCGCAGCGGGCCGGCCGAGACCAGGTTGCTGCGGATGCCCTGCTTGCCCAGGTGCAGGGCGAGATAGCGGGAGGCGGACTCGAGGCCGGCCTTGGCGACGCCCATCCAGTCGTAGACCGGCCACGCCTTGGTGGCGTCGAAGGTCAGCCCGACGATCGAGCCGCCGGCCTGCATCATCGGCAGGCAGGCGACGGCCAGGGCCTGATACGAGTACGTGGAGACGTGGATCGCCTTCGCCACGTCCTCCCACGGCGCGTTGAGGAAGTTGCCGCCGAGGCAACTCTGCGGCGCGTTGCCGATCGAGTGCACGACGCCGTCGAGCCCGTCGACGTGCTCGCGTACGCGATCCGGCAGCCCGGCCAGGTGCTCCTCGCTGGTGACGTCGAGCTCGATCACCGGCGGCGGCGACGGCAGCCGCTTCGCGATCCGCTCGACCAGGGAGAGCCGGCCGAAGCCGGTCAGCACCACGGTCGCGCCGGCCTCCTGCGCGATCTTCGCCACCGAGAAGGCGATCGAGGCGTCGGTGATCACCCCGGTGACGAGCAGCCGCTTGCCGGCCAGCAGTCCAGACACAGAAACGCTCCTAACTCAGCGGATGAAGCTTCAGTGGCCCATGCCGAGGCCGCCGTCGACCGGGATCACTGCGCCGTTGATGTAGGCCGCACCGTCGCCCGCCAGGAACGTCACCGCGGCCGCCACCTCGTCGGCGCCGGCGAGCCGGCCGGCCGGAACCGCCTTGATGATCTCGGCCTTGCGCGCCTCGGGCAACGCGGCGGTCATCTCGGTCTCGATAAACCCGGGCGCCACCACGTTCGCCGTGATGTTGCGGCTGCCCAGCTCACGGGTAATGCTGCGGGCCATGCCGACCAGTCCGGCCTTGCTCGCGGCGTAGTTCACCTGTCCGGGTCCGCCGTAGAGGCCGACCACCGACGAGATGAAAATCATGCGGCCCCACTTGGCACGCAGCATCTTGGAGCTGGCCCGCTTCGCGCAGCGGAACGCGCCGGTCAGGTTCGTGTCGATCACCCGGTCGAACTGCTCGTCGGACATGCGCAGCAGCAGCGTGTCGTCGGTGACGCCGGCGTTGGCGACGAGCACCTCGACCGGGCCGAGCTCCTTCTCCACCTCGGTGAACGCGGCGTCGACCGCGGCCGAGTCGGTGATATCGCACTGCACGCCGAATATCCCCTCGGGCGCCCCGGAGCCGCGGTGCGTGACGGCGACCCGGTCGCCCTGCTTCGCGAACGCCTGCGCGATGGCGAGGCCGATGCCCCGGTTGCCTCCGGTCACCAGAACGGTGCGAGCCACGACAACGCTCCTCATACCTCGGTAGGGGTGTCAACGACACCTAGATATCACGACGCGGCCGCACCAGCGCCGTAACCTGCTGGAGATGGAGACTAGCGGCCCAGTTGGGTGGTCCTCGCCGCAGGGAGCCGGGCCGCGTTTCTTAATTCGGCCTTAAGAGGTACGCTCCTGCACGGTTCAGATGCCCGGAACGACGACCTACGGAGGTGATCGCTGTGCGAGATAGCGATCCTCCCAGTCGTGGCCGGGCCGCTCGTCAGCGTGTCTGACCGCTGACATTCCCCGCCCCGCATCCCCAGTCCGTCGCGTCCCGTACGCGCCGGGCCGGGCGAGTCGCGTGCGCAGCGACGCAAGATGCGTGGCGCCCGGCCGCGACGTGACATGTGTGCGCGTGATCGCCCAGTCACTCCAGCGGAAGAAGTCGAACCATGAAAAACTTCGTCGCGCCTTTTGGCTTCACCATCGTCTTCGCCTGGGTGGTAATCCTCTTCGTGCTGGTCCACGGCACCCCGTAACCCACCCCGGCCACCCCGACCACCCCGACCACCCCGACCACCCCGACCACCCCGACCACCCCGACCACCCCGGCCTCGCCGACCTCGCCGACCTCGCCGACCTCGCCGACCTCGCCGACCGCAGCTTCCCCACATCGATACCCGCACCCGCTGCGCCGCGCCCATGCGACGAGTTCGCGGAGTTCACCGACCCGGCGCCACCACGCACAGCGTCCGTCGCGCCGGGCTTCCAGCGTGTCGCGCTTCCCGGCGTGTCGCCGCCCAGAAACCCAGTTACTTGTCCGTCCACAACCGCCCGGGCGTAGCCACATCCATCCAGACGTGACGGCAACGACACCACTCACGCAAAGACGCCGAACCCGTCCAACCAGACGCGACGGCAACCATGCACGCGAAGACGCCCCCCAACCAGACGCGCCCACAACCACTCACGCAAAGATGCCGAACCCGCCCAACCAGACGCGACGGCAACCATGCACGCAAAGACGCCCCCGACCAGACGCGACCACAACCACTCACGCAAAGACCCCCCCACCAGACGCGA
>Ga0307508_10002176_pt1 | contig 20981 bp, 28 predicted proteins | sample 9_EM_MG_FD_203089 | JGI IMG/M metagenome (GOLD analysis project Ga0307508, IMG submission 203089) | Populus trichocarpa ectomycorrhiza microbial communities from riparian zone in the Pacific Northwest, United States - 9_EM | ecosystem: Host-associated > Plants > Roots > Unclassified | place...
CCATCGTAAGCCTCGTCTGTATCCTATTTGCCTTGCCACACTGCGTCTGTAAGACATGGCTGCGTCCGGATGGCAAATGCCCTGACACTCCGCGTCCAGAAGGCAGATGCCGTGGCACGCGTCGTCCGGACGACATTTGCCTTGACACTCTGCCTCCGGAAGAAATTTGCCTTGACAGTCTCCATCTGTAAGGAACGCGCTGCGTCCGGATGGCTAACGCCCTGACACTGCTCGTCCAGAAGCTAGATGCTGTGGCAAGCGTCGTCCGGACGACATTTGCCTTGACACTCTCCGTCTGTATGGAACGCGCTGCGTCCGGATGGCTAATGCCCTGACACTCCGCGTCCAAAAGGCAGATGCTGTGGCATGCGTCGTCCGGACGACATTTGCCTTGACACTCTGCGTCCAGAAGCGAAATGCCCTGACACTCCTCGTCCGGAAGGTAGATGCCGTGGCAAGCGCCGTCCGGATGACAATTGCCTTGACACTCTGCATCCGGAAGAAATTTACCTTGACAATCTCCGTCTGTAAGAAACGCGCTGCGTCCGGATGGCTAACGCCCTGACACTCCTCGTCCAGAAGCTAGATGCCGTGGCAAGCGTTGTCCGGATGACATTTGCCATGACACTCTGAGTCTGTAAGACACGCGCTGCGTCCGGATGGCAAATGCCCTGACACTCCTCGTCCGGAAGGTAGATGCCGTGGCAAGCGCCGTCCGGACGACAATTGCCTTGACACTCTGCGGCCGGAAGAAATTTGCCTTGACAATCTGCATCTGTAAGGAACGCGCTGCGTCCGGATGGCAAATGGCCTGACACTCCGCGTCCAGAAGGCAGATGCCGTGGCATGCGTCGTCCGGACGACATTTGCCTTGACACTCTGCGTCCAGAAGCGAAATGCCCTGACACTCCTGGTCCGGAAGGCAGATGCCGTGGCATGCGTCGTCCGGATGACATTTGCCTTGACACTCTGGGTCCAGAAGCGAAATGCCCTGACACTCCTCGTCCGGAAGGTAGATGCCGTGGCAAGCGCCGTCCGGACGACAATTGCCTTGACACTCTGCGTCCGGATGAAATTTGCCTTGACAGTCTCGGTCTGTAAGAAACGCGCTGCGTCCGGATGGCAAATGCCCTGACACTCCTCGTCCAGAAGCTAGATGCCGTGGCACGCGTCGTCCGGTCTACATTTGCCTTGACACTCTCCGTCTGTATGGAACGCGCTGCGTCCGGATGGCAAATGCCCTGACACTTCGCGTCCAGAAGGCAGATGCCGTGGCACATGTCGTCCGGACGACATTTGCCTTGACCCTCTGCGTCCGGAAGAAATTTGCCTTGACAATCTCCGTCTGTAAGGAAAGCGCTGCGTCCGGATGGCAAATGGCCTGACACTCCGCGTCCAGAAGGCAGATGCCGTGGCATGCGTCGTCCGGACGACATTTGCCTTGACACTCTGCGTCCAGAAGCGAAATGCCCTGACACTCCTGGTCCGGAAGGCAGATGCCGTGGCATGCGTCGTCCGGATGACATTTGCCTTGACACTCTGGGTCCAGAAGCGAAATGCCCTGACACTCCTCGTCCGGAAGGTAGATGCCGTGGCAAGCGCCGTCTGGACGACAATTGCCTTGACACTCTGCGTCCGGAAGAAATTTGCCTTGACAGTCTCGGTCTGTAAGAAACGCGCTGCGTCCGGATGGCAAATGCCCTGACACTCCTCGACCAGAAGCTAGATGCCGTGGCACGCGTCGTCCGGACTACATTTGCCTTGACACTCTCCGTCTGTATGGAACGCGCTGCGTCCGGATGGCAAATGCCCTGACACTTCGCGTCCAGAAGGCAGATGCTGTGGCACGCGTCGTCCGGACGACATTTGCCTTGACCCTGTGCGTCCGGAAGAACTTTGCCTTGACAATCTCCGTCTGTAAGGAACGCGCTGCGTCCGGATGGCAAATGCCCTGACACTCCGCGTCCAGAAGGCAGATGCCGTAGCACGCGTCGTCCCGACGACATTTGCCTTGACACTCTGCGTCGGGAAGAAATTTGCCTTGACAGTCTCCGTCTGTAAGAAACGCGCTGCGTCCGGATGGCAGATGCCCTGACACTTCGCGTCCAGAAGGCAGATGCCGTAGCACGCCTCGTCCGGACGACATTTGCCTTGACCCTCCACGTCCGGAAGAAATTTGCCTTGACAATCTCCGTCTGTAACGAACGCACTGCGTCCGGATGGCAAATGCCCTGACACTCTGCGTCCAGAAGGCAGATGCCGTAGCAGGCGTCGTCCCGACGACATTTGCCTTGACACTCTGCGTCCGGAAGAAATTTGTCTTGACAGTCTCCATCTGTAAGAAACGCGCTGCGTCCGGATGGCAGATGCCCTGACACTTCGCGTCCGGATGTCAGATGCCCTGACACTTCGTGTCTGGAAGGCAGATGGCATGGCGTGTGTCGTTCGGAGCGACCTGTGCGCTGACATGCGTAGTCTGGGCGCAGAATACCTTGCCAGTTTGCGTCCTGAGTGTCCTAAGCGTCTGCTGCGCCCGGACGCTGCCCCTGCGTCCGGACGCAGAATTTTTTTCCTGATGGAACGGGATAGTCGGCTACTCTACAGGGATTGTGTTTATGTGCTGGACCACCCACCACTTAGGCTGCAAATGCTACAAGACCATCATGACACGCCAGCTATGCGTCACCCAGGACGCGCCAAAACCCTGGAACTGCTCACGAGGAAGTATTTCTGGCCATCAATGAGGAAGGATGTTGACCAATTCGTACGAAACTGCCATGTCTGCCGCCGAACAAATTCCACACGACATGCGCCATACAGAGCTCTGAGACCGTTGTTGGTACCGGGTCGGCCATGGCAACACGTATCCATCAACTTCTTAACTGGCCTACCACGGTCCAATGGTTACGACGCTATCTGTGTGGTGGTAGATTGCCTGACCAAGTAGAGGCACCTCATTCACTGCACGACGACGATTACAGCCGAGGAACTGGGCGTTCTCTTCTGCGACAGGGTCTTCCGCTACCACGGCATACCGGAGACTATTGTGTCGGACAGAGGACCGCAATTGGCGTTCTGCTTTTGGAAGCAGCTCTGTTCATGTCTGAAAATTGACGCACGACTCTCAACTACATTCCACCCACAAACAGACCGACAGACCGAGCGAGTGAATGCAGTGGTGGAGCAACACAAGCGGGCATACATTGCGTACCTTCAAGACGATTGGGCGGATTATCTCTTTTTGGCAGAATTCGCAGGCAACAACCAAGTATCAGACACGAAGGCCTTGTCGCCATTCTTTGCCAATTGCGGTTGCTACCTCCATTACAACTTCGAGCTGGACATTCGAGTGGATGCTCCGGAAGAGAGGGAGGTACAAACCTTAGCAGAACGATTGGAACTGATTCACAAAGTAGCCCGAACCGAGATGCGATACGTCCAGCTATGACAGGCCGAGGGGGCAGACATCCACAGGATTCACGCATCAGCCTTCTGGCCCGGTGACCTTGTGCGGGTGGACGGCCGCAACTGAAGAACTCCACGCCCAAGTTGAAAGCTGGAAAACAAGCACCATGGACCCTACCATGTTGTCCACACCATCGGAATGAATGCCTACGAGTTGGACATACCAGCAACCGTACAAAAACATCGAACTTTCCTTGTATCACTCCTACCTGCTGCCGCTAACAACCTGCTCCCTGGCGAGGTGGTTTCACCACCCCTACCGGTAGTAGTTGAGGGCAAAGAAGAGTGGGAGGTAGAAGAAATTCTGGACAGTAGGAGGGCAAGAGGGCGGTTGCAGTATTTGGTTAAGTGGAGGGGGTTTGCGGACCCAACATGGGAACCCGAGGAAAATCTTGTCGAGGTGGAAGCAGTGGAAATTTACCACGAACGCTACCCAGAGCGGCCGGCACCTGATCGGGCTGCCCTTATGGGAACTCGGGCCTAAGGGGGGGCTACTGTCATGGCACGTGCCAGCTACGCCTCGACCCTTGGCGCCGTCAGAAATGCGGAAGGAAGGAATGTGGAGTGACGCCGAGCGGGACAATGGAATGTGGAGTGATGCTGAGCGGGCGATGGATATCCTTAAAAGGAGCCATCGCCCACTTCTTTCTTTCTTTCCTTCTTCTTTCCTTTCCTTCCTCATGCAACAACTTGTTCCCTAAGTTTCCTAATAGAAGAACCACTCTCTTTTCCACACCTCTTCCCCGCCACGCACTGTCCGCTCGCTGCGCGCCGCCCCTGTCCTGTCCCCGCTCCGCTCGCCATGCGCGGTCCACTCGCTGCGCGCCGCCCTTGTCGTGTCCCCACTCTGCTCGCCGTATACCATTCGCTCGCTACGTGCTGCCCCTGTCCTGTCTCCGCTGCACACCATCTGCTTGCCACCACCCTTGCACTCTCCCGCCACGTACTGTCCGCTCGCTGCCGTCCTTTTCCTATCTGCTACCGGGTGCCTGCCTGACCCTATGCCATTACCGTATGCCTTACAGTCGCAAAATGTAACGGAGAATGGTATCGGGACGCCGCCATCCATGGGAGCATGCCTCCAGACACAGCTGTCACAGCACTGAAAATCGCAGTGAAGCCTGACATCACATCCACATTCTTGGGTGCAAGCGGCTTGCGGTTATAGGGGTAGCAAATCAATCCAGTTGTATTCATTATATCTCACATAGAGATATATACACTACCTCAAAAAGCACCCAGCACAAGTACATAGTGTCGCATCTATTATCATATCCAACACTGCATTCATTATTGTATTTATCAACCACAAGTATCACCACCTGCATATGCTGTTCTTAACGTGCTTACCACAGCACTACGAGTGTCTACAGTTGGAAGCTGGCGAGTAAGGTGCGACGAGTGTGTCGGTATACATTGTGACCTTGTTATTGCAGCTCTCAGAGTGTCAGAAACAGTGAACAGTTGTGCAATATAACCAGACAAGTACAATGGTGAGTAAGACGTTACGGACACGATGTAGATGAGAACGATGGTGGGCAGGGTCTGGCAACGAATCCGACAGAGAGTAAGATGTAACAAGTATATTAGTATGCTTTGTGAGGTTGTTAGCGCAACTCTCAGTTTGTCCAAAACTGCAGGAAGCTGTACCATATGATGTGACGTGTATAATGACAAGTAAGATATAACAGGTACTACGTTGATGAGAATGGCAGGCAGGACCCTGGCGGTGACGACGACAGCAAGTAAGATGGGACAAGTATGTTTGCGTCCTTTGTGACATTGTCAGTGCAGCCCTCAGTTCGTCAGAAACCGTGGGATGTTGTACCATACGACAAGACAAGCATGATAACAAGATAAGGCGAGTACGATGTCGATGAGGATGATGGTGTTCAGGGCCTAGTGGCAAGTACGACCGAGAGTAAGATACGACAAGTACGTTAACAAGCTTCCTGAGATTATTAGCACAGCTCATAGTTTGTCAAAAACGGTGGGAAGTTGTACCATACGAGACGACGAGTATTAAGACAAGTAAGATACGATGGGTAGTAGGTTGATGAGGATGGCAATCTGGATGCTGGTATCGAGTACGATCGCGAGTAGCGTGCGATGAGTATGTAGCTGAGTTTCATGATGGTAGCACAGCTCTCAGTGTCAGAAACAGTCAGAGAATGTGCAATGCGACCCGACGAGTACAATGGCGAGTAAGAAGCGACAAGTATGAGGTGAGTAAGAAGCAATATATACTATGACGAATAAGACACAACAAGCACGGTGCCAATGATAAGGATGTCAGTCACGATGCGGGCATTGATTATGAGAGGGAGTACGATGTGATGAGTATGTTGGCAACTATTGTGACGTGGTTACAGCAGCTCTCAATATAGCAGAAACAGTGGGAAGTTGTGCAATAACATGATGAGTACAACGTCAATAAGAATGTTGACGATATTTGTGGCGTTAGCGCAGCTGTCAGCATGTAAGAAACAGCAGGACGTACAATGAGACAAATATGATGACAAGATATGATGAGCACGATGTCAATGAGGAGAATTGTGGTTATACCCTGGCGGCAAGTATGATCGTGAGTAAGATGCAATGGGTATGATGTCGATGAGTAGGATGGTGGGCAGGATCCCGGTGGCAAGTACAACAGCGAGTACGACAGAGAGTAAGATACGACGAGTATGTGGGCAAGCTTCGTGACATTATTAGCGTAGCACTCAGAGAGTCAGAAACAGCAGGACATACAACGAGATGAGTATGATGACAAGATACAGCGAGCAGGATATCGATGAGGAGAATGGTACCATGGCAGCAAGTATGATGGCGAGTAAGACACGAAGTGTATGATGTCAATGAGGAGGATGGCAGGCAGAACTATGGCAGTGCCTATGATAGTGAGTAAGATGCGATGAGGAGTATGTTGGCGAACTTCATGAAGTTGTTAGCGCAGCTCTCAGTTTGCCAGAAACTGCAGAAAGTTGTACCACATGACAAGGCGAGTATGATGACAAGTACAATACGGAAAGTACGATATCAATGAGGAGGATAGCAGTCACGACCCTGGCGGCGACTATGACAGCAAGTAAGATGTGATGAGTACCTTTACGAGATTTGTGACCTTGTTAGTGCAGCTCTCGGAGTGTCAGAAACTGAAGGACAAATGACGAGACGAGTTTGGTGACCAGATATGGTCATCAGGGTGTCAATAAGGAGAATGGTTGTCGTATGGAGACGACGAGTATGATCGCGAGCAAAAGGCGACAGGTACGATGTCAAAGAGTAGGATGATGGGCAGGACCCTGATGGCAACTACGACTGCGAGTAAGATGACATGAGTATGTGGGCGAGCTTTGTGACATTGTTAGTGCAGTGCTCAGAGTATCCGAAACAGCAGGACATACAATGAGACGAGTATGATGACAAGATACAGCGAGCAGGGTGTTGATGAGGAGAATGGTGTTCGTACCCTAGTGGCAAGTACAATCATGAGTAAGACGCGATGGGTATGATGTCGATGAGTAGGATGGCGGGCAGGATCCTTGCAGTGACTACAACAGTGAGTAAGATGCCAGCAGTATGTGGGCAAGCTTTGTGACATTATTAGTGCAGCTCTCAGAGTGTCAGAAACAGCAGGACATACAACAAGACGCGTATGATGACAAGATACAGAGAGCAGGGTGTTGATGAGGAGAATGGTACCCTGGTGGCGAGTACGATGGCAAATAAGACAAGACGTATATGATGTCAATTAGGAGGATGGCAGACAGGACCCTGGTGGCAACTACAATAGCGAGTAAGATGCAGTGAGGAGTATGTTCGTGATCTTCGTGACGTTGTTAGGGTAGCTCTCAGACTGCCAGAAACAGGAGGACATATGACAAGATGAGTATAATGACAAGATACAGCACATAGGGTATCAATGAGGAGAATAGCGGTCAGTACTCTGGTGGTGACTACGATGTTACAGTACCACCTCAAAAGTCTTCGTGATTGGCCAGATCGTGTCTCAGTTTAGCTGCATTGACAGGGGGGCCCCCCCCCCACTCTCTCCTCCTCCCAAACACTATAAAACAAGTACTGAAATGCAGAACATTAAAGAGAGACAGAAAAGGGAGTAGAAGAAATACAGAGGAATGATTCCGCACAGTAACTAGTAGCGTGTGTACCATCCCTTCGTATCAATGACTGCCTGCACCCACAAAGACATCGACCCCCAGAGCGTCTCAAACTGCTTGGGTGGGATTTTCTCCCAGCAGAGTGGAAGAACTTCTGCAAGCTTTGCCTTCACTTTATCGGGGCCTGCTGGGTAGTTGATAAGGTCAGGATAATCCACTCAGAGCTGTTGCTTGAGCTAGGTCCAGATATGCACGATCGGATTCAGGTCAGGGGAGTAGGCAGGATGGGACTCGAGTGGAACAGTGTAAGGTTCAAAGAACGACCGCATGAGTTTGGCAGTGTGTATCTTGGCGTTATCCTGTTGGAAAAGCGGATTTCCTAGGGCTGCCCGTACGTCCTCAAGAACTGGAAGCAGCCAGTGATGTAGTAGGTATCGGTACACGCGTGCATTGACGGAGCCAGTCTTCAACGGTACTAGCAGGCCACGCTGCTTGCACGAGAAGAAACCCCACACCATCAATTTCACCTGACAATGCTTCACAGGATTGATACAGTCGATGTGCCACCTCTCCTCTCCCGGCATGCTGCAGACCCATCTCTGCTGTCCTGCAGGCTACTGCTCCACACTACACTCGTCGCTGTAGATCACCCACTGGACGTCCTCCGCAGTCCAATCCTTGCGTGCGATAGCCCATTGCAGCCGGGCCTTTGCGTGTTCCACCTTTAGCCTTGGTCGCTTTTTTGCTAGCCACTTCTTTATATTGTGCTGTCGGAGGAGGCGATCGAAGCTGGGCAGTGAAATATGGGGCCGTAGATCCGACGAATTTGCTCATGTGTATACTCTCGGTGTTTCCATACAGTACGTAGAATTGTTGGCTTGTCTTGTTTGCTAAGGATCTCAGGCCGACCGGATCATAAGAGGTTATCCATTGTATCGTGTTTATAATACCGCTGAAGGAAACTCTTCACAGTCGACCAGGGACGGCCAACAAGGAAGGATACTGTGGGGATGGTACCGTAGATGACGAAGAATGCAATAATCATACCCTTCTCGATGTTGCTCAACTCTCTTCGTTTCCCGTTGGAATTCTTTCGATATTTCGGAACCTTCACCATCTGAGGCTTCAACTTTCCGTGGGATTTCTTCGGAGTGTGAATCATGATGTTCGCTGTGGTGGTGGAGAGAAATCACAGCGGAAGACAAGGAGAAGGAGGGGTAGTATCCCTGCTCAATGTGGCTAAACTGAGACATGATCTGGCCAATCACGAAGACTTTTGATGAGGTACCCTAAGTAGGACGCGACGTGAATGATATCGATGAGCAGGCAGGCGTGCATGACACTGGCAGTGAGCATGACTGTGTGTAAGATGCGACGAGTATGTTGACGAGTTTTGTGACATTCTAATCGTAGCTCTCAGTTTGTCAGAAACTGCGGAAAGTTGTGACATAGTAGAACGAGATGTGTATGATAACCAGCAACCTATGGCAAGTACGATGTCAAAGAGAAGGATGGTTAGGGCCCTGGTTGCAAGTATGATGGTGAGTAAGACGCGATGGGTATGATGTTGATGAGGAGGATGGCAGTCAGAATCCTGTTGGCAACTACGACAGTGAGTAAAATCTGAATAGTTTTTTAGCAAGCTTTCTGACACTGTTAGTGCAGATCTCAGAGTGTCAGAAACAGCAGCACATATGACAAGACAAGTATGATGACAAGTATGATACGACATGTATGATGTTCATGAGGGAAATGGTAGGCAGAACTCTGGGTGGCCCAGGTGAGTTGACTGGCGAGTAAGACATGATGGGTACGATGTCGATGAGGTGAATGCCGGTCAGGACGGAGGCATTGAGTACGATAGTGAGTAAGATGTGACAAGTACAATGGTGAGTGCCATGCAAGGAGTACGGTGGTGTGTAAGACCTGATGAGTATGCTGGCGACTTTTCTGATGTCATTAGCACAGTTCACAGTGTATCAGAAACAGATATTAGGTATGCAATACAATGTGACAAGTATGATGTTGGTGGGTATGTTGGCAGTACGGAGATTGATGACACATAGGTTATCTTACAGCCGTAGAATTGGGCCCGCATTCATGTTAAGCGAGCTGAGGTGCATGCAGCTGCTAGGAATTCGTGCACGAGGGATCACTCACAATGCGAAAACTGCTAGAACCACTCCCACAATCGTAAATACTATACTATCCAAGCTAGATGGTAGATTGCGGTTCTTTCATACTACTGAGATGGTGCGGAGGACAGGCCTAAAGAATTAGGAGGCAGATGAGGTGAGACAAATGGGCCTACCGGCAGGGTCTAACAGGAAGGGGCGGAGATCCAGTGCAGAGTCAAGAGTAAGAGGGATTTTATTGTTTCGTTTCTTTCCTTGGGCAGAGGGAGTTGGCATGTACCGCTTGCAGACTGCTCGCGGTCCAGGCGGACAGCAAACAGGGTTGGACTGTACATCATCTCACCATGATTCAATAGGGTCACATGTGAGTCGTAGATACTATGGAACCCATTGTTTTTAGCCCTGCAATTGGTCTCCCTGGTATTGGTCCTTCCTGTCTGTAAATTTTAGTATGCTGACTAACTACTGCTTTGCACTATCGCCATGCTTAGGTCTTGATTCTAGGACTCGGCTCTGAAAATCCCGGTTTTTACAGAGAACATCTAGTTGTCCATTCAAACGATACTACAAGCCATCTGGCAAGGGAGCTATCCAGCAACCCGTTGATGAGTAGAAGAAAGGAGTGACCTGATGAGCTGTCCGGTGTGCAAGCCATTGGCGAGCCAAATAAAGGAGCGATCTGGCGAGCAGCATGCTGAGCAAGGTATTGATGAGCAGAATAAGCGAGCGAAGTAGCAACTGGCCCAACGTGCAAACTGCTGACAAGTGGAAGAAACCAAAGATCTGGCAACCGGCGTGGCAAGAAAGGTATCAGGGCCAGCCACGGCATCAGGCGTTGGTGATGCAGCTGCTATGGTGGCGTCATCAAGAATGGCTGCCATGGCAATGTACGTTCAAACGCACCTGGCCAAAGCACCCCATATTGGTGATGCGGCCATGCAGGCATCCGTTTACCCACATTTAAGCACGCATACACAGCTCCCGTCATGTCTTAGTTGATTTGATACATGCTATGCATCACTCTCATCTCCAGACCAATCCTGCCCTGTATCTCAAGACTCTTCAACCTGCCCAGTATCTGCAGACTCCTCATTCCCCTGCACATCTTCATCCTACATGTTGAAGATTGCCCGATCACTGTTCTCCTTTGAGAGTCTTCACAAGTACACAGAGAGAGAGAAAGAAGAGAGAGAGAAACAGAACGAGATGATTTGATCGTTGAAGTTTGATGGAACGGCTCAGATAGGTGTGTTTAGTCGTTTTCTATTGCTATGTCAAAGCATGTAAGAGTGTAGAAGGAAGAATGCGAAAGATGCTACTATGGAAGAGTGCCAAGCCTTCATTACCAGGATCCCCTTGCCATTGCCGTTGATATGGCATTCCCTAGAGCGTTGTTGCCACCGCCGTTGCTGCGGTGTTGCTTCCATTGGCGTGCCACGCAGGAGCGGCGAGAAGCAATTCCAACACACCCCCTGTTCTCGTGCTCCATACCAAACAGAAATCCACCAAATCAAGAACAATCCCAAATCAAAAAAACAATCCCATTAAATCCTTGTCAACCTCATTAAAACCTCTGCAGTGAAAAACCTCATGGGAAAAACACTTGCTAGTATGAAAAAGAGTGCCGACTCATGCTTGCCGACAGGATGCAAGAACATGCTCAACAAAAGAAACCTTCTTTCCTCTTCCAATTCCTTATCACCTGCACCCCCTTTTCTTCGCCAAAGAACTGCACCCCCTTTTCCTTTTCGAGATTGGTGTCATTCATCGTATTCGGGTTCTCTGTTGTTGGGGCCGAATGGAGTGAGACCGGTGAGTTGCAATAGTCATTCGTGTCAGGGAACCGTGAGAGGTTTCGTCAGCAGATTGGCAGGATTAGACTCTGAGGTAACGTATTGAAAATTAACTGTGCCTTTCATCTGTTCGTCATGAACATGATGATATTTTATGTCAAGGTGTTTTGACTTTTGCCGTACTACTCCCAAGGTAATCAATTTGATGGCGCCTTGGTTATCGCATCCGATCGGTGCTGGGCCATCAACAATCTTTACTGCCATTCCTCCCCCTACCTCCTTCATCATACACCTCAGCCAGAGGCTTTCCCGGGTGGCGTGCGAAAAGGCGATATATTTGTCCTCAAGCATTGAGAGTGCCACCACGCTCTGAGACTTGGCTTGCCAATATATCAAGCCAGATATGACAAGGTCATTGTTGAAATTGACATTCCCAAGTCCAAATACGTATCCACCGACAGATTACCGAGTTGTGAGATTCTCTGCCTAGTCTGAATCGGTGTATCCAACAATAGTAATAGGATTCAGAAGCCGTCGGTAATGAATTCGAAATCCGGCAGTAGTCTTCAGGTATGGGAGTACTCTCTATGCCGCCGTTGCATGCATTTCGAGAGGTTGGTCATTGTACCGGCTCAGGGTGGTTACGCTGAAGGCGATATCCGGTCGACTTCTGAGTACCGTATATATGAGTGATCCAACCATTGAGAGATATTCTTTGCGGTTTGCCGGTTTGTCCTCACAGTGGGTGTTAGCCAGATCTGTCTGAGGATCAAGTGGAGACTTAGCCAGTTTTGCATCCATCAGTCTGAATTGTCGTATGATTGTGTTGATGTAACCTCATTGACAGATACTGAATCCTCCATCTTTGGTCCTCTCGATCTCAATTCCTAGGAACTGCTTTGCCACACCCAAGTCGCACATCTTGTACTTCTTTGCAGCAACTGCTTGATTCGGTGTCCCCGTCCTTCTGCACCATTGTGTGCAATGAGCAGATCGTCCACGTATAGTACTAGAAGGACTCCTGGTTGGAGGTACAGATTTGGATCTTCCGCTGATTGTCGGAATCCTATGGATTGCAAATATCCATCGATATCCTCATACCAAAGTCTGTGCGCCTGTTTAAGTCCATAGAGTGCCTTTTGGAGGATTAAAACACTTCCGCTCGATGTGCTTCCATTCGATGCGCTTCCGTTCGACGCGGTTCTGTTCGACCCAAGCCAGTCAATTCCAAGTGGCATTTCCATGTAGATGTTGTCTCAGTCAATCCTTGGATTTAGGAAGGCCGTCACCACGTCCATATGAGCGACGTCCCAGCCATACTGAGCGGCCAGTGACAGAATCAATCGGAATGTTGCCATCTTGGACACTGGTATGTAGGTTTCGTCGTAGTCGATACCTTCCTTTTGTTCATAGCCCTTGATGACTAGTCATGCTTTGTAATGAGTGGATCTGTCCGGATTAATCTTCTTCTTGTAGATCCACTTGCATCCAATAGGCTCTTCTACTGTCTTGTCACTGGTCATTGGTGTATGGACGGTATTACCTTTTTCCATGATATCGAATGTGTGATTCTCAAACAATACCTGCCATTCTTGGTGCATGGCTGCCTTCCATTGTCTTGCTTGCGGACTTTGTAATGCAGCTTTGTAGGTAAGTGGTTCACTCTCGTTCTCGCACTTGACGGTGGTAGGTTCAATGATTGGTTCGATTTCAGCTTCATCTTCAGATATCTCGCCGATTCCGAGCAGCCGAACGACTGAGGCATGGTGTTCCGAAGACGTCACTTCACCCCCTTCTTTGTGAGCCTTGCTCATAATCACTTTATTTTTTTAAAGGCGTACCTTGCTACGTGTCCGTACAGAAACATATTCATTCTTGTCTGCCATTTCAATCAGTCTTGTTCTCAATCATATGGAATCTACGTCACCAGCTCTCGCTTTTCCTCGAGATATTCTCGACTTCTGCCCAGCATTCGCTGAATTCAGCAGGTAGTGCCCAGCATCTCATTGAGCATATTTGCTAAATTCAACATACAAGTCACCAGTTATCGCTTTTGCAAGATATTGTCGACTTCTTCTGCCCTGCATTCGCTGAATTTGGCAGCTATAGCACATATTGCCCCGCCGCTCATAGAGCAATTTCACTGCATGACGAAAGAGATCGGATATTTGTTACTTACTGGTATTCTCTGGACCGTGCATGTCATTCATTTCATGGGTCTCGTTCTGCACTTCATCGGCGGTATCTGGAAACTCAACTGCTTCCGTCTGCTTTTCTGTCTGTGCATTTCTTCTTTGTCAAACACTACACTTGAGCATTTCACTGCTTGTCTGATTTTTCCTGAGTTGAAATCCCAAATTCTCCAGATTTTCATGGTGTTATAAACATATCCCAGCATCATGCACATACTGGAGCCATTTCCGAATTTCTTCTCCGTTCTCTGAGTGGGTGGAATATGTTTATATACTCGGCATCCAAATCACCTTAAGTGTCCGATTTTCGGAATGGTGCCATACAATGCTTCATATGGTGACCAGTTGTCCATCAGACTTGATGTAGGTGATCTTCAATGCAGGTAGCATGGTGTCCTGATGGCTTCCGGCCAAAATATTATCAGCACATTTGTATTGAACATCATACTTCGTACCTTCGCATTCTATGTCCGGATCATCTGCTTGGCCGTTCTGTTCTTGTATTGGGTGTACGGGGGGAAGGATTCAAACGTAATTCCTGTTTCTCCCAGTAAATCTAGGAATATTGAGTTGTTGTATTCTCCGGATCCATTGTCGCTTCGGAAACATTTGATGTGGAATCCCAGTGTTTCCACCCAGGCTTGATAATGTTGAAACTTGGCCGATATTTCTTCCGTGGTTTTTGTGATCAGAAAGTACACCTCAGTGTATCTTGTACAGTCATCAATATAGATGATGTAATATTGGGTGCCTCTGATACTGTGCTTCATAGGCCCACAGAGATCTGAGTGCACAAGTGCAAACGGCATTGAGAACCAGGATGCCTTTGTACGTATGACATGTTTTTGTTGTTTCGTATGAACACAAGTCAGACACAATCGCGGTGTTTCCCACTGAGGCCCGTCTATCTGAATCGTGGGACCAACCATGATCGGTGGCTCATCATCCGTAGGATCTATAACCAGCTCGACGTCCATAGGGTCCACGATCAGGTGCATGTCCAGAGAATCGGTAATGCGCTTCACTGAAGACTTCAAAGAATCCGTAATATGTTCTCCTGAGGATTCCAATAGTCGTCTGAAGTCTTGATGATTAAGGTGCAGAAGACATCAATTCCACATGTTTATCATGTGTGAATGTGGAGCTGTTCGAACCATTGTAATTGCAGAGATGTGTGCTGATCCATCCGTTGATAGTATGTATAGACCATCTTCAAGGTTGGCACCAAGAACTTTTTGTCCTTTTACATCGGCAATTGAGTATATCCCTGATCGGAATGTTGTTGTGAATCCATGTGAGTCGAGTTGTCCTACTGACAGGAGAGATATTCAGAATTCAGGAACGAAGAATGCTTCAATATCCACTCCTCCCAGACGTACAGTTCCTTTCCTTTTTGCTTCTACTTCATGATCATCTCCCAACTTGATGATCATATTTGTTTCCTTAACTGAGTTCTTCCAGAAATCTCGAAGATTGTTGCTGTAATTGTGAGATGCTCCGGAATCAATTACCCAGGTCCTTGTTGTTATTGCCAATTGATATGACGCCACCATTACCTCCAAGCTGAGGGAGGTAGACCCCGTAAGTCATTGCTGGTTACCAGAGGTATTGTTAGTGTGTATGTTTCCTTCGCGTCCATCACGTCCATCGTGTCTGTTTCCTTCACATCCATCGCATCCATTTCCTTCGCATGCGTTGCGTGTGTAGCGTTCGTTTCCTTCACGTCTGTTACATCCGTTTCCTTCGCATCCGTCGCGTCCATTTCCTCTGCTGTTTCGTATGGCCTGTTTTTTTCTTCTAGCATGGCAGTCATTCTTCACATGTCCTTCTTCTCCGCAGTAGTAGCAGTCATTCAGATCTCAAGCTCGTTTGTTATTCTTCTTGCTCCAGCAGTTGGCAGTAGAGTGGGTGCCGGTTTTACACCAATCACTCTACCCCTTTGGAGAGTGCTCATTCCCCTGGTATTGTCCCTGGTAGCCACCTCGTCCTTCTCTTCATCCTTGTTGGGTGTAGAGAGCTTCGGAAATTGCATCAGATTTGGTTGTCATTGATCGATTTGTCTTGCATTCGTTGACTGCATCCATAACCTCTTGAACTGTAACTCTTGCACAAGATTGAAGGATCTCGATCGTGACTGCATAGGCAGGAGGAAGAGTCGTATAGATGTGATTCTTGAGAACCACGTCAGAGACTGCTTCTTCGGAACCAGTGAGCTCAGTGGTGATGTCAATCAGTTCGGCAAAGTAGGTATTGAGTGGCTGTCCAGGAGTAGGACGAAGAGTGCTGAATTTCCAAAAGAGCAACATTCTTCTGATGGAGGAGTTGGCCGTGTTTGTGCGTGCCTCGAGTTCTTTCCACCCCTGAATGGGATCGTCTATACCTTTGATCTACATCTTGACAGCATTGGTACAGGAACCATAGATGATGGCCAAGGCCTGCAGTTTCCATTGCTTGTAGTTCTTATACTCCTTCTGTGACAGGACAGTGTTGCTGGTGAAGTTGTTGGGTCTTCTCAGATCTTCCAGTCCTGCTTCCTTCTCCATCACGATGTCCTAAGCCATTATTCCCGGGAGGACCTTCATACAGTCTTACTTCCAGACTGCATAGTTGGTACGATCGAGGAGGCGGATGTTGCCCAGTTGGTGTTTGAACGATTCTTCACTCATGATGACGACCATTGTAGGTATGCGTTGGAAGATATGGAGAGTGGGACATCGGTCGTCGCTAGTTGCAAATTCTTCTATTGCTGAGTTGGTTAGCACTCTATTCCTAGGAGAATGCTCTCTTGAGTGAGACATAGAGAGAAGGGCCTTGAAGTCGCAGGCCCCCGCATTTACCACTGGCTCCTGTGGAGCTATTTATCGTGCGAGAGTTTGATCGTATGTGGAGCGGTTACGGCTCCGGACTCATAACCTGTTGAAGATTGCCCGATCACTGTTCTCCTTTGAGTCTTCACGAGTATACAGAGAGAGAGAAAGAAGAGAGAGAGAAGCAGAATGAGATAATTTGATCGTTGAAGTTTGATGGAATGGCTAAGATAGGTGTGTTTAGTCTTTTTCTATTGCTATGTTGAAGTATGTAAGAGTGTAGAAGGAAGAATGCGAAAGACGCTGCTATGGAAGAGTGCCAAGCCATCGTTACCAGGATCCCCTTGCCATTGCCATTGCTATGGTGTTGTCGTTGCTATGATGTTGCTCCCCAGAGCGTTGCTGCCGCCGCTGTTGCTGCGGTCTCCCTTCCATTGGCACGCCACACCAGAGTGGCGAGAAGCAATTCCAACACTACATACCCTCCCAAACCTCATCGGTGCCATAACTGTTAAATGACATATCACCAGTATCCTGTCCAATAGTGGTGTCATCAGGAATAATGCCATCCTCAGTATCGAATAATTTTTTGTTGACTGCCAGTGGAATTTGCATCTGCTGATATGGAGGCACCACCTGTAAGGGCTCTGCGATTAGTGCCGACTGCATGTCAGTGTCGATTTCCTCACATAATGTGTCATCCAGCACTGGCAGAGTGCGGTTCGCAGGTTTTGCATCGATGACGTACTTGCACAGCTCCATAGTGATCATTGTAATCACTTTTTCTCAGTTTGCCACTGTCAGTGCCTTCCATGTTGTCATCAACTTTGTATATACTGCTTGAAATGTTGTTAGCACCATTCCCTGAGTGTCCAATGCTAACTTATGGCCGTCATTTGTCATATTGAATGAGTACATCCTATGTAGTTTTTTGGTACTGGCAGTCCTGACTGTCACCTCACTGTTGTTGTTCTGATATTCACGTAGCACATGATACAATGCTGTGGTTGTGCAAACGATCAACGAAGGGGGAGGGCTCTCAACTATCCAATTGTAAAGCCCAGGAATGTACTCACGGGTTCTCTTGAAGTACTTGATGTAGAGAAACTGGGAGATTTAACCTGCAAGAAAGTAGCTTGCCCATCGCTAATAAACCAGTAAGCCCCACTGAGAACTTTATGAACTTGCCAGGAATGATAGGAACAACTTACCCAGAGTGCTAGCTCACGTTCAGAATCTCTCACAGCGTAGGTGTTGTGCTCAAGCAAATCATTGATGGCCACTAATCGTTCAGCATCATTGGGAAACACATATAAGCGATAAAGCTCGCTAATACTCAAAGGTGCCTTGTCAATCATGGCTGATTGTTCATTAGTCAGGGCATTCTTGAGCTAGATACACAATGTGTAGCATGGTGTTAAAAGCTGCAAACTGTACTTTGGGGAAGGAAGTCATTACCACTGCAATGTTCGATTTTTGGTTAACATTGAACTTGACATGGGTACCCATATCTGCGTATACTCATGGCCACAATATATCTATTTGCTAAATTGTGTTGAGGTCAGCAAGAAAGGTAAAAACCATGCCTGGGATGTCATTCACAACTTACAAATAGAAGTTTGTCTTCCTGAAGAAACGGCTGATACTTCAACGTGTGCTGTTACAGTAGCCTCCTAACCGCGTTGAGTACATGTGCCAGCGACAAACTATTTTTGTGTATGACACTTCATCTGCCATTGGATGTCCTGGATGCCGTCTCAAGCACTTCAGAGGGTGTTGGAACCGTGTACACTACAAGCGAATTGGGGTGAGGACTTTGCACAGCCCACCACCTCATTGTGGAGGAGGTGATACTGGGGTTGCTTGCAGAATCCAGTGTGGCATCCAGAGTTGCTGCAGCCAGTGTTGCCTTGACTTGTACAGCCCCTGATACTGCTCCACGGCTGCTGTTTGTCACCCTGAGATTCCTTGTCCGGTTATTTTTAGAGGTAGAAGTTCTTGGCCGCTTGGCTGTGGGTTCTGCAGGTATTGCCGGATGTTCTATCTGCCAAGAAGTCGGAGTTTTCTGTTCCTCGGTCTGTTCCCATGTCGGAGGTTTCGGTGTCTTTGTTACCCTGGTTTTCTTCGACTCACACCATAGTGTCTTTGACATGATGAGCTTTGATGAGCGTGCTGCGAGGGGAAGCAGATGACCCTTGTCGAGTGATTGATACGGTGGTTCTGGAGCCTACCAAAAATACTGGGATGTCAATAATAAGCAAGATAATGTGGGAATCACTATCCAGAGGATAGTACTGATAACCGAACTCAGGCAATTGTATTCCCAGGGAAAACCACAGTACAGAACAATGCAGACGACCTTCCTGGAGTGGTTGATACAGTGGCACAAATGACTACAGACACCTGCAATAGATACGATATCAGCGAATAAGTAAGAAAATGCTGGAAACAATATCTAGGTGATACTGACAACTTCAAACTCAAGCCATTGTATTCCCAGGGAGTCTGCAGTTAATACAGTAGTGCGCGAAGTGTGAAGGCATTTGTGAAGGGCTGGAATCGACATGATAAGGGGTTTCCGTATTATCCGCCGACAGCAAAATACACACACCTCCAACTTTGATATTAATAGAGAATATAAAACGAAATGCAGAAATCCCAACCGAATATGACCAAATGTGCAAATGCCCTGTTAAATGTGGCTTTCACTTCACTGATGTACACTCACTGCAATTGAGTACTCCTCATGAAATCCAAACAGCAGCCTCTATCATTCTAACTGCCGTTTTCTTGACCCGGCCTCATCTGAACCTCCTTCCGTGGCTTCGTCAATCTTAGTGGTACGATGTGCCCTATTGAACCATCACATATTGGGGATGAGAATTCGGCGTCTTGGTATCGATGGCTCCCACAAGCGAGCCTCACTTGCACAAGGTGGTGCAGTCCCATTACCCGAGTTTGCAGATTATATGTGGCCCCCCGTACCGCTCGCAGAGCTATCCCCACCCTTCACACTGGGGTGCTCCCTAACCCTGGTGCCACTATCAGAGGTCTTTGGGCACTTTCTCGGGGAGCAGCCGTCACTGCTGATGCTGCCGTCACCCTCGCCTCCATCAGCAATAGGGTCTGCACTGAGGCTTTTCTGCCACTTCTTTGCCCAGTGAGCATCTTCTGACATTCCTGGGATGTAGTCCGCTTCATGTGGATTGCAGAAATCACTGAAGCCTAGCTCTCTAGCTAAGAACCTGAGGCGGTGGGATCGGCAGTCGAGCTGGGCTTTTCGGGAGCTGATAGCGTTGATGGATGTTATGAGATCGGCATTGGTCTGGACGTCGCTGTTGGGGAAGCGGGTGGTGCGGATAACTTGTCCCACAATGTCTAACATTGTCGCCTACTCGCAAGGAGGGGTGTCACCCCTACCACATGCCAGCTCACGACGAAGGAATCACCAAGACCCAGATCAGTGTGTACTTTGACAGCAAGAAGAATATCTGCACTGAATTCTCGCTCCACAGCTACATCGTATTCTGTGGTGACAGCTTGTACATGCCTCCCGACATTCTTACCATCTCCTACACTTCAACTGGTGCTGTTTTGTCTCTTGCGCTGGAATACTGACGCAGTTCCAGCAGGCATCCGTACATGGTGTATGGCTAGGGCTTTACGCAGATTCTCTTCACCATATCGAAGAGAGCTCAGATGCTAAGGGCAGTGATGCTGATGAGGTGCTTCTGCATATCGGTGCCAAAAACATTCTATTGTTATGAACCTGGCACGACAGGGTCCTTGGCACCAGTGTCGGTGCCACTCTTACCCTTGTCTCCCTGTGGTTCGTGCTCATTTCCGCTGCCACACCCGCTGTCCTCCTCCGCGCTTAGGCGCTTCAACTGATCTCCGCCATATCGTTCCGGTAGCGATCGTATCCCCGACCGCTGACGGGTCTAGACCTCTCTCCTTCATCTCCGTTATCTTGCTTGTGAGCCCTTCTCCTGTCATTATTATGTATATCGTTTCCTATTTAGTATGCTTGGGAATCCTTTCTCCTATCCACTACATTTATTGTCTCCCATTGATTAAGCTGTGCGTCCTTCTCCTATGACGGTTACGAAGTACTGTTTCCCCTTGATTATGTTGTATGTCACTCTTCCCATTTCCTTACCGTTACTGATTGCACGTCCTTCCTCCTGTTGCGGTGAGTAGAGTGTTGGCCGCGTGACGGCCGAATGTGATCCTGTGTTTTCCTTGGGTGTGGCGATTGAGTCACAATGGGAGGAACTGTGTCAGTCTTGTAGGCAAGCTGTGATTCCACAGAAGGATGGGAAAAGTATGAAGGAGGAGCGTGGTAGCTAGTCTGGAGATTCTTCTCCACACAATCTATTCTCACCGATCCCCCCCCCAGCTTTTTCGACCACCAACATCGATCCCCACCATCGAATAAGCCCTCTACATTTCCAAAAGATTCTTCAAA